>Ga0209811_10000732_pt1 | contig 12419 bp, 9 predicted proteins | sample Coa_R1_6_FD_187161 | JGI IMG/M metagenome (GOLD analysis project Ga0209811, IMG submission 187161) | Surface soil microbial communities from Centralia Pennsylvania, which are recovering from an underground coalmine fire. - Coalmine... | ecosystem: Environmental > Terrestrial > Soil >...
ACTACCCGACGACCAATCAAGACGTCGGCGCGACGCTCGTCGGCTTGCGAGAGGATCTGCTCGATGGCGACATCCGGACGACCACGCTGCTGCTGTTTGCCGCGGTCGGCCTGCTCCTGCTGATCGCCGCCGCCAATGTCTCCGGCCTGCTGATGGCGCGCGCGTCGGCGCGGCAGCAGGAAATTGCGCTCCGGGTGGCGCTCGGGGCGTCGCGCGGTCGAATTATCGGACAGCTGCTCACCGAAAGCCTGCTGCTCGCCACCATCGGCGGCGTCTCCGGAGTGTTGCTCGCCATGTGGCTGGTGCCAGCGCTGGTCTCGCTCAGTCCCCGCGATCTCACGGTGGCGGGAGAGGTGACGATCGATCGGAACGTGCTGCTGTTCGGCCTCGGGTTGTCGACGATCACCGGCCTGCTGTTTGGACTGGCGCCCGCCAGGCAGATGAGCCGGCTCAACGTCAACGAGGATCTCAAGCAGACCGCGCGTGGCAGCGCGAGCGCGCGGCAGCGGCGCCTGCGCGGCGTCCTGGTCGCGGGAGAAATCGCACTCTCGCTGGTGCTGCTGGTGGCCGCGGGACTGACCGTCCGCAGCTTCATCCAGGTGCAGCGTGTGTCCAGCGGCTTCGATCCGGAGCACGTGCTGACGATTGGGATCGCGCCTGGATCGACGCGTCACACGCCGGCGCAGCGGGCGGAATTCTGGGAACGGGTCGTCCGGGCCGTGAGCCAGGTGCCCGGCGTCCAGCGCGCGGCCGCAATCAGCCGGCTGCCGCTGCTGCCCGGCAACAGCACCCGCGGCCTCGCGATCAAGGACCTGCCGCCCAACGTTCAGGCGACCGCCAACTATCGAACGGCATCGCCCGACTATTTCGGGGTGATGGGGATCCCGTTGCTGCGCGGCAGGAGGTTCGAGGACGCAGACCGCGAAGGACGGCCGCGGGTCGCCATCATCAGCAGCTCGATGGCGCAGCGCTATTGGACCGGTCGCGATCCAATCGGCCAGCACTTTCAGATCGACGTGCCCGGCCCCGAGTACACCGTCGTGGGCGTGGTCGGCGATATTCGCGCCGCGTCGCTCGAGCTCGCGCCGCAGCCAACCTTGTACGTCCCCTACCGACAGGATGCGTTTCCATCGATGGTGATCGTCGCGAAAACGCCGGCGGCCGCGTCAGCGATGACCAACGCCATCCGCGCCGCGATCTGGCAGGTCGACAAGGATCAGCCGGTAGGGGCGGTGCTGACGATGGACGAGCAGCTGTCCCACTCGCTGCAGCGCCGGCGTTTCAGCGTCACCCTGCTGTCGATCTTCGGCGCGGTCGCGGCGCTGCTCGCGGCGGTCGGCCTGTATGGCGTGCTGGCCTTCATCGTGGCGCAGCGGCGTCGCGAGATTGGCGTGCGCATGGCGCTCGGCGCGACCGGCCGCGACGTCATCCGGGACGTGTTGGGCCACGGCCTGCGGCTCGCGGCGTTCGGCGTGTCGATCGGCCTGGCGCTCGCGCTGGCGATCACTCGGTTGATGTCGGCGCTGCTGTTCGGCACGAGCCCGACGGACGTCGCCACATTCGCGGGGGCCGCGACGCTGCTCACCCTGATTGCCGCGATCGCCAGCCTGATACCGGCGCTCCGCGCGAGTCGTGTCGATCCGCTGGTGGCGCTGAGAGACGAGTAGGGGCGGACCCGCGTGTCCGCCCTCTCGGCGCGATGGACGGGCCGACACATGGGTCGGCCCCTACTTCAGCAGGTCCGCCCCTGACAGCTTCCGGCTGCGCGTCTCCGACGTGACACTCTGCAGGTAGTCGCTCACCTGCAGCACGGTCCGGAACACAAGACGGCCGAGCGAACCGAGCCCGTTGGTCTCGGATTCCTTTCCGAACACCGCATCGCCGGCAGCGTCGACCTCGCGCTCGGCGATGGTGCCGAGCGTGACCACGGCGTGAACGTAATACTTCTGCGACGCGCTGATGCGATCGCGATTGCCGAGATCCAGCTGTAGCGGTAGCGGATTGGGGATGGCGGCATAGCTCGTCGACGAGCCGGCGCCGTCGGAGATTGACACGTCGCCGCCGGAGACCGCGCGTACTAGACGGAACACGCGCGTAATCGCCGGATACACGAGACGGTCCCAGACCGGCCGGCTCTCCCACAGTTCGGCCTGCAGACGCAGGTGCAGGACGTTGCCGCTGTCCAGCATCTTCTTGAAGCGCTCGGGCACGACGTCGCGGACTTCGAGCGTGGTCTGGACGATGGCGGACGCCGCGCGCACCTCCTTCACCTGGAGATCGAGCGCCAGCACACGCGAGGCGAGCAGGAAGGCAACGACGAATGCGCAAACAGTGCGCATGCTGATGCGTGATGTCAGAAACCCCGGCCGATCCGGACCAGCACCTGAAGCGAGCCTGGAATGTCGTTGACCTTGTAGCCGAATTCGACGCGGACGTCGCCGACGCCGATGCCCCAGCCGACGCCATTCAACCACGGCGCGCTGGTGGCGGGCGGCAATGGGCTGGTACGGCCGACATCGTAAAAACCGAATAACTTCAAGCCGTTGCGCCAGCCGAGCGCGTATTGGAGATTGACGAGCGCCATCGAGTTGCCGACCTCCTGCTTGAAGTCGTAACCGATCACCGTCCCGATGCCGCCAATCCCGAACTGGCGCTGCGGCGGCAAGTCGCCGTTGGACCAGCCGCCGATCGCGCGCACACCGAAGTCCTGATGGGGCGACAGCGCAAACCACGCCCGGCCGCTGATGATGTGTCGCTTGAAATCAAAGTCGCTGTTCAACACCCCTGGCGTCGAGATCTCCGACGTCCAGTCGATGCTCCACAGCGGCGACCGATCGCGTCCGTGATCCGAATCGCTCAGGCGTTCGCCGAACGGCGTCTCGAGCTGATGCCGGCGATAGGTCGCCTCGAGCGACTCCTGATCGAAGCCGCGTCCGTTGACCGACACGCCGACCTCCACCGCATTCATGCGGCCGTCAGTCGCGACGACGTTCGGCCGGAACGGATCGTCGTCGTTCCACAGGCTGAAATCGCTCTCGTCGACCAGCGACTCCTGGCGCTCGCCGCGCCAGGCGAACAGGAACTCCACCTGCGGGTGCACGCGCAGCGCCCCGCTGACCTGGACGCCGTTGCGGCGATAGTAATCGCGGTAGCTGTGGCGCGGCCCCACCGCGGCGAGGCTCGCTTCTGTCGAGGAGATCTGCCAACGGTCGTCGGTGGCGGTCAGGTTGTAGAGCTCGCTGCCGAGAAAGAGCCGCGGCGCCGTGAAGAACGGGCGCTCGAAGCCCAGCGCGTACCCGCCATGCTCGGACGCCACTTTATAGGACAGGTGGCCGGCGATGTAGGTGTGGTTGAAGCGGTCGTGATCGAAGACCGCGGCGCCGAATCCGAGGGACGGGACGAAGCCGTCGACGGCGGTGAACCAATCTTCGCGTTCCCCGAGGTCGGGAACCATCTTGAAGCGCCCCGGCGGCTCGCGCAGGCCGACGAGCAACACACGCCGGCCGTCGCGATCGACGAGATCGAACGATCCGCGCCATCGCCGCCTGTCGCGGCCTGGCGTGAACGTCGAGCCGTCGCCGTACAGACGACCGGGACGAATCGCGCCGCGCGTCTGCTGGAGCAACGCGTCCAGCGCATGTTGGGCGCGCTCGCGGTTGAACACGTCGCCAGCGCGCAGCGCGAACTCGCTGGCGAACCGCCGCGCGAGCTTCTCGTCGACGCCCTGAAACTCGACGTCGTCAATCGTCCCCTCGTTGACGTCGATCGTCACCACACCGGATGCCGGATCGAACGACACCTGTGCGCTCGCGAAACTGTAGCCTTCCTCGCGGTATTTCCGCTGGACGCTCTCCGTGATGCGATCCACGACGCTGGTCTGCGCTTCAGCCAGCGCCTCGCCCACCACCACACCCGCGGCACGACGAACGACGTCTTCCGGCAGCTCCCTCGCGCCGGCGACCCGGATCTCGCGGACGATCGGCGCGGGCTGAACGACGGGTGAGGCAGGATCCTGGGCGTGAATCGCGGCCGGCGCAACCAGGCAGAGCAGCGTGGCGACCGACAGCACGGACGAGGAAGGCCTGGTCACTCAGCCGACTGTGACGAGCGGGCGCTCGTGAAAGTTCCCGGCGGCGAATTCGAACACCCGCACCTCGGGGGCGTCGGCGGAGAGCCCGATGATGGCGTACACGCGGCCCGGATACGCCGCTTCCGCGATATCGGTGGCTGAAGGCACGGCGGCGCCGTGCGGGTGCGAGTGATAGAAGCCGAGGATCTCGAGGCCGAGCGCCCGCCCGTCACGGCGTGCGTCGATGTGATCCTTCGGGTCGATGACGAATCGCGTCGCCGGCGACGACGCCACATTGCGCGCGCGGCGCGCTTGGACGATCTCGTTGTCGCGACCGAGGAGGATGCCGCAGCACTCTCGAGGAGACTCCTCGCGCGCGTGCGCGATCAACGCGTCTCGAACGTCGCGCGTCACGGCCACGGTCCGGCTAAAGCCGGACACTACGGCTTCAGACTTCATGCTTCGAACTTCACATCACACTTCAGACTTCAGACTTCAGACTTCAGAGAGCTTCCACCACCATCGCGATTCCCATACCGCCGCCGATGCAGAGGGACGCGATGCCGTAACGAAGCCTCCGCGCTCGCAGCGCGTAGATCAATGTCGTCAGGACCCGGGCACCACTCGCCCCAATCGGGTGGCCGAGCGCAATCGCGCCGCCGTTCACGTTGACCTTCGAGCTGTCGAGGCCGAGCTCACGAACCACGGCGATCGACTGCGCGGCAAACGCTTCGTTCAGCTCGAACAAGTCCACGTCCTCGATTTTGAGATCGGCGCGCTCGAGCGCCTTGCGAACGGCCGGGACCGGTCCAATGCCCATGACCTTCGGCTCCACGCCGGTCGAGGCATAAGACAGGATGCGCGCCAGCGGCGTCGCGCCGATCGCCTGCGTCTTCTTCATGGTCATCACGATCATCGCCGCCGCCCCGTCGTTGATGCCTGACGCGTTGCCGGCGGTCACCGAGCCGTCTTTCTGGAACGCCGGTTTCAACGCGGCGAGCGTCTGCGCCGTCGTGCCGGGACGGGGATACTCGTCCGTGTCCACGATCAGCGGACTGCCCTTCCGCTGCGGCACGGGCACCGGGACGATTTCCTCCTTGAAACGCCCTTCGCCGATCGCACGAACGGCGCGCTGCTGACTTTCGGCCGCGAACGCGTCCTGATCCGCCCTCGACACCCCGTAGCGGCTGGCCACTTCCTCGGCCGTGATGCCCATATGGCACTTCTCGATCGCGCAGGTCAGCCCTTCCTGCAGCATCGAGTCGATCGCTTCAGCGTTGCCCATGCGGTAACCCCAGCGGGCGCCCTTCAGGAGGTACGGCGCATTCGACATCGACTCGGTGCCGCCGGCCACCATCGTGTCGATATAGCCGACGCGGATCGCTTCGACGGCGTGCACCACGGCCTGCAGCCCGGATCCGCAGACCCGATTGACCGTCTCTCCGGGCACGCTCACCGGCAGACCCGCCTTCAGTCCCGCCTGCCGGGCCACGTTCATCCCCGCTCCCGCTTGCAGGACGCATCCCATCACCGTGTCGCCGACATCCTCCGGTTTCACCCCGGTCCGGGCGATCGCTTCGCGGATCGCAATCGCGCCGAGATCGACCGCACCGAGGTCCCTGAACGCGCCGCCGAACGCACCAATCGGCGTGCGGCAGGCGCCGGCGATAACTACCTCGAAGTCCTTGTCCATGTGGCAATTATACGTGTTACGATCGATCGATTCTGGAGGGGTACATGTTGTTTCGCGCGCGGATGTCCTTATTGATGGTCGTGGCGGCAACGTCGCTGGCCGTTGCCCAGTCGAGACCGACCGGGGCGCTGCGGCCGATCGATTACCGCGAGCTGGTCCCCTTCGACACCGCCATCCACACCGCCACGCTGCCCAACGGTCTGAAGTATTTCGTGCGGCAGAACGACCGGCCGGCCAAGCGCGTTTCGCTCCGGCTTGGGGTGAAGGCCGGATCGCTCAACGAAGCCGACGATCAGCTCGGGCTCGCGCACCTGATCGAGCACATGGCCTTCAACGGCAGCGCGCATTTCAAGCCGGGCGAGCTCGTGAAGTACTTCGAGACGGTGGGCGCGCGCCTCGGCCCGCACGTCAACGCGTATACGAGCTTCGACGAGACGGTCTACATGTTCGACGTGCCGAGCGATCAGCCGGAAATCGTCGAAAAAGCCCTGACCGCGCTGTCTGATTTCGCCGGCGGCCTGTCGCTGTCGCAGCAGGAAGTCGACAAGGAGCGCGGCGTCGTGATCGAGGAGTGGCGCGGCGGTCTCGGTGCCGGATCGCGCATCCGCGACAAGCAGTTTCCGATTCTGTTCTATCACTCGCGGTACGCGGATCGGCTGCCGATTGGCAAGCCGGACATCATCCGCAACGCGCCGGTCGCGCGGCTGCGGGCGTTCTATGACACCTGGTATCGCCCGGACCGCATGGCCGTGATTGCGGTCGGCGACATCGACGTGCCGAAGATCGAGCAGTCGATTCGGACCGCCTTCACGCCGATCAGGGCGCGGGCGGCCGCGGCCAGGCCACCGGACCAGACGGTGCCGCTCCACAAAGAGCTGCTGGTAGCGGTCACGACCGATCCGGAGGTGACGCGGTCGACGGTCTCGATCGAGCGGAAGCGGCCGCGTGAGAGCGAGCTCCACGTGGGCGATTACCGTCGTCAGCTGATCGAGCGCATGGTCGAACGGATGATGGACGCCCGGCTCGGCGATCTGGCGCGAAAAGCTGATGCCAAATTCCTCGGCGCCGGCGTGAACTTCGGCAACCTCAACGGAACCGTGTCGACGTTTTCGATGGCGGCCGGCGTGCAGGACGGCCGGCTCGAGGACGGGCTGACGGCGTTGGCCACCGAAGCGCAGCGCGTCAAGGAGTTCGGGTTCACGGCGTCTGAAATGGACCGCGCCAAGCAGTCGATCGCCGCCTTCTACGAGCGCGCCTACAACGAGCGCGACAAGACCGAGAGCCCGTCGTTCGCCGCCGAATACCTGCGGCATTTCTTCGTCGGTGAGCCGACGTCGGGCATCACCTACGAATACGAGCTCGTCAAACAGCTCCTGCCGACGATCACGACCAACGACGCGTCGGCCCTCATCAAGGCGCTTTTGAACGACGACAGCCGGGTCATCCTGGCGGTCTCGCCGCAGAAGGCCGGTATCAAGATCCCGACCGAGGCCGACCTCCAGGCCGCGCTGAAGTCCGGCACCGCCGCGTCTGTCGACGCCTGGTCCGACAACGGCACGACGCGAGAAATCATGGACAAGGTGCCCGACCCGGGCACCGTGACGAGCAAGCGGACGATCGACGCGCTGGGCGTCACCGCGGTGCGCTTCTCGAACGGCGTCGAGGCCTGGCTGAAGCCGACCGACTTCAAGAACGACCAGGTGCTGTTCACGCTGAACGCGCTCGGCGGCGCCTCGCTGGCGGCACCCGCCGACTATGCCGAGGCCACGCTGTCGCCGGCTTATATCGAGTTATCAGGCGCCGGCGGACTCCGGCCGGGCGACATCGCGCGGTCGTTGACCGGCAAGCTGGTGTCGGCGAACTCGTACGTGTCGCTCTCGACCCACGGCATCTCCGGGAGCGCCGCGCCGGCGCAGCTCGAGACCGCGCTGCAGCTGTTCCATCAGCGCTTCGTCGCCCCCGGCGACGATCCGGATGCCTTCGGTCTGCTGAAACGCCAGCTCGACGCGATGGTCGCCAATCGCGGACGCGCGCCGGCGCAGGTGTTCGGCGAAAAAGTGTCCCAGGTCAACAGCTCGAACCATTACACCAGCGAACCGATGACCGCGGAGCGGATCGCGGCGCTCGATCGCGAGAAGATGGTCGCGTTCTACCACCAGCTGTTCAAGAACGCAGCCGATTTCTCGTTCTTCATGGTCGGCGCGTTCAAGGTGGACGACGTCATCCCGCTGCTCGCGCGCTACGTCGGATCGTTACCATCCACCGGCGCACGCGCACTGAAGTACAAGGACGTCAACCTGCACTTTCCCGACACGACGCAGCGGGTGAAGGTCGAACAGGGGCGGGAGCCTCGCGGACAGACGGTCATCAGCTTCTTCGCCGACCCGGCGCCCGATCCGGTGGAGCAGGAAAACATCAACGCTGCGACCGTCGTGCTCGACGTGGCGCTCCGCGACATCCTGCGCGAGGATCTCGGCCAGACCTATGGCGTGTCGGTCGGGCTGTCACAGCCGCTGCCGCAGCGTGGCGAGGGACATATTCAGATCCGCTTCGGCGCCGCCCCCGAGAACATCGAGTCGATGACCGCGCGCGTGATGACGGAGATCAAGCGGCTCCAGCAGGAAGGACCGAGCGCCGACCTCACCAATCGCGCCAAGGAAGCGGCGCGCCGGAGTTACGAGCTGGCGCTGAAGCAGAACAACTACTGGCTGGGGCGCCTGCAGTCCGCGGTCACGCTGGGCAGCAACGCGGAGGAGATTCTGAAGCGGGGGGAGCGGATCGACGCGGTCACGCCGCAAACGCTGCAGGATGTGTTCAAGAAATACTTCCCGGCCGAGCGCTCCACGGTCGTGACTCTGATGCCGGCCGCGACGCAGGGATAGAGAATTAGGGATTAGGGATTAGGGATTAGGGATTAGGGATTAGGGATTAGGGATTAGGGATTAGGGGATTACGAATGAGGGATTAGGGCTGCTGCGTTTTCAGCCGCTCCCGCCACCGCCGGGCGTCGGTAAAGACTTCACTGAGCCGGTCTCCTTCTGCCAGATCGCGACGCAGCGCCCGCAGCACCTCGATCAGCGCGTCGAGCGCCGGACCGATCTCGTCGCGGTTGGTCGCGGCGATGTCCTTCCAGATATCGTCGGGGCTCGCGGCCAACCGTGTCGTATCCGCGAGACCGCGCCCCGCCAGCGACAGCCCGTCCTGCCCCACCGCGTCGCCGACCACATGCATCAACGCACTCGCCGTCAGCTGCGGCAGGTGGCTGAGATACGCGAGCAACCGATCGTGGGCGGCGGCCTCCATCACGCGCGGCTCCGCGCCGAGCCCCCGCACGAACGCCGACAGCTTGTCGAGCGGCGCGCTGTGGTCGCTCGGCTTGGTCGTCAGAATCCAGGGCCGGCCTTCGAACAGATCCGGACGCGCGCGCTCGAGCCCGCCCTGCGCGGCGCCCGCCAGCGGGTGCCCGCCGATGAACGTGAAGCGCGGCGGCAGCTGCGCCGCCGCCGCGACGACGTCGCGTTTGGTGCTGCCGGTATCGGTGATGATGGCTGGCTGCCGGACGTTCTGGTCCAGTTCCGCCAGCAGCTCGATATTCTGGCGGACTGGCGCCGCCAGCACGACGAGATCGGCTTCCGCGAGTACGACGAGATCGTCCGCCGCGACGTCGATGGCGTGCAGGCGCATCGCGGTCTCGAGCACGTCCTTCTGATCGACCGCAATCACCAGCGCCGACGGCCACAGCTCGCGCGCCCGCAGCGCGATCGATCCGCCGATCAGTCCGAGCCCCACGATGCCGATCTTGTCGAAGATCGGAGGCTGTCCGGCCGGACGTTGGTTCGGCTGGATGACGGGGAGTGTTTTCGTCATGGATGATGGCTGAGGGCCGGTTCCTGACTATGTGCCCCAGCCCCGCCGGGCCACGGGCTCCAGGCAGATGGCTCGGCCAATCGCCGGCGCGATGATTCTCAGTTCGGCCATCAGCCGATCGAACTGCGAGGGGAACATGGACTGCGCGCCGTCGCTCAGCGCATGGTCCGGATCGCAGTGCACTTCGATGATGAGGCCGTCGGCGCCAGCGGCGACCGCGGCCCGCGCCATCGGCGCGACCATGTCGCGCCGGCCGGCGCCGTGGCTCGGGTCGGCAATCACCGGCAGATGGCTCAGCTTCTTGACGACTGGAATCGCCGAGATATCGAACGTATTCCGGGTCGCGGTCTCGAACGTCCGAATCCCGCGCTCGCAGAGGATGACGTCGTTGTTGCCGCCGCTGAGGACGTACTCGGCCGAGAGCAGCCATTCCTCGATCGTCGCCGAGATGCCGCGTTTGAGCAGCACCGGCTTGCGGGCGTGGCCAAGTTCCCGCAGCAGCGTGAAGTTCTGCATGTTGCGGGCGCCGACCTGGAAGATGTCCGCGTACTTGTCGATCAGCTCGATCTGACTGAGGTCCATCACTTCGGTGACGAGCTTCAGGTTTTCGGCGGTCGAGGCGTCGCGCAGCAGCCGCAGCCCTTCTTCGCCGAGGCCCTGAAAGCTGTATGGCGAGCTCCGCGGCTTGAAGGCGCCGCCGCGGAAGATTTTGGCGCCGGCGCGCCGCACCGCCGAGGCGGCGGCCCGGACCTGTGGCTCGCTTTCGGCCGAGCACGGCCCGGCGATGACGATGACTTCGTCGCCGCCGATCCGGACGTCGCCGACCAGGATCACCGTCGGATCCGGCTTGAAGGTCTTGCTCGCGAGCTTGTACGGCGACGAAATCCGCAACACTTCGTGGACGCCTTCGAGCATCTCGATCAACCCCTTGTCCGGATGCCCCTGCCCGACCGCGCCCAACACCGTTCGCGTCACGCCGGTCGAGCGATGGACGTCCATGCCCATCTCCACCAGCCGCTTCACGACCTGTTCAATCTGGGCCTCGCTGGCCCGCTCTTCCATCACGACTACCATGACTCAGTCCTCTCCGTCTCCGTGCACGAGGCGGCGCTCGAGACGCCGCGCCTCGTCGATGATGCGTTCGAACAGCCGTGCGATCGCTTCGGCCCCGAGCGGTCCTTCCGCAGCGATGCTCCGAACGTGCGCGAGCACCTGCTTCTCGCGCTCCGGCTGATAGACCTCGATCCCCAGCTCCTTCTTGATCCGGCCGATCTCGCAGGCGACACGCGCCCGCTCGTTGAGGAGGCGCACCAGCACCTCGTCGACGCGATCGATGTCGTCTCTCAATTCGTCGAGCGTAGCCAACGGACGTACTCCTCGACGCGCGCCGTCAGACCGGACGCGCCGTTACCTTCAGCGATGATCGACACCAGGGCACTGCCGACGACGACGGCGTCCGCGTAGGCGCCGACCTCGGCGACGTGCGCGGGCTGCGAAATCCCGAAGCCCAGCGCCACCGGCAGCGACGAGTGCGCCCGAATGCGCCGCACCAGCGCCTCGGCGCCGGACGCGACCCGGTCACGGGCGCCGGTCACGCCGAGCCGCGAGATGCCGTACAAAAATCCGCGCCCGAGCTCCGCGGCCTTCTGGATGCGTGCGTCGGTCGTCGTCGGGCTCAGCAGAAAAATCATATCGATCTGTGAAGCCGCCAGCGTTTCGCGGAATGCTCCCGCCTCTTCTATCGGCAGATCGAGCACCAGCACCCCATCCACGCCGGCCTCGGCCGCCTGCCGCGCGAAGGTGTCCAGCCCCAGTCGCAGCAGCGGGTTGGCGTAGGTGAAGACGACAATCGGCGCCGACACGACCGGCCGCACCTCCGCGATCAGCGCGAGCGTGGCGCGGAGGCTGCCGCCCGCCGCCAGCGCGCGCTCGGTCGCCCGCTGGATGACCGGACCGTCCGCGAGCGGATCGGAGAACGGGACGCCCACCTCGAGGACGTCGGCGCCGGCGCGATCGAGCGCCTTGAGGATCTCGCCGGAGCGTGGCAGATCCGGATCGCCGGCGGTCGTGTAGGTGATGAGGCCGGTTCGTCTAGCCGCGCGCAATCGTGCGAACGTCGCGTCGAGGCGGCTCACGACAGCCAGCTCCTGCACCACGGCTCTTCACGAAGACTCGAAGTCACACGAAGATCTCGAAGTTGCCTTGTACAAAACCATTCTTCGTGGTCTTCGTACGCTTCGTGCCTTCGTAAGAGACCGTCGTTACCCATTCGCAAGCGCCTTCTCCACGGTGTTCACATCCTTATCTCCCCGGCCCGACAGATTGACGAGCAGAATCGCCTGCGGTCCCAGCGCCTTCGCAATCCGCTGAGCGTAGGCAACCGCGTGCGCCGACTCGAGCGCCGGCAGAATGCCCTCGAGCTTCGCGAGCGTCTGGAACGCGTCGAGCGCCTCCGCATCGGTGACGTAGGCGTATTCGGCCCGCCCCAGCTCGCGGAGCCACGCGTGCTCGGGTCCCACGGCCGCGTAATCGAGACCCGCTGAAATCGAATGCGTCAGGTCGATGTTCCCATCGTCGTCCTGCAGTACGAAGGTGCGAGTGCCCTGCAGGACGCCGGCGCTGCCGCCGGCAAACCGCGCCGCGTGCCGGCCGCGCGCGATCGCGTCACCGCCGGCTTCGACCCCAATCAGCCGGACGTCGCGATCGTCCATGAACGCGTCGAAGATGCCGATGGCGTTGCTGCCGCCGCCGACGCAGGCGACGATGGCGGCGGGCAGCGCGCCGGTCAGA
>Ga0209811_10000734_pt1 | contig 12402 bp, 37 predicted proteins | sample Coa_R1_6_FD_187161 | JGI IMG/M metagenome (GOLD analysis project Ga0209811, IMG submission 187161) | Surface soil microbial communities from Centralia Pennsylvania, which are recovering from an underground coalmine fire. - Coalmine... | ecosystem: Environmental > Terrestrial > Soil >...
GGGCTCGGCTTGCTCGGGAGTGAGCGAGCCGAGATCCAGCGGCTCGGGCTTGGCGTCGGGCAGCGGTGCGTTGAGCGCCGCCAGTGACCGCGCCTTGTCGAGACGCTTAGAGCTTCGCGCGACCGCTCGGATGAGAGCGACCCGTTGAAACTCCACCCGCACCAGACTGGTGATGAGCTTGTCGCGCCTCGCCGAGATCTTGGCGAGTTGCTTGGTCGCCTCGTTATGCTTGTCCTTCATTCTATCAATTGTAGTCATGGTAGTTCCTGTGTTGTGCAGCCGCCGCCGTTGTGACGGCGGTTGCGGGTTAGACTCACGATGTCAAACAACCCGGTCATTGGCGACCGTGAAAGAATGGTAGCACAGTCGGTTTAGAAAATTCTTGCTTTCGACTTTTCGAGTTGTTGATACGATCTACTAATCGAGAGTTTGCTCAAAAATTTGCGAGCAACAACAAATGAAATAATTCGTGATAGTGGCATTTTGCGACTGTTAGATCGCGCGACTCGATCAAGCACTTAGCGGCGATGTCGGTCCAGAATGATTGAAGATTTTCCGTAGAAGATTTCCCTTTCGCGGCCCGACCACGCCCGCGTCACCGTTCACGCCAGAGCGTTTCCGGCGTGAAGGGCGAGTCGCGCTTCCCGACTCGCTTCCTCCCTAAACTTGGCCCGCTCGGGTTCGCACCTGGGCGGGCTTTTTTTATGTGCCGCAAGCCTATATCCACTGGCATACCGGGACAAGGTTGACTGGAAAACAAAAACCCGTCACGGTTGCCGCCTTTCCAGGGGAACGATTCCAATGCGCGCGATAATGATCAACCCGCGACTGCAACGCGTGACCGACGTTGAGCTTGCCGACAAACTCACGGCAATGATCGCCGACATGCACCGGATCATCGGCGCGGAGACGCTAAGTCACTCACTCATTTCCGATCAACGCGATGAGCTTTGGTGCGACGATACGATTCTATCGCGGGGCGAACCGTGCTTCGGATTCAAGCTCGGCCCGAAAGAGCGCCAAGTGATTCTCGCTGGCATCTGTCTCATCGTCGGCAATGATCGCGGCGGCAATCCGTGCGCGCCGTACATCCCGATTGAAATGGTCATCAACGATTGCGACTGGCTCGGCGAGATCGTGCCCGCTGTTGATTGGATTCAACATCACGAGCAAATCAACGGTCACCCGTGGTTCAAGACTCAAGCCATCATCACCTACTCGCGCGTGAAGCGGCAATGACTCGCGCCGAGACGTGGCTGTTGTTTGCTTGTTGGGGCGTCATCTTGCTCGGTGCCGTCGTCATCCTATGGCGGCTGAAAGGACACTTATGAAATTCCCCAAAAAGGTTTTCGTGTACGCCGAAATGACGGACAAAGGCGATCAGTTCCTAGTCGCGGTGCGCGACATCGAGGAGATCCCCGAGGAAATAGATCGCGAGCAAGTAGGCATCTACAAACTGAAACGCCGCGAGCAATTCGTCGTGCGCAGGATGTTGAAATGATTGGTCGCCCTGGTCGCCCGCCATTCGGTGAACGGGCGATGACCGCCGTCGAGCGCCAGCGCCGCTATCTGTCTAAGCCAAGGCGTCCGCCAAAGGGCGCGTGGCTCAAACTGAAAGACGCGCCGCTTAATGTGGTTGGCTACGTCTACTCGCCTGACCCTGGAATGAAAGGCCGCACTGATTGCGTCGGCGTTGTGCACCAATATCAAGGCGGTGAGCGATTCGGCGTTGCGCAGAATATCCACGGCTACAAATTCACGCACTGGCATCCGTTGCTCGCGCCCCCGGAAACAAAATGACCGCAGACTTTCGCAGCGTGCCAGTCCCGGCGATCATGAAGGATCGCCCGCGAGATCCGCGCGGCTACGTGATCCCGTGGAACGTGCTGGTGGACTCAACCGGCAAGGCGCATTTCACCATCAACGATAGCTCGCTGCGCATGCAGGCCATCCGCGAGCGCTTGTGCCCGATCTGCGGCGTGCGCTTGTGGCGCGGCATGTGGTTCGTCGGCGGACCTGGCTCCGCTCTGATGAGCAACGGCGCTTACGTCGATCCGCCGATGCACAAGGAATGCGCGACCTACGCCCTGCGAGTCTGCCCGTACCTGGCGGCCCCCAACTACAGCAACACAAAGCGCATCGATGACCGCACAATGTCGCCAGCCGAGCGCGCCAAGATCCTTGGGCTGATCAATCAGACTATGGACCCGGAGCGGCCCGCGCTGTTCGTGCTCGCGATGGCGCTAAAGATGACGGTCACCTACAACGATTATCTGCGTCCGCATCGCCCGTGGCACGGGATGGAATTCTGGCGGCACGGCGAACGGCTAGACCACGACGCCGGGATGTTCATCGCGAAAAACGAGTTGCAGAGGAAATATCAGAATGGTTGATCCGACCGTTGCAAAAAAGCATTCGGCTGCACTGGTCGAATGGTTGAAGGAAAGTAAAATTCCGTTTGATGACGCGATGCCAGTGCTGGCAATCGCGATAGGGACAATTCTCAAACAACAAGCGGAAGGCACGCCTGATGGGCACTTGGAGCGGGGCTATCAAATCGCGTGCGGGATGATCCGCGCGTCGGCATTCTTGGATCGATCATGACAAACGACGAACAGAAAATCGCACATCGCGGCGGACAACTCATCAAGATACTGCGCTTGGCCGGATCGCCTGGGATGGATCACGTTGCCATCAAACTCAATTGCGGCCTGACCTGGGATGAGCAACGCGTATCCGAAAAATGGTTCATGGCTTTCAAGTTGGCGCGCACCGATGGCAAACTGTTTGATCTAGCCGCCGATCTCTACAAGGACGGCGAGCCATGAAACCACCGAAGGATTTTGCGGATAGCGTTCCCGGCCCGCGTGAGGTTCAAGGGCCGCCGATACATCACTCGCTCGAAATCAATGAGCTACAGCGACGTGTCGAGCAATACTTTCAATGCGGTCAACGGAATGAACCGGGAGGGCGATTGATCCTCGACCTGATGCGAGCGCTGCGGAAGGCACACGACAAATGAAATTCCTAGATCTCGTATCGTGCTGCGACGAATGCCTTTACAAGTCCTACTATTCGGGCGGGCGCAGCGAATGCACCAAGACTCGCACGATACTCCCGTTCAATGAAGGCCACACAATTCCTGACTGGTGCCCGTTGCCGGATTATCCGTCAAACGCAATGGCGAAACAGGCAGCGGAAGCGAAGGACGCTGGCGAGCGTGAGGTTAAGGCGTGGGCCGAGCGCGATCAGTATATGCAAAGCAACGTGAAGCTAGTTGCTGAAATAGAGCAACTACGTGCAGTTACAACGACGCATCTAATGCGGATACAAGCGCTCGACGCAGAGAACGAAACGCTGCGCGCCAAGATGAAACGCGTCAACGAATTGAACGCTGACAATCTCCAAGATCTCGATAGCTTGTTAGGCGGCAAGCCATGATGGAATTCAAGAAAGGATCGATGATTGACGGCAAGCCGATGGTCGAGGTTTGGCTGGACGGCGCGTTTGTCGCTGGCATCTATCCGAGCGAAGGCAAGAACATCCGGGGCGAGAAGCGCCCCGCCGTCAAGGTGATCAGCAAATACTTTGAGGATTATTGCTACTACACGGACGGCGGCGAGCCGTCCGCAATCAACTTGTTGTTGGACCCGCAGCAATGACCCGTCAGTGCGGCGACTGTCAGCTTTGCTGCAAACTTTTGCCGATGAAGGCCGCGCGCGTTCCCGCCGACCAGCATCCGGTTGCGCGGGCCATGTTCGGTCATCCAAACACGATCAAGGAATTCGACAAACCGGCTGGCGAGCGGTGCCCGCACCAAAAGCATCACAAGGGCTGCGCGGTCTACGACAAGCGACCGCTCGGTTGCCGGATCTGGAATTGCCGCTGGCTAACCGGTGACGACACCGAGAAAATGAGCCGCCCTGATCGCGTGCATTACGTGATCGACATCCTGCCCGACTTTGTTGTTGCCGAAGATGGCACCAATGCGCAGCGAATCCCGGTGATCCAAGTTTGGCTCGATCCAGACTATCCCGGCGCAATCGATGACCCCGAGCTACGGGCCTACATCATGCGGCGCGGCGCGGAGGATTGCGCCACCCTGGTCCGCCTGGACGCGCGCCGAGCGGTGACCGTACTCCCGCCCACGCTATGCAGCGATGGGCAATGGCATATCATCGGCGGCGAGAGCGCGGGGCCGCAATGGTCAACCTGGCCGGACCACGTGCGAAAGGAACTACAGAATGAATCTTGATCGACTGTACGAGATCCTACGCCTGACGACGGTTCAACTCCGCAAGGGTGATGTCGTCACCGAGACTAAAGCTGGCCCGGTCAATGTCATTCAGATTGACGCGATGCCGCACGAAAGCGAAGCGCTCCCGTCGCTGGAATTAGTTGATATGGAATTGCTGACCGTGGGCGTCGATAAGGCGGAAGCGGCCAAGCACAAAGCCGAGTTGATCACCATACTCGACACCTACCCGAACCCCGCTCGCTTGCAGGGCGGCCCATCATACATCGAGGTAGGCGCGGAGATTGGCGACCAAGGCGCGGCGTTCCAACTATTTGCTCTCGGTAAGGTGCTCGATCTGTGGGGCATTATCACTCCAAAGACGCTCGGCTTTAGCGGTGACGAGGCCAAGCACATGGCGGGAACCGGGTTTGTTATGATCAGCGGATATCCCGAGCGCCCGCGATGAGGATGGGAAACGTGCGCGGAAAGTTTGATGTTTGGTTTTACACTGTCATTCTGATTGCCGTGGCGCTTGCTGCGTTCGTCATTGGCATTCTGGTGATGCACGGATGAAAGGACCGGCAGCGCTGATGTTTGAGGAGGTACGACAATTCTTTCAGAAAATGCAAGCGGAAGGCTACCTAATCGAGATCCGTTCGTTCGATATGGTGACTGGCACGCGTGGCGCGGACGCTGTTGGATTCACAATTCGCGGGATGTGCACCAGACAAGATGAGATTGAGACACCCGAAAAGCAACCGCTGATGATAGAGGATGATCATGGCCCCCGAGCGATTGGGCGACAAACCGATTGAGAAAAAGTACGTCGAGCAGATGACCGCGATCATGCAAACGCTCGACAAGTTTATGAACGGCGACGCTAAGGGCGCGGCTCGCAAAGTCGGACTTGTGTTGTTGACGTTCGAATACGGAGACACGTCCGGGCGCTGCAACTTTATGAGCAACGGCGCGGATCGCCGACACTTGGTCACACTGTTTAAGGAAATGATCGCCAGGTTCGAAGGTCAGCCCGAAATGGAAGGCCACGCATGAACACGCTACGCCAGATGGTTGACTTTGCTTCGCCGCTGATCGAAAAGCGGTTCGCCGCGCATGGCCAGATCTATCCGATGTGGCACGTCGTTGACGGCAGCGGCGACCATCACATTCAAACCGACGTAGCACAAGACAAGGACACGGCTGCGATTCTGATGCGGGCCTATTTTGCCCTGGTGCGCGCGCGCCGATTCCTGTTCATCGATGAAGCCTGGATGGCCGCAGTCGGAATGGATAGAGCCGAGACGGTCACGCGCTACGCCGCGCTCGGCAAGCTGAGTGAGTTTCCTGACCGACGCGAATGCGTGATGTTTTCTGGCGAGGATATCAACGGCGACACGATCATGGCGCACCGCTACATTTTGCGCCCGGAGCACGGCAAAGCACGGCTTGCACCGTTAGAGATAGACGACAAGATCCAGCGGGGCGCGAGCTTCGGGCGGTTCGTCAACATGCTGCAATTCGTTCCGAGACTATGACCCGCGTTTTTATTCTAAGCACTTACGAGGAGCACGGCGCGTTCGGTGTGGTCGCTACGCTCGATCAGGACAAGATCATTCCGCTGATCCGCGAGCGGTTCAAGGATTTCGATAAGGAAGCAATCGATGAAGCGGTTAGTAAAGCGACCTATTTACTGGCGAGTCCGCTTCCAGACCAACGTCTACTGATGGCGGACCTAAACAACAAATGGGGCGGCATTCAATTGCATATCGTGGAGTTGTCGTGATGGCCGATCCAGAGCGCGATGATTTTGACCTACAAGTGCTGATGAGCATGATTGAGAAATACGCGACGTTCGTCGCACGCGAGCACGACGGCAAGGAACGTGCGGCACAATTTTATGAGAGCGTCGCCAAGGCATGCGCCGAAAAGGCTGCGGAGTATCGCAAGTGACCGCCATCGATGACGCATGCCGCGCGGTGCTGATGTTCCACGAAGGCGGCGAGTGGACCGCCGAGCGGCGCGCCGAGTGGAAGCGGATCACCGGCAGCGATGAGGCAACCACGAAAGTCCTTTGCGATCACATTCGACTCGTGTTGGAGAATGAGCATGCCAAGCGCAATGCAATTCGTGACGCTTAGATCCAACTATCCAGAATTGCGGATGTGGGGCGCACAGGTTGACAAGCTCACGTTCGTTATCACCAAGGATGAGGAGGAGCCCGAGTTTGAAGCTAGCGTGAGAACGGTTGGTCGAGAGGGCGGCCAATCGATAGGATCTTTCGAGACGTTCGAAGGCGCGAAGATCGCGTGCGAGAATTTCCTACGTGGGAGTCAGTCATGACCAAAACCTATCGCTATGAAATGAACGGGACCGCCGCCGCCGATCAAACTTGGAAAACTGAGGGCACGATAACAGACACGACCAACGACATCGTTTCGATGTTCACCGGAATCATGCGCGCGTCGTTTCATCAACTAACACACGGCGAAGCGGTATTCGGCAAACCTGGCGTCGGCTGCGCTGGACCGTATGACATCAAACGAATCCTAATCGAGCAATGAGCATGCCAACCGGAAAAACCATAACCGCTCGCGAAGCTGGCGTGTTCCTGCCTGGAATGCGGATCACGGCTGATGGATTGGGAAGCGGATGCGTGATCATTCCGCCCGGTGCTGAGATCGAAGCCCGCGCACACTTGCGAGGCATCAAGCACAATGACGTTGCGGTGATGTGGGATGACGGTCGAACCGGCTGGATCGATGCCAAGCTATTGCGCTACGCGGAGCGATGAGCATGGGCGTTCCGAATTTTGAAATCCTCTGGATCGATGACGGGCGCGAGCCGAAGAGTCCGCCTGATCCAGCGTATCCCGATGGCATCGACCTAGACGTGACTCGCGGGCGGCTTGCCTACTGTGAGACGGCGCTGGCGCATCCGACGCCGCGCTGCGGCAAGTATCTGATCAAGTGCCGCACGTGCGGGTTCACGACACTGATCACCACGGCAGGGCGCGCCGACGATCCGCGCTCGATCAAGATCCCGTGCAAGCTGAATTGAAAAAGCCGGGAGCTTTCGCCCCCGGCTCTAGTGACCGTCGATAGCCTTGAACGGCAAAATGAAAGACCCGAATGGCTCGAAGAATCAACCACCCGGAGCCGGAAGGGGACCGCAGGCTATCTTTCGATGATGGGGCGACTCGGTCACCAACCGACCCAGGAGTATCCCCCTTCCTACCACTTTCATTGCGGCGCGGAGCGATCAACAAGTCGATCTAGCAATTCACTCTCACTCGCCGGAATTAGATCCCTGATCAGCTTGACGTGATCCCGCAGCAGCATTTCGCGAACCCGCTTGGTCGCCCTGACAGTCGGCCCGATATGACCGGCGAGCCATAACGCCGTGAGATTCGCGAGCACGGCGCTTTGCACGTCGCCGCCCTGGCCAGCCAGGAGGGGCTTGATCCTCCTGCTAACCATCAGCGTGCGCAAGGCAACGTCGTCGGCAATTTCCTCGTCGGTCATCGCGTCACCATAACCCCGATCAACACTAGCAGCGTCAAGAATACATTCAACGCCACAAGCCAGGTGAGGTTGCGAGCTTCACGTCGGATCTTGTCTAGCTTCGCAAGCGGCTCATCGTCATCCGTCATCGGTCATCCTTTGGCAGTCGAAACCGATAACGACCGCGACCAATGCGGACGATCACGCCATTGCGCAGCGCGATTTGAAAACTAGGAAGGAAATTGCCGGTCCCTCGCGCGATTTCGTATCGCTCTCGATTGAAGCTGACCGGATACCAGTGTGCGGCGCTCATTGTTTTCCTCCGTTGAGTAGTCGCGTGATTTGCTCGCGCGTGATCGCGGCGTCCGTCTTGCGCGTCCAGACAAGCTCGGTCACAACGCGTTGGATATTGAGATCCGTTGGCTCGACGCTAGCGGGCCACCAAGCCAGCCGCACGACGTTGGCTGCGATCCGGCGCTTGCCACGCTCATCGATCATGAACAAGCCCGCAGCGACCGGGGGATTCCCGCCGCTGCGGTATTCGATGCGCTCGGCCATCACCGCCTCCGCTCATTCTGCGGCGACGTGTTGGTGACCGAGCCGGTGAAATGGCCGCGCGCGTCATAGAGCGATGTCGTGCCGTCGCTGTTGCGAATCGAGCTTCCAGAGAACCGGCCATTGCGGTCGCTGAAACTGGTCATGTTGTCGTTTCCGTGCGAATTGCTGCTACCGGCGAACGATCCATTGGCATCGAAATAGGAGCGCGTCTGATCGCCTCGATCCGAGAACTGATCGCCGCGCGCCGCCGAGAGCGCGAACGCCAGGGCGGCGACTCCGAGTAGAATTGTACGTGTCATTTTTCATTCTCCTGTTTTTGGTTTGAAAGGAACAACATCACTAGTAGGTGGTTTCGGTCGTTTGGCGTGAACGTCTACGCCTAGACCAGCGGCACACCACGCCATGATCGCAATGCGCTGATCTTTTGAAATGCGTCCGCCGCGATTCTTTTCTGCATCAGCAACCATTTTCCAAATTGCCTGCAATGCCGATTCCGCTGCGGTCATAAATCGATTTCCTTGATCCGGTCGAAGGCGTTGGCGATTGCCTCCACGGCTTCGATCAGATTTTCGATGGCGCTAACCGCATAGTCGCTGCGGTCCTTGTCGTTGTCCGCCGCATCCGATGCGCTGAGATTGGTGCGGGCGTTGCGGATGCACTCGCGGAGATCAGCCATCAGCGTCGCCTTCGGGGCGGGCGATTTGGCGTCTCATACCAGCCGCGCCCGATCCTGTTGAACAAGCCCCTACGCACGCACGTTCGCAACGTCGGCAATGGCACGCCGTTTGATCTCAGGGTGTGCCGGATCTCGCGCCACTGTTGCCACCTGAATCGCGTTTTCATCGGTGCGCTCCCTCCCATCGTTGTAGTTGCTCATTCCAGCGATAGCCCCACGCCTTCATTTCGACGTGAGACTTGTCCTTGCACCGGCACGAACCATCCTCGTTGTAGTGCGAGACTTTTAGGATCTTGAATGGGCACGTGCCCGATTTGACTGTGAAGGCTTTCAATTTGGTTCTCCTGTAGTTGTTGGATTGCAGGCGTGCGCTGCGCTGCATCGTTGACCGGTGACGATCTCAAACACGATTCCGCTGGCGCGCTTCCGCAGGCTTTCGACCGGCACGACACCGGCAGAAAGCTCCTGGGCGAGTTGATAGAGATCTTGCGCGCGATACATCACGCGGACCCGCACCGTGCTGTCGTCGCGGCTCCTGATGTCGGTGTCGGCGCTGCGGCGGCTATGCTTCGCTTGCTTGTCGGTGTTGTGGCCTGGTGGCTTGCTCATTGCGGTCGCGCCTCCGGGTGTGTCGCCAGGTAGTCGCCGAGCTTCACGCAGAACGGCTCGCCGACGTGATCCGGCGCGCCGCAAAAGGCCATGATGTCGGCCTCGATCTCGCGCTGGATCTTGCCATCCCCGGATACCGTAGCACCCCTGGATACCGGCGCGCGGCGGGATACCTCCGGTCCCCGTGACCGTGGGAAGCCCGCTGGTGCGCCTGCCAGGGGGGGAGCTAGGGTGACCCGGCCCTGACCGCCAAAACTCACGGGCGGGCCGCGCTGGTCGATTGGAGCCCTATTGCCGTAAAAGATACCCCCCGGCATGGCATAGGCCCCGAACCCCTCCCTAAATACCTCTTGGCGCTGCGGCCCTGGCGAGGCCGGGACGTAGACCACGGGCGGCGACACCGCGACCACGGGCGGCGGGAAATAGGGCGATGAGCGGCAACCGAATTCGTTGCAGAGGAGCACGCCGCCCGCGCGTGCGGGCGCTGGCGCGGCACTGGCGGCGCACAAGGCCGCGAGCCCGACCAGGGCGACGGCGAGCTTGCGCTTGACGCCCGTAGCCTTGAAGGCGGCTTGCGCATACGCGAGCGCGCACCGCAGCGTGCAGAACGGTTCGTATGGTTTGAACCACGTCACGCCATCCCACACATCGCGGTAGGCGATCTGTACGGATTCCTCCGGGGCGCGTGCGATCTGCGCTTCCTGCATTTCGCGAACTTTGGGATTGACTGATAATGGCGTCAGCGCTCGCACCGTGGCGCGGTTTGCCGACGTGCCGTGCGTCGTGGTTTTGACGACGATGCCGTTGCCACGGTAGGCGGGCATCGGCTCGCCGATGGGCCAGGTGACTTTGTTGCTGGTCGTTGTGCGGGAGCCGTAGGGCTGGCCGCAGGACACGCACTTGGGCCGGGGCGCGGTCATCGTGCACTCCCCCGCTTGCCGATCATGGTGAGCATCGCGAGCCTGCCCGCGTCGGTGATGCGGACCCGGTTAATCTGGATCAGCGAGCCACGACCATTAGCCCGAACGGAGGCGTCGGCTACTGTTACAAGTCGCGAGCTTGCTAGCTCGGCGATGACGTGTGGAGGGACTTTGAGCCTGGTCGTTAGATTGTGCTCGGTCGCGCCGTCCGGGCATCCCGCCAGGATCGTGAGCACGCGTTTGTGCTGAGTGTTCATTCTGGACTCCTAAAGGTGTAAGCTGTTGCTAGGCAGCGAGGCGGGATGACCGACCTTTAAGGCCGAAGGCCAGCCATCCCTAACTCCACCTTGAGCGATGAAGCTAACCAAACTATATAGCGCGAGTTGCGGAGCTTTTCAAGTTGGAGTGGAAAGACTTGTAATTGTCAAAAGACATATACGCTGGCGTGGATTGGACTCCAAAGCGCCAGCGGTGTGGCGCGTTTGCTAGCGCGTCGCCGGGGAGCCGGGGGTGAGCGTGAGCCGTAAGCCCCCGGCTCTTTTCCCCCCCAACCACGAATCAAAAAAAAGGACGGCCCCCCTCGCGGAGAGCCGCCCGATTTGTTTGTTATGAGAACCAGCGCCAGGGCACCAGTATCGCTAGCAGGAACACGCCATGCCAGCCGAAGGTGGCGATGAACGCGATCACGCCTATCACGCCGATGAGCCGTAGAGCGTTGCCAGTGCTATCCGGGTATCGCCGCTGTTCCTGATCAGCTTTCGCCGTCGCCAGGAACCGTTGCACGTCACCGCTCACGGGCGCGGACGCCGGTTGCCCGCAAGCTCGGGATAGAACGGATAGTCAGACGACCGTCCGACCGGGTACGGGCCGGTCCTTCCGTTGCGCGCATATTCCGCGTCGCGTTGCGCTTCAAGTTTTTCGTGCGTGTCGGCGCGGTCAGCAATAAACGCGTCCATTTCGGCGACGAGCTTTTCAAGCTCGACACGCGCCGAGTTTGAACCGCCGACCAACTCACGAATCAGCGTTGCCATTTTCGTGTAGTTTTCTCGCTCGATATACGCGCGCCGCTTTTCGGCAACGCGAGCGGCAACCGCCTCGTAAACCTCAACGTGAGTCGGGTAGGTCAGATTGCGCGCAAGCTCTTTCGCCCTCTCAAGCTCACGCGAGCCGCCGAGCGGTTCGGCGTAATGCACGCTGGTAATTTCCCAAGGGTGTTGCGCACCATAGCGATGGATGGTCGCGACACTCTTGCCATCGCGAAGCACGTCAAAGCGCGCGTGCAATCCGATGCCGCCGTTTGAGTTTTCAAACGTGATCATTTTCTACTCCTGTTTGTTAGCTTCGAAAGCCAGCGCTTGAAAAGCCCTGGCGGGGGTGGGGGTGGAGATCGCGACCGGCGTACCGGTCGCTTTGTTCTGATCACCTTCCCGCGAACCACGGTGTAGGTGATGTCGGTCATGACGCGGCGACCCTCCGCTGCGGTTCGGCGTAGCGCGGCCTGAAACAATCAGTGAGCCGCGACGGCTTGCCGATCTGCAAGTGCCGGTGAATGCCGCTGATGTCGTGCACAAAATTGGAGTCGTCAGCGTCCAGCAATTCTTGCAGGCGAAGCGGATAGATCTCCTCGTGCACTATCTGTAACTCAGACATGACAAACTCACGCTTGAGCGTGATCCACATGCGCGAGTAAAGCGAGACGGCCCGATCAGCAATTTCGCGGATCGTTCTATGCTCTTGGGGGGTAAGCATTTTGGACTCCTTGTCCGGTTGTTGTTGATAGATGCGCCGGTTGATTTCCATGCACGGATATGAGTGCACCCGGCAAGGCCGCTGGAAATCTTTCTGAGAGCTACCGACTCCGACGCTAACCGATAGATGCGTCCCTCGCCGGGGAACGCTTAG
>Ga0209811_10000735_pt1 | contig 12386 bp, 12 predicted proteins | sample Coa_R1_6_FD_187161 | JGI IMG/M metagenome (GOLD analysis project Ga0209811, IMG submission 187161) | Surface soil microbial communities from Centralia Pennsylvania, which are recovering from an underground coalmine fire. - Coalmine... | ecosystem: Environmental > Terrestrial > Soil >...
CGGAATCTCCATTGCAAGCGCACCGATGCTGGCCATGCCATGGGTAAGCAATCGTGCCCGAACTTACGTAGATCCACGGGAGGGGGTCCGAGGATGCCCAGGGGCCAAGAGGACCTCGCGTGTTGAATTCGAGCGGAGTGTCGTCCTATAACACGGCATCTGTGTCGGGCCGAACGTGGCTGCTTCTCGTTGTCGTCACGCTCGCGAACCTCACGTGCGCTCATGCTGCCTTGGCGGCCGACCAGAAGCGCGTGCTCGCGTTGTACACGACGAGGAGGGACGAGCAACTCTCGATTGTCGGCGAACGACAGTTGCCGCAGCTTCTCGAAGCGGGCCTGGGCGAGAGCCTGGACTACTACTCGGAATTCATCGACAGCGGGAGGTTCTCCGAACCGAGTCATGCGGACGCGTTTCGCGACTTCCTGCGGCTGAAGTACCTGGCCCAGCGGTTCGATCTCGTGTTTGCGCTGGGCGATGTCGCTGTCGAGTTCGTCCGCATGCATCAGCGCGATCTGTTTCCCGATACGCCGATCGTCTTTTTTGCCAATCAGCCGCTCCACGTCCTCCCGAACTCGACGGGTGTAATCGCCGAGCTGAAGCTTGCCGCGACGCTCCCAATGGCCGCTCATCTCCAGCCGGATCTGAAGAACGTGTTCGTGGTCACCGGCGCGAGCAGTCGGGACGACGTCTGGCTGGGAAGAGTGCGCGCGCAATTTCAGCCGTTCGAATCCCGTTTCGCCATCACGTACCTGTCGGGCCTGACGACGAAGGAGTTGCTTGCACGTCTGGCGTCGCTGCCCGATCGGTCGATCGTCTATTACGTGCTGGTGTACCAAGACGGCGCCGGCGCCAACTTCGCCCCGATTGATTACCTGGACCGCGTGCAGTTGGCGGCCCGCGTCCCGACGTACGGGTGGTCGGACTCGGCGATGGATCACGGCATCGTGGGGGGCAGCCTGTTCAGCCAAGAGGCCTTGATCGAGGCGGTTGCCGCACCCGCCCTTCGCGTGCTGCACGGCGAGCCAGCCAGCAGCATTCCCGTGTCCGCGCCCGATCTGAACGTGGCACAGGTCGATTGGCGCCAGCTGCGGCGCTGGGGCATCAGCGAAGCGCGCATCCCGGCTGGAACGCTCGTCAAGTTCAGAGAACCTGAGCGGTGGGACCGCTACAAGGGCTACATCCTGGCGGCGCTGATTGCTCTGCTCGCGCAGTCGCTGCTCATCGCGGGGCTGCTCCTGCAAAGGCGAATGCGGCGCTGGGCGGAGATCCGCGTACGCGAGAACGAGGCGGCGCTTCGCACCAGCCACGAACGGATTCACGACCTTGGCGGCCGGTTGCTGCTGGCTCAGGAGGCTGAGCGCGCGCGGATCGCGCGCGAGCTCCACGACGACGTCAACCAGCAGGTCGCGCTTCTGGCGATCGATCTGGAACTGCTTCGAGAAGGCCGCCAGCGCCCCGACGCGGCAACGCTTGTCGAGGAGGCGTGCGAGCGCGCCCATGGCATCGCCAAGAGCCTGCACGACCTGTCGCACCAGCTGCACCCGGCGCGGCTGCGGATGCTTGGTCTGGTTCCCGCGCTGAGCGGCTTGCAACGTGAGCTGTCCCGGCCCGACTGTGTCATCGACTTTTCGTCAGACAACGTCCCCAGTACCTTGCCTCACGACATCACGCTCTGCGTGTTCCGCGTCGCGCAGGAAGCGCTCCACAACGCGCTCACGCACGGCGCGGCCAGCAGAGTGCAGGTCCGTCTCCGCGGCGAGTCGGACATGCTCGTCATGACCATCGTCGACGATGGCGTGGGCTTCGACGTCGACGACGCGTGGCGCAGGGGCCTCGGTCTCGTCAGCATGGGCGAGCGGCTCGAGTCCGTCGCCGGCACGCTGGACATCCAGTCGAGAGCCGGTGCCGGCACCCGGCTCTCGATCAGCGTGCCGTTCTCGGCGGCGGCGCCGGTGGAGGCGACTCCGGTCTGATTCAGTGGGGCTGGCTCTCACGTCACCGCTACTCGAGTTCGATCGAGTAGCCGACGCGGAACATGAAGCGGTCACTGGAACTCGTGACCCCGAAACCAGCCGATGCTCTGAACATCGAGCCGCGCGTCAGGTGCCAGCTGATGACCGGCGCGACGAATTGACGGGTGGCGCCGCTTGCGTCCGCCCCAGTCGTGCCAAGGCCGCCGTACACTTCGAGCGCGGGCGTGAGCGCGCCTGCGCAGAAGCGGCATTCCCCGTCCCACGTTCCCCTGAGCGGCCACGACACGCCGACGGCGTAACCGAATTCATAGCCTTCGTCGTGAGAGAGATTCTTTTCGACGATGAAGTTCTCCGACACGTTCAGGTTTCCAAACCAGCTCGACACAATGAAGCGGCCTTCGAGCTCGTTGGCATGTTGCTCCGCGAGCGACCTGATGGGCTCCACCGGCAGCGGTCCTCGGCCGACGATCTCCTTTTCGATCCGGCTCGCTTCGTTGATGCTTTCGTACTCGATATACAGGACGGGGTTGAAGAGGTGCTCGCCTTTGATCGGACGGTACCGGTTCTCCAGGCGCCACCCGGTGAACGCCGATCCGTCTCCCCGAAAGGTGGTGCTCTCGAGATACAGCTCCGTCGTCCACTTGGAGGTCACGCCGTATTCGAGCTCGATCCAGGGCGCGACATATCGCGTTCCTTCATCCCTGGCTTTGGCGGTCGTGCTGAGGACCGACAACTCCCACTCACCCCGTTCCTCGACATGATCGTCGTACGTCACGAAATATGGTCGCTCCTGAGCGCGTGCGACACCGGCTATTGAGAGGAGCATCAAGGCGTACGAAGCGGTTCGGGTGATGGCCGTCACGAAAGATGCCTCCTGTTGACGGACGACGGTGAGGCCGCGCTCGAGGCCGGCTTCGAATCGCCACTTGTCCCATGTCGTTTGCAATGGACTGGCCAGCTGCTAGAATCCGCGCTTCGCTGGTGCCCGTGCAGATTCCAGACGAGACACGCGCGGACGTAGCCCTGCTGCAGCGCATGACGGCGCGCGACCAGCGCGCACTCGCCGAGCTGTACGACCGTCATGCCCGTCTGCTCTTTGGTCTGATTCTCCGAATCCTGCGATCGCGCGACGACGCGGAGGAAGTGCTGCAGGAAGTGTTCGTACAGGCGTGGACGCGCGCCGGCGCCTACGACCCCTCGCTTGGTTCTCCGGCCGGATGGCTCATCGGCATCGCGCGCAATCGCGCGATCGACCGTCTGCGGAACAACGCCGTTCGAAGCCGCACCGCGGAACAGGCGCCGCTGCCGCCCGCTGTTGAAACGCCGGAAGCCCGGGCGGCGACGACCGAACGTCAACGTGAGGTGGCGCGCGCGTTGGCGTCGCTGCCGGCCGAGCAGCGCGAGTTGATCGAGCACGCGTACTTCGAGGGGTTGACGCAATCCGAGCTGGCCGATCGGTTCAAGTTGCCGCTCGGCACCGTGAAAACGCGGGTTCGTACGGGGCTATCGACGCTCCGCAGCCTGCTTCAGCGCACCTTGCTCGAGCTATGAACGGGAACCCCAGTCGGCGGTGCGCGTGTGATACAGCCGGCGGGTGGCTCCGCCATCTGTTCAGGAACGAGGGCCGTAGACTCTATCGTGGTCCGCTGCTCCCGCGAGCGGAGGCCCGAGCTGTGATGACGATCTCTGACGATGACGAACTCTGACCACGAAGAACTGCGCAGCCGGCTTGGCGCATTCGCGCTTGGCGCGCTCACGCCGGCCGAGCAGGCCGAGGTGCGGGCGCATCTTGCCGCGTGTGAGGAGTGCGCGGCCGAAGTGCGCGCCCTGCAGCCGGCCGTCGACGCGCTGGCGTGGTCAGTCGAGCCAGTCGATCCGCCTGCCGCGGTTCGGCAGCGCATCCTATCGTCCATCGCGACCCCGACGGTGACGCCGGCCGGGAGGCGATCCGGGGCGGCCACGTCGCGATCGCTCTTGCCGTGGCTCGCGACAGCGGCGTCCTTTGCGCTCGCGGTTGCCCTGGGTGCGTATGCGTCGCAACTGCGCGGACGCGTGCAGACGCTGGAGCGGGAACTGCGCGATGCGATCCTGCAGGTGCAGGCGGGCGAACGGCTGACCGCCCAGGCCCGCCTCGTCGCGACGGACGCCCAGCGCCAACTGTCGGTGCTGGCCGCGCCCGACGTCGCGCACGTGGATTTGAAGGGGCAGGCGGTGGCGCCGCAGGCGTCCGCGCGCGCGCTGTGGAGCCGCTCGCGCGGCCTACTGCTTGCCGCTTCGAACCTGCCGGCGCTGCCGCCCGGCCGCACGTATCAGCTCTGGGTCCTCAGCGGCAGGATCCCGCCCATCAGCGACGGCTGGGTCTTCAAGACCGACGCGTCCGGAAGCGTGACGACGATGTTCGCGACGCCGGCCACGCTCCCGGCGCCGACCGCGATGGCCGTCAGCATCGAGCCCGAGGGCGGCACGACAGCGCCCACCGGCGCTCTGTACCTGGTCGGGTCCCTCAATTAGTCTCCAGTCTCCAGTCTCCAGTCTCCATTCCCGTCCCAATCCGATCCGCGCCGAGACGCGTAGTGGAGGCATGCGATCTCTCCGGCGTACGCGCATCGCCGCCCTTGTCGCCGTCCTTGTGTCGGGAGCGTCTGGCGCGGTCAACGCGCACGAGATCGGGCAGACGCAGGTGACCGCGACGTTTTTCCAGAACGGCGGCTACCAGTTCGACATCGCCGTCGATCCGGATGTTCTGCTGACGAAGTTGCTTGTCGGGAACGGCGGGCTGCCCGCGACCGGTCGCGATCGAGCGGAGCGCGATCGGCGCATCGAGGCGCTCGGTTCGACGTTCGTCGGCTCGGTGCAGGTGTTGTTCGACGGCGCAGGCGTCACGCCGCGGTTCGAATACCTGCCGGCGTCACGGCTGAGCGACTTCGCGGCGGCGCCGTCGATTGTGCGCCTCACCGGAGCGGTGCCGCCGGGAGCTCAAACGGTCCGGTTTGCGTACGGGCTCGCGATGGGCGCGTACGCGCTCAATCTACGCATCGGCGATGCCCCGCAGCAGACGTTCTGGATCGATGGTCCGCCGCTCGGCGACCCGATGTCGCTGGCACCGCCGCCTCCGGCCACGCGCGCCGGGGTCGCCTGGCAGTATCTGCGTTTCGGATACACGCACATTCTTCCGAACGGTCTCGATCACATCCTGTTTGTGGTAGGGCTCTTCCTCTTGTCGCTGCGCTGGCGCCCGCTGCTGCTGCAAATCAGCGCGTTCACGCTGGCCCACTCGATCACTTTGGGTCTGACCATGTATGGAGTCGTGTCGCTGCCGGCGCGGCTCGTCGAGCCGATGATCGCGGTGTCGATCGTGTACGTCGCCGTCGAGAATCTGGTGACGACGGAGCTGAAACCCTGGCGTGTCGCGCTCGTGTTTTCGTTTGGTCTGCTGCACGGGATGGGATTCGCCGGCGTCCTGCGAGACGTCGGTCTGCCGCACCCGCAATTCGTGACGGCGCTCCTCGCGTTCAACGGCGGCGTGGAAGCCGGACAGTTGACGGTCGTGGCGCTGGCATTCGTCGCGGTGGCGTACTGGCGGCGAAACCGGCCCGCATATCGCCGGCTGGTCGTCCAGCCGGTGTCGGTCGCGATCGCGTTGACGGGTCTGTTCTGGACGCTGCAGCGCGCGCTGGGCTGAAACGCTGCGACGTTTGCGCCTGCGGCGGGCTGCCACGAAGACACGAAGATCACGAAGAGCGATTCGACGGCCGGCCTGCAGTGCAGGCCGGCTTGCAGACGACAACGGGGATCGAACACATGAACAGCCCTGGATGCGTTGCGTTCATGTGTTCGATCCCCGTTGTCGTCTGAGGCGTCGCTACGCGACGCCGTCGAATCGCGTCGCGAATGCCGTCCTCCGCGTCCTCCGTTCCTCTGTGGTGAGAGAGTCTTCGTGCCGTCCTTCGTGTCTTCGTGATGAACGGTCGTTGGTAGTCTGCTCGGACGCCACTGAACGCAGACATCCGTTCGTTCGCGGGCTCCGTAGAGCAGGTGTCGAAAGGAGCTTGCATGACCAGGAAGTTGCTAGTGCGTGCTGGATTGGGGGCCGGACTCGTCGCCGGTGCCGTCCTGCTCGGCGTCGCGTCGAGCCATCGCGAGGCGCCGCTCATCTCCGCGGATCCCCTCGCGGACAACACCGACGTCTACGCGTTCGTCAGCCCGGACGCGCCGGATACGGTGACCATGATCGCCAACTGGATTCCGCTCGAAGCGCCAGGTGGCGGTCCGAACTTCTACAAATTCGGCGACGACGTCCTGTACCGGATCAACATCGACAACGACGGCGACGCCGCCGACGACATCGTCTATGAGTTCAGGTTCAAGACCAGGATCCAGAACCGTCAGACGTTCCTCTACAACACCGGCCCGATCGCGTCGCTCGACGATCCTAACTTCAACATCCGTCAGACGTACAGCGTCACGCGGATCGATCGTCACGGCCGCCACGTGCTCGGCGACAACCTGTCGACGCCGCCCGTGAACGTCGGCGCGCGCTCGACCCCGAACTACGACGCGCTGGCGGCCGCGGCCGTGTACACGCTTCCGGACGGCTCACGCGTGTTCGCCGGCCAGCGCGACGATCCGTTCTTCGTCGATCTCGGCTCCGTGTTCGACCTGCTCGGCCTGCGGCCGTTCAATGCGGCGCACGTGATTCCGATGCCGGCGGCGCCCGGCGTCGACGGGCTGAAAGGGCTGAATACGCACACGATCGCCATTCAGGTTCCGAAGCCATGGCTGACACACGACGGCAGCCTCGGCACGGACGCGGCCAACCCGCGCTCGATCATCGGCGTCTACTCGACGACGCTGCGACGGCGGCTGCGCATCGATCGCGACGACCACGGCGATGACCGCGACTCGGATCGAGATGACGATCGCGACGACTGGGTGCAGGTGTCGCGCCTCGGCATGCCGCTCGTGAACGAGGTCGTGATTCCGCTCGGCAGGAAGGATCGATTCAATGCCTCGGACCCACGTGACGATCAGCAGTTCGCGTCGCTGGTGCTCAATCCGGAGCCGGCGCGCCTGATTCCCGTGCTCTATCCCGTCGTGCACGTGCCGCCGGCCCCGAGAAACGATCTGGTGGCGATCTTCCTGACGGGTATTACCGGCCTGAATCAGCCGGCGAACGTGCGACCGTCGGAGATGATTCGGTTGAACATGGCGATTCCGCCCTCGGCATCGCCGAACCGCCTCGGCCTGCTGGCCGGTCAACTCGACGGGTTCCCCAACGGCCGCCGCCTCGGCGACGACGTCGTCGACATCGAGGTGCGGGCGCTGGCCGGAGCGACGCCGTTGACGCCGGCGTTCAATGTGGCCCCGAACAACCTGCTCGGAGACGGCGTGGACGCCAACGACAAGACGTTCCTGCCGAACTTCCCCTACGTGGCATCTCCGTTTGCGGGGTTCGAGCCGTAGCTGATTGGTGTGTAGCGTCCGCCTTTAGGCGGACGTCCCGCCGTCCGGCTGAAGCCGGACGCTACATGCACAAGGGCAGGGTGGGCAGGATGGCAAAGAAATGGTGGTCGTACGGGATCTCGCTTGGCGTCATCGCCGCTTCCGCGGCGGTGATCATGTGGACGAATCACGAAGCATCTGGCGAACGCGGTGGCAAGTCACAGCAGGAAGCCACCGCTGCGGCTTCCGTCACGTCGCGTGAGGGGCTTCAGGACACGATCCACGCGATGGAGCGCCGCCTGCGCGAGCAGCCCGCCGATGCGACGGCTGCGGTGTCGCTCGCGGATGCGCTGTTGCGGCAGGCGCGGGTGTCAGGCACTGCCGGTCCCGCACTTCGCGCCGAGAAAGCGCTGAAGCAGGTTCTTCACGACGATCCGCGGACGTACGACGCCCGTCGCATGCTCGGCGCCGTCTACCTGTCGCAGCACCGGTTTCGCGAGGCGATTCGCGAAGCCGAGCGCGCCAGCGCCGAGCGGCCGACCGACGACTGGAACTACGGCGTCACCGGCGACGGTCATCTCGAGCTGGGCGAGTACGAGCAGGCGTTTGCGGCGTTTCAGAAGATGATGGATCTGCGGCCGACGGCCGGCGCGTACGCGCGTGCGGCGTACGCGCTGGAGCTGCGTGGCCGCCTCCACGCGGCGCTGGAGGCGATGAAGTTGTCGACCGACGCCACGCCGCCCGGGGACCGCGAGTCGATCGCGTGGCATCACGCGCAGCTCGGCGACCTGTATCGCCAGCTGGGAAAGCCGGAGGAGGCGGCGCTCGAGTACGCGTGGGCCAATCATTCGTTTCCGGACCACCCGTTCGCGGAGCGCGGGCTGGCGGAGCTGCTCGACGCCCAAGGCGATCGGCCTGGCGCGATCGCGAAGCTCGAGGCCCTGATGAAGCGATCGCCGGCGCCGGATCTCGAGGCGAAGCTCGGTGATTTGTACTCAGCAGACGGCCGCGACGCCGACGCCTCTCGCGCGTATGCGCTGGCGGAGGCCGGCTGGCGATTCGACGCACCACATCCTTCGCAACTCGCGCGATTTCTCGCCGATCACGATCGGAAGCTCGGCGAGGCCGTGGCGCTGGCTGAACGTACACAGGCCGAGCGTCACGACATCTTCACCGAGGACGCACTCGCCTGGTGCTACTTCAAGAACGGCCGCATCCACGAGGCCGAACTGGCGATCACGCGCGCGCAGCGCACCGGCACCCGCGACCGCACGATCCTCGCGCATGCGGCGGCGATCAGACAGGCGTCATGGCGTGGCCGGGACCCGGAACGTGTCGAACGTCGCCAGCGTGTTGGTGCCCTTCACGTGGCTGGTGACCGCGATGCCGATTAACGCATCAGCTGGGACCGTTGGTGAAGTGGTGCCTACAGTGGTCCACGTCGTGCCGTCCTGTGACAGCTCGCCGGTGACGGTGAGCCCGCTGCGCGACAGCCTCAACCACACCGGGAACGTCGCGACGGCGCCGGCGACGTAAGTCGTCTCCGCTCCAGTCGAGCTGCGCGTCATGAACTCGACGTTTCCGTCCGGACGGACGTCGAGTACGACATGGGCCGCCGACGGATCGAGCGACGCCCGCAACATCAGGCCTGCCTTCGCGAACGGGTTGGTGTTGTCGAGCGTCTTCACACGCACGCTGCTGACCAGATCGTCAAAGTGGCCGGTGTACCAGTAGTTGAACGCGTCGGCGGTGCCCCAGATATCGCCGCCGCCGCCCTGGAGCGCGAACCCGCCGTGGGTGTCGGTGGTGTCGAAACGGCCCACGACGCCCGTGTCGCCGACGTTCTCGTCGGTCGAGAAAGACGGATTCAGGACAGTCACGTGATCGAAGGTCGCGGTGTTCAGCGCGGTGACGTCGTGACTCGTCACAACGAGACCCGCGTCATAGCCTTCGATCGGATTCGAGGTCACGCCGACCGTCTGCCACTGCTCGCCGTCGTTCGACATGTACCCGGTGAACTGCTGGCCGTGTTTGGCCAGCTTCAGCCATACAGGGAACGACGATGCCGAGCCGGCGATGAACTCCATCGGCGCCTGGAAGGCGGTGCGTCGCATGAACTCGATGACGCCGTTGGGCCTGACGTCGAGGATCACCATCGCGACGCCGCTCGCGTTGCCCGCGGTGATGAGGACGCCGGCCTTGGCGAATTCGTTCGCGGCGTCCTCGGACGTGACACGTGCGATAACTTCGCCGTCGCCGCTCAGGCTCTGCCGGATCACCTCTCGATAGCCGTCGCTTGCCCCAGATGTCGGCGCCCGCGCCCTTCACCGTAAAGACGCCGTTCGACACCGATGCGGCGCCGGCGATGCCGACGGGACCCACGTCATTGGAAGACCACCCCGACGGCGCCATCGGCAACACGGTCGGCGTCAGGAACTGGAACTCGCCGTGGTTCAGCGTGGTCGGATCGTGGCTCGTGACAGCGACGCCGTACAGCGCGATGCCAGAGGGAAACGGCGTGGATCCGACAGTCTGGCAGGGGCCTGTCGTGCACACGTACGCGGTGACCACTCCGCGCTCCCGCATCAGGAACAACTCGCCGCCAGGCGTCGGCGGGAAGCCCGCGATGAACGTCGTGGGCCCGCCCGGCGTCGAGCGCGTCATGAACTCGATCCCGCCATCGGGCTTCACGTCGAGGATCACATGCGGTGAGCCGGGATCCAGATTCGTCCGGATCATGATCCCCACTTTGGCGAAAGGATTCGTGGCGTCCTGACTCTTGTAGAACGCGAAGATCGCGCCGTCCCCGACCTCGGGATACAGCGTCTGATAGACGAAGTGGAAGCTGTCGGCGGTGCCCCAGATGTCGCTGCCCGCGCCGTTGACGAACATGCGGTTGTCGTCCGTCTCTCCGGCGCTGCCGGCAAGTCCCACATCGCCGATGTCCGCCTGTGAGAACCCGCTCGGTAATGGTTGCTGGGCTTCGGCGACGCCGCCCCTGGCGACCAAAGACGCGCCGAACGCCATCGCGACCGCCAATCGACCTGCGTATGTGTTCTTCATAGTTCCTCATCAGTGTGGTTTCAGATGCGTCCAGTTCGTCCCGTCACCCGACGCGAACGCATCGAATTGCGAGCCCGTGCGCGTGAGCTTCAGCCAGATCGGGAACGCCGTGGGCGACTGGCCGCCAATCCACTGGGTGTCTGCCCCTGCTGAGGGGCGCGTGAGTACCTCGACCAGGCTCGACGGGGTCACGTCGACGAGGACGTGAGCCGCCGACGCGTCCAGCGAGTCGCGAATCATCACTCCGACCTTCGCGAACGGGTTCGTCGCGTCGCCGGGAATTCCGACGTCGCCGACGTCGCTGTGCTGCCACGGCGGCGGCACAGGATCGGCGAGAGCCGCGGTTGTGCAGAGGATCGGCAATACGGCGGCTAGTGCGATGGCGCACAGGGCAGGCGTGTTCTTACGATTCATTCAGCACCTTCCCAGTCATCGTCACGCGCGAGGGCGCGTGCAACCTGGATGCCCGAAGAATCGGCGACGTTCAGCTCATCCGCGACGAACGGCTTTAATGGAGGGAACCGCTGTGGCGATCGCTGCACGACTGGCAGACGCCGGCGTCGTGCATCCACTCGGGAGGCGTTCGCTTTCCGCAGTACTGGCACGTTTCGAACGACGCGAGTCGCGCGTCGCGCGCGCCTCTGATGAGCGCCGACAGCGCGGCGAGGAGCGCGTTCTCAGGCAGGCGCCGCCATTTCAGGACGCCGACCCGGCGCGGCTTCGCGGTGAACGTGAACGGCGACTCCCAGACGCCGGAAAACTCCGAGACGATCACGCTCGTGGCGGTCAGGGCCGCGACGACTTCCGGCGGATCGCCGCCGATGAACCGGATCGAGTCGTCGTCCATGGCAAGCTGCTCGACCGGTGCCGGCAGCTGCGACGACAGATAGGCGATCAATTCCTCGTAACGTTCTGGTGAGTCCATAGTGCGATTGTGAAAGTGCCAAGGTCGAAGCGCAAAGTCAAAAGTGATAACGAATGCGAGCCTCGAAGTGGTAGGTTATGACGCCATGATGAAAAGAACAACGATCGCGGCTGTCCTGATCCTGCTGGGGTTTTCGCTTCCCGTGATGGCACAGGCGACGCGTCCGGCGCCGATGCGGCCGCCGCTCTTTTTCGGTGAATCGTGGAAGCCGCTGCCGACGCCGCCCGATGATCACGGCGCCTGGCCCGCTTCGCAGGGCGGTGTCGCCAACCCGAATCTCGAGCTCACGCTGTACGGCACGACGAGCAAGGAGATTCAGCTCGTGGCCGGACGCGGGGGCAGCAACGTCGTGCCCACCAACCTCTGGACCGGCACGACCACTTCTCCAAGCGCCGCGGCGCTGCGCGATCGCAGCAACTTCGTCGACTTGAGCGTGCCGCTCGCGAAAATTCGCTGGGTCGTGCGGACGTCAGGCTTTCATCAGGCGTGGCCGATTCTGAAGCTTGCCGACGGCACGTGGCTGGTCGGCGATCGCCCCTCGGGCCTGCAAGCCGACTTCAACGAGAACGAGATCACGCCGGTCGATCTCCGCTGGCTCAAGCTCGATATCGCGCGCGTCGTCACCGTCGGCACCTGGATCGACCATCCCGACCTGACGAAAGTGGACGCCGTGGGCTTCGCCGACCTGATGCCGGGCAGCGGACACGGGTCCGGCGGGTATATCAACGTCGGCCGGATCGAGGTCTACGGGAATCCCGTCAAGCGTTAGAAGGGGTAGTACTCTTCGGGAAAAATTCGGCTACACCCGGAGCACTGGCCAACGGCGCTCCGGCGCATAAGACTCAATCTCCTGCGACGTCGATTAATCCTTGCGCGATCAGGCGCACTTCGTCATCGGCAGAGATCATGAGAACGACTGAGCGCCGGATTCCCCTCTGTTGCTATTCCGCCTTGATGTGAGTTGGATCGATTCCAGCTACGGT
>Ga0209811_10000736_pt1 | contig 12358 bp, 7 predicted proteins | sample Coa_R1_6_FD_187161 | JGI IMG/M metagenome (GOLD analysis project Ga0209811, IMG submission 187161) | Surface soil microbial communities from Centralia Pennsylvania, which are recovering from an underground coalmine fire. - Coalmine... | ecosystem: Environmental > Terrestrial > Soil >...
GACCACCGTCAATATCTGAAAATGGATACAGTGACGCGACGGAGCGGATGGTTGCGAGAGCGGAGAATGCAGGTCCGGTAGGGGATAGAGAGCCTGCTTCATCAGACGGCATTCGGAGCGTCGGCGCTGAGTGCGCCCCACCGTTCCACGGTTTCGATCAGCGCCCCCTTGGTCAGTGGCTTGGTGAGGTAGTCGTCCATGCCTGCCGCGAGGCACCGCTCTCGATCCTCCGCCATCGCGCTGGCCGTGAGAGCGATGATGGGGATATGTCGTCCCGTCGCGCCCTCCGCCGCGCGGATGGCGCGCGCCGCCTCGAACCCGTCCATCTCGGGCATGAGACAGTCCATCAGGACCAGATCATAGGAGGTCCCGACGAGCGCCGTGACGGCTTCCCGGCCATCGACGACGATATCGGCCCGGTGTCCTGCCTTCGCCAGCATGCGTGCGACGACCTGCTGGTTCACCCGGTTGTCCTCGGCGACCAGGATGCGCAGCGGGCGTTGCGGCGCGTCGGCCGGCGTGAACGCCACCAGGGCCGGCGCGAGGACGCTGGGGGCGGCACCCGCGGGCGTGGCGAACATCTCGACCAGGGCGTTCAGCAGCCGCGTGGGGCGCACCGGCTTGGTCAGGTACGCCGCAATACCGGCGGCGCGGGCGGACTCGGCCGTGGTCCGGCCCCAGGAGGACAGCATCAGCAGCGGGATGGCCGCCAGCGCCGGATCAGCGCCGATCGCCCGGGCCAGCTCGAGCCCGTCCACCTCGGGCATCTGCACGTCGAGCAGCACCGCGTCGTAGCGGCGTCCCGTGGCGGCGCGCAGCCGCTCGAGCGCTGTGGCGCCGTCGGCGGCCTCGTCCACGAGGACGCCCCAGTCGCCGAGCTGCTCACGCACCAGGGTGCGGCCCACGGGATGGTCGTCCACCACGAGCACCTGGCGGCCGCGCAGCACGTCGGATGCGCTCGACCGCGCCTCGCCCTCCACGGCGGCGCCGAGCGCCACCGTGAACCAGAACGTGCTGCCGCGGCCCGCCTCGCTGTCCACCCCGATGGCCCCGCCCATCGCCTCCGCGAGCTGCTTGGAGATCGCCAGGCCCAGGCCAGTGCCGCCGTAGCGGCGCGTGGTCGAGCTGTCCACCTGGGAGAAGGACTGGAACAGCCGCGCCCGCGCCTCCGGCGCGATGCCGATGCCGGTGTCGGCCACCTCCACGCGCACCCGCACGGCGAGATCGTTCGAGGGCTCGCGGCGCACCCGCACGGAAACCCCACCCTCGTGGGTGAACTTCAGCGCATTGGCCACGAGGTTCACCAGCACCTGACGCAGGCGCCCGGGATCGCCCCGCACGACCGCCGGCACGTCGGGGTGGATCGCGCACGCCAGCTCCAGGCCCTTGGACTGCGCGCGCTCGGCGAGAAGGTCGAGGCTGTCCTCGATCGTGGTCGCCAGATCGAACTCGATCGATTCCAGATCGAGCCGTCCCGCCTCGATCTTCGAGAAGTCCAGGATGTCGTTGATGAGGGTGAGCAGCGCCTCGCCGGACTGGCGCACCGTCTCCGCGTATTCGCGCTGCTCCGGGGTCAGTGACGTGTCGAGCAGCAGCCCCGTCATGCCGATCACCCCGTTCATCGGCGTGCGGATCTCGTGGCTCATGGTCGCCAGGAACTCGCTCTTCGCCCGGCTCGCCGCCTCGGCCGCGTCGCGCGCCTGCCGCAGCTCCTCCTCCGCGCGCTTGTGCGCCGTGATGTCGCTGTACGTCGCCACGAAGCCACCCCCCCGCATGGGGTTGTCCTGGATCTCGAGGACGCGGCCGTCGGGCAGCTCCTGCTCGATCCGGCGGGGCTGGAACTGGCGCGCCTGGGCCATCCGCTCCGCGATCCGCGCCTCCGGGTCGGGGCCATACTCGCCGCGCTCCGCGATCGCGCGGATGAACTCCTCGAGGGGCCGCCCCACCCACGCGAAGTCCGGCGTGAACCCCATGATGTCGGCCATGCGGCTATTCCACGCGGCCAGGCGCAGCTCGCCGTCGAACGCCACCAGGCCCTGCCCCATGCTCTCCAGCGTGGTCTCCAGCAACGCCGACTTCTGCGCCACCTCCGCCTCGCGGCGCTGCGTCACCTCGAGCAGCCGTGCGTTCTCGAGCGCCGCGGCGGCCTGGCTGGCCAGCGTGGTGAGCAGGCGCGCCTCGGCCTCGGTGTGCGTGTGCACTCCCTTGTGCGAGCTCACCAGCACGCCGTACACCCCGTCGCGCAGAATGACCGGCGCGGCCATGTAGGCGCGGGCCGCAACAAGCGAGGGGAAGGCGGCCTCGTTGTCCGGCGAATACTGCAGAAGAGGCGCGTCCGCCACGCGGTCGTCCGTCCAGCACACGCTCCGCTGGGCGAAGGCCCGCCCGCTCACGCCCTCACCCGAGCGGATCGACAGCGCCTCGGTCGGCCCGGGGGAAAAGTTGACCGCGCGCGCCACCACCAGCCGCTGGCTGGCCTTGTCCCAGCGGAAGAAGCGGGCCACATCTGAGGCCATGGCCTTGGCGGTGCCCTCGGACACGATACCCAGGATCTCGCCGACGTCGAGGGTCGCGCCGAGGCGCCGCGTGATGTCGAAGAGCGCGGCGGCCTCGCGCTCGCGCTCCTCGGTCGCCGCGAAGAGGCGCGCGTTGCGGATGGCGAGCGCCGCCTGGCCGACCAGGGTGTCGAGGAGCTCGCGCTCCTCGGCGTCGAAGCGCAGGGGCCGCGCCGACACGAACGAGAGCACGCCCAGCAGGCGGCCGTCCTGGATGATGGGCATGCCCACGAAGCTGGTGAATCCATGGCTCTGCCACCAGCCCGCCGCCGAGTGGAGAAAGCGCGGGTCGACGAAGACGTCGGGCACCTCGATCATCGTGCGGTGGGCGGCGACCCAGCCCACCAGGCTGTGGTTGAGCGCGACACGGCGCACCGAGCCCTCGTGCAGCCGGGGATCCGAGAAGGCGCGCGACTCCACCACCTGCTCCGTCGCGTCGGCCGTCCAGATCCACGCCGGAGTGCCGAAGAGCTCCGTGGCGGCGCGCACGATGGCGCCGAGGACCTCGTCGAGGTCGAGCGACGCAGATACCACCTGGTTGACCCGGCTCAGGGTCCGCAGCCGCTCCTCGCGCACGTGCGCCTCCGCGAGCAGGCGCGCATTCTCGATGGCCACCGCCGCCTGGTCCGCGAGCTTGCCGAGCACGCGCAGATCCGCGTCGGTCCAGATGCGCCGGGTCCGGGTCGCCACCCCCAGGACCCCGGTGATCCGCCCGCGGAAGCGCAGCGGCAGCACCACCTCGCCGCATATCCCCTCGGCCACGATGATCTCGGCGTGGTCCTGCGACACGCGCGGATGGGTGCCTCCAATTTTTTCGCCCCGCGGCGTTCGGCTAGGCTCTGGCCGCATGAACGCCCACCCCGCGGAACGACTCGTGCGCTACCTCGTCGATGGCGTGGCGCACCACGGCCTGGAGCGCGATGGCCATCTCGCGCGCCTCGACGGCGCGCCGTGGGCCGGCGGTCGCGCCACCGGCGAGCAGGACCCCGTCGCCTCCCCGAGGCTCTCGCCCTGCGCACCGGGCAAGATCGTGTGCATCGGGCTCAACTACGTGGAGCACGTGAAGGAGAGCCTCACCGTGACGCGCCTGGGGGCGTCCGCGCCCGCGCCGCCGAGTGAGCCGCTGTTCTTCTTCAAGCCGGCGAGCGCGGTGCTGGCCCCGGGGGCGGCGATCGTCAAGCCGCGCGGCCTCACCCGGCTCGATCCCGAGGGGGAGATGGCGCTGGTGATCGGGCGCCGGGCGCGCCACGTCAGCGAGAGCTCGGCACTGCTGCACGTCGCCGGGGTCACCGCGTTCAACGACGTCAGCGCCCGCGACTGGCAGAAGTCCGACTCGCAGTGGTCGCGCGCCAAGGGCAGCGACACGTTCGCGCCGTTCGGCCCCTGCATCGCGCTCGGCCTGGACCCGCGCGACCTGGCGCTCGAGCTGGCGGTGAACGGGACCGTTCGCCAGCACGCGCGCACGTCGGAGATGCACTTCGGCCCCGCGTTCCTCATCCACTACGTGAGCCGGTTCGTGACGCTGGAGCCGGGCGACGTGATCGCCACCGGCACGCCCGCCGGGATCGCGCCCATCGAGCCGGGCGACATCGTCGCCATCAGCGTCGAGGGCGTGGGTACGCTCGTGAACCCGGTCGCGGAGGAAACCACATGAGTGCGCCGCTGCTGATCGTGAACGGCCGGCTGTGGTCGGAGAAGCTGATCGCGGGCGATGCCGTGCTCGTGCACGACGGTCGCATCGTCGCGGTCGGCCCGAGGCCGGCGCTCCGTGACGAGCGCGTCGTCCTGAACGTCATCGATGCGCAGGGCGGCACGATCACGCCCGGGCTGGTGGACGCGCACGTGCACTTCGTGCCCTGGGCGCGTGCGCGCCGGCAACTGGACCTGCACGGCTGCGCCACGCGCGCCGCGGTGCTGGATCGCGTTCGCGCCGCACTCGCGTCGCTGCCCCCGGGCGATGCACCGCTCGTGGGCCGTGGCTGGGACGACACGGGCTGGAGCGACCCGCTGGAGGCCACGGCACTCGACCTGCTCGCGCCCGATCGGCCGGTGCTGCTCCATCGACACGACTTCCACGCGCTGTGGGTGAACACCGCGGCGCTCCGTGCCGCCCGCGTGTCGAAGGAAACCCCGGATCCTCAAGGCGGGCGCTTCGAGCGCGACCCGGGGGGCGCGCCGAGCGGGCTCGTCAGGGAGCACGCCGTGCGCGCGTTCCTCGCGCTCGAGGACCGCGCCGCGCCCGCGGTCGACGACGCGCTGCTCGACGAGGCGGCGGCGGCTCTCCATGCCGAGGGCATCACCGCCGTCCACGACTTCCAGCGCACCCAGGACGACTGGGAGCGCACGCATGCGCTCGCCGCCCGGCGGAAGCTGCGCGTGCTCCAGCACGTGGGCCCCGAGCAGGTCGCCGACGCCGGCCGCCTCGGGCTTCGCGGCGGGTCGGGCGACGAGTGGTTCCGGGCCGGGTCGCTAAAGCTCTTCGCCGACGGCACGCTCGGCTCGCGCACCGCGGCGTTGCTCGAGCCATGGGCCGACACGCCGGGGCGCGGGATGACGCTGCTGACACCCGCGCAGATGGCGGAGCACATCGACGCCGCGGCGGCGGCCGGGTTCTCGATCGCGATCCACGCGGTGGGTGACGCCGCGGTGCGCCACGCGCTGGACGCGATCGAGTCGCGCCGCGAGGCCTTTCGCCGTCTGTCGCTGCCGCCGCGCATCGAGCACATCCAGCTCCTGCACTCTGAAGACCTCCGCCGCTTCGCCGGCCTGGGTGTCGCGGCGAGCATGCAGCCGCAGCACGCGACCACCGACGCTCCGGTGGCGAAGCGCGCGTGGGGCGCTCGCTGCGCGCTCTCCTATCCGTGGCGCGCGCTGCTCGACACCGGCGCCACGCTCGCGTTCAGCTCCGATGCGCCCGTCGAGCCTCCGTGCGCCCGGCTCGGGCTCGCGTCCGCGGTCGCCCGCATCGGCGCCGACGGGGAGGTTTTCGAGCCCGGGCAGGCGGTGACGCTGGACGAGGCGCTGCGCGCCTACACCGGGTCGGCGCACGCGCTCGCCGCCGGTGGGCTCGGCAGCGGCCGGCTCGAGGCGGGGGCGCCGGCCGACCTCGTGGTCTGGGACCGCGACCTGCACCGGGCGGATCCCCGCGAGTTGGCGCGGGCGCGGCCCCGGCTCACGGCACTCGCGGGCGAAATCGTGTATGACTCCCGATTCGACGCGCGCACCAGCGGGGAAGCCCCCAGCCGGGTGGCCCGCGCATGAGGGGGACGGCCGGCATGAGCGTGGACTACGGCGCGCTGAGCGACTCGGATCTCGTGGACCGGACGAAGACGGGGGACAACCGCGGCTTCGACGAGCTCGTGCGCCGATATCGCGACCGCGTCTACCGGCTCTCGACCAAGATCCTGCGCCACGAGGACGATGCCGCCGAGGCGCTCCAGGACGCGTTCCTCTCCGCCTACCGCGGCCTGCCGAACTTCAAGCGCGAGTCGACGTTCTCGACCTGGCTCTACCGCATCGCCACCAACGCCAGCCTGATGAAGCTCCGCCGCCGGCGCGAGGGCCATGTCTCCTACGAGCAGTCGCAGGGGAACGACGCCGACGCCGAGCCGATGGCGATCCCGGACTGGTCCTCACAGCCGCTGGAGGAGCTTCTGGACTCCGAAGCCCGCGAGGTGCTGGGCCACGAGGTGGACCTGCTGCCGGCGAACGAGAAGGAGGTGTTCGTGCTCCGCGACATCATGGAGCAGTCGAACGCCGACGTCGCCCAGGAGCTGGGGCTCACGGTCGCCGCGGTCAAGTCGCGCCTGCACCGGGCGCGGCTGCACCTTCGCGACCGCATGAACCGCTACTTCCGCGACCGGGCTCCGAAACCGCCGGGATGATCGCGCCGGGCGGCCGATGTCAGTGGGGGCGGAGTCCCCACCAGGCGAACAGGGCCAGGCCGAGCAGCACGCGATAGAGGGCGAACACGCCGAAGCCGGTGCGGCGGAGGACGCCGAGGAGGAAGCGGATGGCAAGGAAGCCGAACACGGCCGAGGTCGCCACCCCCACGAGCAGGGTGGTGACCGGCATCGTGTTGGACAGCTCCCTCGACTTGAGCAGCAGCGTGTACATCACCGCCGCGAGCGTGATCGGCATGCTCAGGAGGAACGAGAACCGCGCGCTCGCGAGCCTGGTCAACCCGAACGCCCGGCCCGCGGTCATGGTGATGCCCGAGCGCGACACTCCGGGCACGAGCGCCAGCGCCTGGGCGAGACCGACGCCGATCGCGGTACCCCAGCCCGGCACGCGGTCGTCGCGTCCCGGCTTGGACAACCGATCCGCGGCCCACAGCAGCACCCCGAACCCCATGAGCAGCGACGCCATGATCGGCACCGCGTTCGGCAGCGAGCGCAGCTTGTCCTCGAGGTCCCCGAGCTTCCAGCCGGCCATGAGCCCGGGCACGGTCGCGACCGCGATGGTCCCGAACAGCAGGCGCGCGTCGCGCTGCTTGGCGGCGTCGGGCGAGAAGAAGTCGACCGCCATGCGCCGCCAGTCGTCGAGGTACGCGAACACCAGCGCCAGCAGCGTGCCGGCGTGGAGCGCGATGTCGAACGTGGTCCCCGCGTACGGCCAGCCGAGCAGCGTGGGGAACAGGAACAGGTGGGCGCTGCTCGAGATCGGGAGCAGCTCCGTCAGGCCCTGGACGATGCCGAGCACGAACGCCTGGAACACGGTGAGCGTGGGTTCGGCGGCCAGGGGGATGAGCATGGGCCGGCAGGCTAGCACGCGCGCCTCGGAGCGCGCGAGCAGGTGAGGCCGTTGGTGACGGACGAGACCCGAGTCTCGCCGGATCCGGGCGCGGGTGTGCCCGCCAAGGACGCGCGCGGCGAGGGCGTGGCGCGGCACGTGGGCGCGGTGAGCGCGGCCACGTTCCTGTCGCGCATCCTCGGGCTCCTGCGCGACCAGGTGTTCGCAGCCTGGTTCGGCGCCGGCACCGCCGCGGACGCGTTCAACATGGCGTTCCGCGTGCCGAACCTGGTGCGCGACCTGTTCGCCGAAGGGGCGATGAGCGCCTCGTTCGTGCCCACGTTCACGGAGTGGCGCGAACGGCAGGGCGACGAAGCGGCGTGGGCGCTCGGCCGTCAGCTCATGTCCACGCTGCTCGCGGTGCTGCTCGGGTTGTGCACGCTGGGCTGGATCTTCGCGCCGCAGATCATCGGCTTGATCGCCGGCGGCTTCGCCGCCGTGCCGGGCAAGCTCGCGCTCACGGTGACGCTCACGCGCATCATGCTGCCGTTCCTGCCCGCGGTGGCGCTCGCGGCCGCGGCCATGGGCATGCTGAACGCGCGCGGCGTGTTCTTCCTGCCCGCGTTCGCGCCGGCGCTCTTGAACATCGGCATGATCGTCTTCGGCCTGAGCCTGATCCCGGCCGCACGCGCGATCGGCTGGCCGGTGATCACCGCGATGGCGTGCGGCGTGGTCCTGGGCGGCGTGCTCCAGTTCGCCTGCCAGCTGCCCGCGCTCCACAAGCTCGGCTTCCGCTTCCGGCTCGAGATCCCGACGTGGCATCCTGGGGTGCGCCGCGTGGCGTTCCTCATGCTGCCCGCCACGATCGGGCTCGCCGCCACCCAGCTCAACATCTTCGTCAGCCAGGCGATCGCCGCCAGCTTCCGCGAGGGCAGCGTGTCGTGGCTCCAGTACGCGTTCCGGCTCATGCAGCTGCCGATCGGGCTCTTCGGCGTGGCGGTGGGCACGGTGAGCCTGCCGGCGCTGTCGCGCGCGGCCGCGCGCCGCGACATCCCCGGACTGCGGGCGACGCTCAGCGAGTCGGTGCGGCTCGTGTTCCTGCTCACGGTGCCGTCGGCGCTGTTCCTCGCGGTGATGGCGCGGCCGATCATCGCGCTCCTGTTCCAGCACGGCCGCTTCCACGCCGTGGACACGATCGCCACCGGCGACGCACTGGTCATGTACTGCGTCGGGCTGCCGGCGTTCGCGGCCGTGGGCATCTTCACCCGCGCGTTCTACGCCCAGGGCGACACGCGCACGCCGGTGCGCGCCACGTTCATCGCCGTGGGCGTGAACCTGGCGCTGAACCTGCTGTTCGTGGGGCCGCTGGCCGGGCTGGGGCTCGCGCATCGGGGCCTGGCGCTCGCCACGTCGGCGACGGCGGTGCTGAACCTCGTCCAGCTCGCGTTCCGGCTCCGCTCGCGGATCGGGGGTGTGGACGGCGGCCGCATCCTGCGCTCGCTCGGAAAGCTCGTGCTCGCGAGCGGCGTCACCGCGGCGGGCCTCGCCGCGGGGCTGTGGGCGCTCGGCGACGTCTCCGGACGCGGCGTGATGTTCCGCGCCGGAGTCGTCGCCGGCGGCGCCCTGGGCGCCCTCGTCGTGGGTGGCGTGCTCATGCGGCTCCTGCGCGTCGACGAGCTGGCGCTGCTCGGCGAGCTGTCACGCTCGCTGCGCTCGCGCTTCGGCCGCGGGGCTTGAGCTCATTGCACGATCACGAATCGGCCCCTGGTCACGGTTCCAGCGTCCCGCACCTGATAGAGGTACACGCCGCCCGGTAGACGCCGGCCGTCGTCGCCGCGTCCGTCGAACGTCACGAACCTCGTGCCGGCCACCGCCGCAGCCGACGGCCCTTCGCCGGCGAGCCGGCGCACCAGTCGGCCCGCGAGGTCGAAGATCGCGACCTGCGTGGGCCCGGTCGCGGCCGTCGAGAACACGATGCGCGCGCCGTCGGCGCGCACCGGGTTCGGGTGGACGCCCGGCGCGAGGAACGGATCGTCGGCCGGCGCGGGTCCAGGTTCCGGCCCTGCGACCGAGGCCGCCATCGCGGGCGCGGCGCTGCCGAGCACGATCGAGACGTCGTCCACGCGGAACGCGCTGCCCAGGACCGACGGCGAGTTCGTGATCGTGAGGTCCAGCGTGGAGGCGGCGAATCGTGTGGTGAGGTCGAGGTCGACGGCCACCCAGCCCGTGAGGAGCTGGAACGACAGCGAGCTGGTGGTGAACGAGCCGCCGCTCGCCGACTCCCTCACCGACATCCTCACGAACCCCGCGCCCAGCTCGGCGCGTACCCAGGCGCGGACGTGGTAGCGCGTACCGGCGCTGCCCGCGTTCTGCACCCAGTTCGGCTGGTCCGTGACGCCATAGGACGAGAGGCTGAGGAGCGGCGCCGACGCGAGCAGCGAGTAGCCGCCGCCGTGCCCGCCCGACACGCGCTGGATCGAGGCGCCGCCCGTTGCCGCCCAGCCGGTGGTGCCGGCCTCGAACGTGCCGTTGCCGACGAGGTTCGAGGGCGGACTCGACACGCTCACGCTCGCGAACGCCGTCGCGGCAGCGCCCTTGTCGTCGGCGACAGTCACCTTCGCCGTCCAGTTCCCGGCGCCGTACGTGTGGCTCGCCACCGACGACGACTGCGGGCCGGCGCTCGAGCCGTCGCCGAAGTCGAAGCGATAGGAGACGATGCTGCCGTCGGCATCGGAGGACGCGGAGGCATCGAGCTTCACGGCGAGCGGCGCGGTCCCGGACGATGGGCTCGCGGTGAGCCTCGCCACCGGCGGCTGGTTCGCGACCGGGGTCGAGCCCTGGAACTCGAGCGCGCCGCGGTCGGCGTACGTCACCGGTCCCATGCCGTGGTTCGGCATGCCCGGGTCGTCGGCGCGGGCGTGGCCCTCGGCGTCCGTGTTCGGCCAGTCCGTGACGCCGGAGTTGGCGTTGTCGATCGCCGGCGAGCCCGCGGTGAGGTGGAAGTCGCCGCTCGTGGCGTTGGCGAAGCGCGGGTCGGCCTGCAGCGTGCGCGTGTCCTGGCCGCGAGCGGCGGAGTAGCTCGCCACCGTCGAGTACACCGTATGCGAGATCTTCACCGGGGGCTGGGGGCCGGAGTTCCACAGCAGGTTGTCGTTGGACTGGAACCCCGCAGTGGACAGCGTGTCCACCCACAGGTCGAACTCGTTCGTGGTGACGCCGTTCTCGGTGGCGATGGAGTTGAAGAGGCGCGTGCCGGTCGAGCTGCCCTCGATCGAGAAGCCGTCCTTGAAGTTCCCGTACGCGACGTCGTGCACGTGCAGCGTGCCGGTGGCGCCGTTGTGGTCGTAGCCATGGTCACCGTTCGACCACGAAAGGTTCTCGAGCGAGACGTTGTCGACCGCGCCCGGGCTGAACTGCTCGCCGGAATCCTGGTTGTCGTGCCAGCGGTTGCCGCGGATCACGTTCCGCGCCGAGCCGGAGGAGAGGAAGATGCCGTTCGCGACGCGCACGTTGGGATCGACATTGGCGAACGCCTCGTTGCCCTCGATCGTGGTCTCGACGGTGCGGTTGACGAGCGAGAAACCGTGACCGGCGTTGTTCGAGCTGCGGTTGGAGACGACGCGGTCGGCGGAGTCACCGTTCGCCTGGAAGCCGAAGCCGCCCGAGAACGTCAGCGTGTTGCCGTCGACGAGGATGCTCGACGAGCTCGTGAGCTGGATGCCACGGTCCTCGCAGCGCGTGAGGGTGAAGCCCTGGATGACCACGAACGACTTGTGGGAGACGAAGATGCCCCGCAGCCGCGCCCCGACCTGCGCGCGGTGCCCGCCCGGGTTGCCGCCGCCGGCATTGACGTAGAGCCCACCGCCGCTGACGAACTCGAAGCTGCGCGGCGGGAGCGACGCCGGCGCCGTGGTGGAGGGCGTCAGCCGCTGGTCGTCGGCGAACACCTGCACGGGGGCCACGGCGACGCTCGCCGCCCGCCAGACGTCGCCGGAGAACTGGGTCCACAGCGCGGGGTTCGAGAAGTCGTCGGTGCCGTCGATGAGGACGGGCCCCGCGCCCGGCTGCGCGCGCAGCGTGATCGGGCTGCCGGCGAGTCCCGAAGCCGGGACCGTCACCTGCTCGCGATAGGTCCCGGGCATCACGGTGATGATGGCGCCGGGCTCGTGATGCGCGGTGAGCGCGGAAGTGATGGTGCAGTAGGGCGACGCGGGCGTGCCGGGCCCCGCGCTCGAGCACGAAGCGCTGGTGTTGTTCACGAAGTACTCCGCCGCGTGAACGGCGGGCGCCAGCGTCAGGAACAGGCTCAGCAACGAGCCGGCCACACACATGGCCGGCAAGCGGGTGGACGACGTCCAGGACATCTCTTGCCTCCCCGGTCAGACACGAGTCTGGCCGCGATGTCCCCCCTCTGCATCCGTGCGTAGACACGAGACTAGTCGAGCGCGGTCGGCGGGCCAGCGGGAGAATTCCCGAACTTGAGCTCGGCATTGTCCTGAGCGACCGGCCCCGCTTACTTGAGCAGCACGATCCTGGCGCTCGCCACGTGGCCCGCCTCGCGGAGCCGCAGCCAGTAGATACCGGCCGGCAGGCGGGAGCGGTCCAGCACCACCTCGTGCTCTCCGGGGCCCTGCGCTCCCAGCTCGCGGCGCAACACCACGCGCCCGAGCAGGTCCACGATCACGAGCTCCGCGCTCGCGCCCTCGCGCAGCGAGTACACCACCGAGGGAACCGCCGAGGTGGGGTTGGGAAAGATGCCGCGCAATCCGAAGCGGTTGTCGATGGGGGGCGGCTTCGGCACCGTGTCCTCGGCAGTGTCGGCGAACTGCACCACGTACGCCTTCACGTCCGAGAACGCGCCGCACGAATCGACGCAGTCCGCGGCCCAGTTGCTCGCGAACAGGACGCGCTTGCCGTCGCGCGAGGGCACCGGATGGGCCTCGCAGCGGTAACAGCCGGATGTGAGCCCGTGGTAGTGCGCCCACTCCTCGAACTCGCCGCTGCCATCCAGCTTGACCGCCACGATCTCGCCGTTGAAGAGGGAGACGACCGTCAGCTCGCCATACGACTCC
>Ga0209811_10000738_pt1 | contig 12337 bp, 12 predicted proteins | sample Coa_R1_6_FD_187161 | JGI IMG/M metagenome (GOLD analysis project Ga0209811, IMG submission 187161) | Surface soil microbial communities from Centralia Pennsylvania, which are recovering from an underground coalmine fire. - Coalmine... | ecosystem: Environmental > Terrestrial > Soil >...
ATGACGTAAGAAAGGGCCGCTACTGGTTGCGGGGGCGCAATGGTCTGGAAAGAAAAAGCCGGCGGAGGCTTGCGGTTTTCGGCCCGCCGGCTGGTGGTGACGATTCAGGTATTTTTGGCTTACTCGTCGTGGTCGTTGCGGTCCTTCACGAACAGGTCGGACATCACCTCTACGCTGGTGTCGCAGGCGTGATTGAGGCAGGGAAGGCGAAGGCCTGATTCAATCGACTCGAGCAGCGAAAAGTGGTTGTAGTAGGTGTTGCTGGAGCGGCCGTGGGGGCCGAAATTGGAATCGACGATGGTCAGCACGCGATTGGTGCTGGGAGCGATGCTGTAATCGTTCTCGTCCCACAGAACAACGATGGCGGTCCGGCCTTGGATCCAAACTCGGGAGCGCACGCCGTCAATGTTCAGTTCGCCGGCGTTGCTGCCAGGAGCGCACTGGACTTCGTTGGTGCAATCGATTGCGCAGGTAGAGGCATCGGTTCCGGAGCCCCAGATCGGGCAGACGTTGGGGCTGGCAGGGAAGTCAGTGTTGGCGACGCCGGTGCTCAGGTTCGTGAGGCAGCTGGAGTTGTGCCAATCGGGGTTGTTGTCCGAATCTCCGAAGTTGGAGCCGCCGGCCACTTCCAGATGGTTGGTCAGACTAGGATGAGCGATGGCGAAATAATTTTTGGCGGTATTTGCAGAATTCGCGAGTTGTCGCAAAAGGGGCATTTGGATTTCCAACAATTTTGGGTGTAGCCGTGATTTTCCATCTTGATTACGAAAACTTGATCGAGTCTGGGAACGCCTTTGGGAACAGGGCCCTCCTGTGCGCGAACCGTGGCAACGAATGCCATAGCCGCCAGGCACAGCATTACGATCTTTCTCAACATAAACATCACCTCTCCAGGTCTTCGTTTGTGAAGTGGTAGTCGAGGGTCGTGCGGGGCGCAAAACAGGGACTCGGCCAGCAGGGACTGTGGTGCAGCCGTGTTGCAGAGGTTTACAAGGGCGCGAAAGGTTGGTGAAACCGGGATGTGTCCTACAATGAGTCGACGTGGATCTTTGAGGACAGAGAGCGAATGAAAGATTCAAAGAAGGCGACAGGGAAGCCAGGACCGCTGGCAGGCATTAGGGTCCTAGAGCTGGGGCAGGCCATTGCGGGTCCATTTGCCGCTGCGTTTCTGGCGTGGTTTGGGGCGGAGGTGATTAAGGCGGAACCGCCGGGAATTGGCGATCCGTTGCGGAATTGGCGAGTGCTGCATGAGGGGACTTCGCTGTGGTGGTATTCAATGGCGCGGAATAAGAAATGCGTGACTCTGAATTTGCGGGTGCCGGAAGGGCAACGTATTGCGCGGGAGATTGCAAAACGCGTGGATGTGGTGTTGGAGAATTTTCGGCCGGGGACGTTGGAGAAGTGGGGACTGGGCTACGAAGAGTTGAGGGAAGAAAATCCGAAGCTGATCATGGCGAGAATTTCCGGTTATGGGCAGACCGGGCCGAATGCGCAGAAGCCGGGATTTGCGGCAGTGGCGGAAGCTTTTGGGGGACTGCGGTATGTGACCGGCGAGCCGGATCGTCCGCCGGTGCGACCGAATTTGAGTCTGGGAGATTCGGTGGCGGGATTGCATGCGGCGCTGGGAATTGTGATGGCGCTGTATCACCGCGATGCACACGGGGGTGAAGGGCAGATGATTGATGTGGCGTTGTACGAGAGTGTCTTGAATTTGATGGAAGGGACAATTTCGGAATTTGATTTGGCGGGAGTAAAGCGCGAGAGGGAAGGGATGCGGTTAACGGGAATTGTGCCGAGTGGAACGTATCCGTGCGCGGATGGCGCGTACGTTGTGATCGGGGCGAATGGCGACAGTATTTTTCGGCGATTCATGAGCGCGATTGGACGGGACGATCTGGGTAACGATGAGCGCCTGGCGCAAAACGATGGGAGAGCACGGCATGTGGACGAAATTGATGCGGCGATTTCGGACTGGACGAGGCAACGCGTTGCGGGGGAGGCAATTCGATTGCTGGAAGCAGCGGAAGTGCCGACCGGTCCGATTTATTCGGCGGCGGAGATGTTGAAAGACGTGCATTACAAAGAACGCGGAGTGTATGAGGAAGTGGAACTACGGGGCGGCGTGAAATTGAAGATTCCGACCTTGGCGCCAAGACTAGAAGATACTCCCGGAGGGTTACGCTGGATTGGACCGCCACTGGGGGCGCATAATACCGAGGTCTATCAGGATTGGCTTGGCCTCCCCGCCGCCGAGATTGCACACCTTATCGCCGAAGGTGTGATTTAAGAGAACTCCGAAGTACATGAAAGAAGCTGCGACGAGGGCAGCGGCATGATTCTGGTCGAGGAAAAGAGCGATCGCGAGCCGCAGTTACTGCTGATCCGGCAGACGGATCACGCATTTCTGGCGGGATTTCTTGCGCGCGAATGGGGCAACGAGCAATTCGATAAACCGGAACCGAATGGATCGTTCTGCCTGGCCGTGGCGGAGCATGACAACGGCTGGAGCGATTGGGAGTTGTTGAGCGAACTCGACCCCAAGACCCATTTGCCTTACAGCTTCATGTCGATACCGACGGCGATGCACATCGCAATCTATCAAAAGGGAATTGAGCGGCTGGTGAAGGTAGATCATTACGCCGGTTTGCTGGCGAGCATACATGCGTCGGGGCTCTACGATCGAGGGCGAGCGACGCTGCCGGGATTTTCGGCCAAATATGTGAAATCGGAGGAGAGCCATCTGGCGAGCGATTTCATCCAGCAATTGCGTTTGCAACAATTGCGGCTGAAAGTGGATTTGCGCGCGAATGCCGCTATCAAGCCACTAGTGGAAGACGGGCCGGTGAAAGCAAATGTGGCGCGACTGGAGACGTTGGACCGGTTGTCGCTACACTTTTGCATGAATCCGCATCAGGATGCGCTGGTGGATGCGGCGCCGGTAAACGACCGGGGAGAAGAAGCGGACCTGGAACTACACGCTGAGGGATCGAATGTGGTGGCGGTGACGCCGTATCCGTTTCGGCGAGATCCCGTGGCATTCAGCATCATGGTGCGGCGAGTACCGAAGAAAATCTATGCGAGCGATTTGGATTTTCAGAAAACGCTGGCGGCGGCCAAATATTTTCCGATGAAATTTACGATGCGCGCGCGACGAGCGGTGGCGTTTACGCGAGTGGCTGGGAGTTGAGTGGATTCGACCGGAGTTGGACAGAGAGGTTGTATCCAAGCCCCGCTGAAACCACACGGCAATTTTGCGAGTGGCATTTGCCGAAGCGTCAAGAATTTCCATTGCCCGGATCTTGGGACTTTGTTACCCTCGCGCCCATCTGAAAGCCTGGAGGTAGGAAGGCAATGGCATTCTGCAAAGCGTGTGGTCAAGAGCTTGGGGCGGCGGCGTTTTGCCCGAAATGCGGAGCAGCACAAGGAGCGGGCGTGGGGCCCACGGGCACGGCGGTGGTGACGGTTTCACCAACCGAGGGGCTGCAGGAAAACGTCGCGGGATTGTTGTGCTACTTGCCGTTCATTGGGTGGTTGGTTGCCATCATTTTTGTGATTATCGAAAAGCGATCCTTCGTGCGGTTTCATGCCGCGCAGGCGCTGGCACTTTACGTGAGCCTGGTGATTGTTGGTTTTGCGCTGGGAATATTTATGGGAGTGCTGCACGTTTTACACATTTTCTTCATAGGATTGCTGATTTATCCAGTGCTGTGGCTGGGGAGTTTCCTGCTACTGGTTTTCATGATGTTCAAGGCGTATCACGGGGAGAGATTTAAGTTGCCGGTGGTCGGCGATATGGTTGAAGGGATGATTAAGTAGGTTTCGCAGAACGAACGGAATTTGATGATTTGGAAAGCCGTCCGAGATTATGGGCGGCTTTCGTGATTTTGCATGGCACTTGACTTTCTGCGTTGCTGACCGCATCGTTAAGGGCTCTGCGGGCGACGGTTCCCGCCACCGTCTTAAAGAAAGGCTCTCTTCGTTCGCTCATGACCCGAGTACGACTGTGTTTCCACGACCGCTGCTTTGATGGTACTGCTTCAGCCGCCCTGTTTTACCGTTTTTACCGGGAACGATTTGATTCTGGCGCCGATTTTCAGTTTACGGGAATGACTCATCGTGCTGTGCAGCCGTGGGAAGACGGCTTGTTTGACGGCGATGAGAATGTGATCGTGGATTTCAAGTATTCGAATTCGCCGAAGCTGACCTGGTGGTTTGACCATCATCAGAGTGCATTTCTGAGTCCTGCGGATGCGGAGAATTTCCGTGCACATCCGGGGCCGCACATGTTTTACGAGCCGGACTATAAATCGTGCACGAAATTGATCGCGGATACGGCGCGGGAAAGGTTTGGATTTAATACCGAGCCGCTGAAGGATCTTATTCACTGGGGCAACATTATCGACGGTGCGCAGTTTCCTACAGCGGAGTCGGCGGTAGAGTTGGTTGAGCCAGCGACGCAGTTGGCCTTGGTGATTGAAGCAGCTCCCGAAGACGGCGCTCCGGCGAAGATCATTACCGAACTGGCGCATCGGCCTTTGGCGGAAATGGTGAAGCTGCCGATTGTTGCCAAACACCTGGGGCCGCTGCTGGAACGGCATCGGCGTTCGATTGATATTTTGCGGGAACGGTGTGAAGCGCGTGACGGCGTGATTTTCTTCGACGTTAGCGATCTGGATCTTGAGGGCTACAACAAATTTATTCCGTACTTGCTGCATCCGGAGTGCGTGTACTCGATCAGCGTGAGCGCTTCGGCGGTGCGCGCGAAAGTTTCGCTGGGCACCAATCCGTGGAATCAAGCTACGGCGGATCAGAATTTGGCTTCGCTTGCGGAAAAATTTGGCGGAGGTGGGCACCAGAGAGTGGCGGCGATTTCGTTTGACTCGAAGGATATTGCGCAGGCGCAGGGAGTGGCGCGCGGGCTGGTGGAAGTCTTGCGTAAGGCCGCGAAATAGATTGGTCCTTGCGGCTGCCAGCCGCATGGCTTAAGATTTTAGCGTTCTTGGTAGAGGTGCGGAGCTCATGAGTAGCTTGGCCGTAGTTCCGAACAGCTTCGGAGGCCGAAGCGAAAGGGAGAGGGCCGGTTTTAAACTCCGCCGAAACGCGGTCTGTGGCTGAGCAGATTGCGTTGGGGGGCAGGTCCAAGGCCTGTCCACTGTCATGCCGCATTCCCATGCGGTGTGAAGCGCTATCGGGAGGCAGCGATCCTCGAGCTGTTTCGCGGTTCACTCTTCTCTTTTTGTGTTCTCTTCCAAAGACAGTTCTGCGATGAGGTCACATGGATCCTTTTGCGTTTACTCGCTCATTGATTGACGTCGAGTCGATCACCGGCAGGGAAAAAGCGGTTGGCGACTTTTTGTTTGCGGCGCTATCGAAGCTGGCTGCACGCACCGGCGGTTCGGTCGAGCGGATGGAAGTTTCGACCGAGCGATTCAATGTTTTTGCGGCTTGGGGAACTCCAGTGGTGACACTGTCCACGCACATGGACACCGTGCCGCCGTTTTTTGCATCGAGCGAAGATGGTGAATTTGTTCGCGGGCGCGGCGCGTGTGACACCAAAGGAATTATAGCGGCGATGATCGCGGCGGGGGAACAGCTGTTGCTTGCCGGTACGCGCAATTTTGGATTGCTATTCGTGGTGGGCGAAGAAAAAGACAGTCTGGGGGCGCTGTGCGCAGCGAAAGTTTCGCGCGGGTCGAAATTCCTGATCAATGGCGAGCCGACCGAAAACAAGCTGGCGCTGGGTTCGAAAGGCGCGTTGCGATTTGTACTGACGGCGCGAGGACGGCTGGCACATTCGGCGTATCCGGAGCTTGGTGAATCGGCGATCGACAAGTTGCTGGACGTTTTGGCCGAGGTGCGGCGGATTTCGCTGCCGAGCGATGCGCTGTTGGGAAAATCGACGCTGAACATCGGCACGTTGTCGGGCGGGCGTGCGCCGAATGTGATTGCTGACGAAGCACACGCCGATCTGATGTTCCGCACGGTCGGCGATCCGCAATCGATTCGAACAGCATTGCACGATGGGGTGGCGGGGCGTGCGGAGTTGCAGGAGATGCTGCACACGCCGGCGCTGTATCTGGAAGCGATGGATGGATTTGAGACGACAGTTGTCGCCTACACAACGGACATTCCGAATTTTGATAGGGCGTGGGGCAAGCCATTTTTGATTGGGCCGGGAAGCATTCGCGTGGCGCATACGGCGGAGGAACGGATTCCCAAGAGTGAGCTGCTAGACGCGATTGGAATTTATACGCGGATGGTTCAGCGGCTGCTGGCGGAGAAGTGAAGTGATGAGTTTGCGCATTGCCATTGTCGGCTACGGAAAGATGGGGCGAATCGTGGAGCGCCTTGTGCCGGAACACGGATGCCAGGTGGTTCGCGTGATTCGTTCCGCCGAGAATACAGATGGTCGCTTGCTTATGCGCGAAAAATTGCAGGGAATCGATGTGGCGATTGAATTTACGAATGCGGAAGCTGCGCCGAAGAATCTTCGCGGCTTGATCGAAGCCGGAGTTCCAGTCGTTACCGGAACTACCGGATGGTTCAGACAGGCCGAAGAAATTCGCGCCCTAGCTGATGCAAAAGGCGGCTGCGTGGTGTGGGGGCCGAACTTTTCTGTCGGGCTGCATCATTTTCGCGCGACGGTGGCGGAAGCTGCGCGGCGTTTCGCCCGTGAAGAAGCTTACGGTGCGTGGGGCTGGGAGATTCATCACGCGGCGAAGAAAGATTCGCCTTCTGGAACACTTTTGGCGCTGACCGAAGAGATTTCGCGCGCGGGATATTCGCGAGCGGTCAGCTTAAGCGCGAATCGCGCGGGGGCGGCTCCAGGTACTCACGAGATTGGGTTCGATTCGGCGGAAGACTCCATCACGTTGCGGCATACTGCGCGCAACCGCGATGGATTTGCGCGAGGCGCGTTGCGTGCAGCGCAATGGCTGCACGGCAGAAAAGGATTTTACGAATTTCAGGAAATCGCGGACGAGCTTCCATAGCTCGCCACGAAGAACCAACAAAAAAGGAGGTCGCGATGCAATTCACTGGATGCGGTACCGCGCTAGTTACGCCGTTTCAGTCAGATTTTTCGCTCGATGAGGCTGCGCTGCGAAAGTTGATCCAGCGCCAAATTCGCGGTGGCGTAGACTTCCTGGTTCCGTGCGGAACGACCGGAGAAAGTCCGACGTTGGCGCGGCGCGAACATCTTCGCGTGGTGGAGATAGCACTGCAAGAAGCCAATGGCAAAATTCCGGTGCTGGCCGGAGCGGGCGGCTACAATACACACGAAGTCGCAGGGATGGCGCGGGAACTGGAAGTGCTCGGCGCGGATGGATTGCTTTCGGTCACTCCGTATTACAACAAGCCGACACAGGAAGGGCTTTATCAACATTATCGGGCAATTACTCGCGCTACGCGGCTGCCAATCATTCTTTACAACGTGCCGGGGCGTTGTGGAACGAATCTTGAACCGGCCACAGTGACGCGCCTGGCGGCGATCGAAAATATTGTTGGGATCAAGGAAGCCTCCGGAAACATTTCGCAGATGGCGATGCTGGCCAATTCTGTGCCAGACGATTTTGCGATTCTTGCTGGCGACGATGCGATTGCACTACCGCTGTTCGCACTTGGGGGACGTGGAGTGATTTCGGTGGCATCCAATGAAATTCCGGCAGGGATGGCGCAGCTGTGCCGGTACGGACTGAGCGGCAAATTCGCCGAGGCCCGCGCCATTCATCGTAGATATCTACCGCTGATGGAGATCAATTTTGTGGAGTCGAATCCTATTCCGGTAAAGGCAGCATTGGCGTTGATGGGATTGCTGGATCCGGTTTGGCGCTTGCCCATGGTGGCGCCAAAAGTGGAAAATCTGGAGCGCATCCGGGCCATTCTGGAATCGCTGGAATTGCTCGAGAGGACTTCCGTTGCCGTCGCTAGCGTCGCTCATTGAGGAACTGTTCGATCATCCTCCGGATGCTTATTCGGAGGAACACCGGCGAACATTTCAGAAGTTTAAGGACGTTTTGAACAGCGGAGAAGTTCGCGCGGCCGAGCCTCATCTGGATTCACCATCAGGCTGGCGAGTGAATGCCTGGGTGAAAAAAGGCATTCTCCTTGGATTCCGAATGGGCTCTATCGTGGAGATGGGGCCGTATCCGACGCCCCAACCATTCCTCGACAAATCCACATATCCAGTGAAGACACTGCATCGCGAAGATGGCGTGCGTCTGGTTCCGGGCGGTTCGAGTATTCGCGATGGGAGTTTTGTGGGCTGCGGAGTGGTGTGCATGCCGCCGATGTTTATCAATGTTGGTGCATATGTGGATGAAGGGACGATGGTGGATTCGCACGCGTTGATCGGAAGTTGCGCGCAGGTTGGAAAGAAATGTCATATTTCCGCGGCGGCACAGATAGGCGGGGTGATTGAACCAGTCGGCGCGATGCCAGTAATCGTCGAAGACGAAGTGCTGGTCGGCGGAAACTGCGGCGTGTATGAAGGAACGATCGTGAAAAGGCGCGCAGTACTGGGAACCGGCACAATTCTGAATGCGTCGACGCCTGTGTATGACTTGGTTCGTGATACGGTGTACGCCGCGACCGACAAGCAGCCACTGCTGATACCGGAGCAGGCGATTGTCGTGCCTGGTTCTCGCAAAGTGAGGCATCCGCTGGGCGTGAAATGGGGACTGTCGCTATACGCGGCGGTGATCGTGAAGTATCGCGACGCCAAGACCGATTCGCGAATACGCCTGGAAGAATTTCTGCGGTAGAATTCGCCCGTTCGAATTGGATTTGATGGCGATTCTGCTCCTTGTGGAGGTATTTACTGTGAAATCGATCTTTTCGGGTGCTGTGCTTGCGGCGTTGATTTTCATCTCGCAACCGTTGATGGCGCAGACCGGCAGTGTCGAACACATTAAGGTCCACGGTAAGTTGCTGGAAGGAAATCTGGAGGGTGACTCGCCGGATCGCGATGTCTCCGTTTACCTTCCGCCCGGTTACAAAAAGAACTCCAAGCAGCGATATCCGGTGGTGTATTTTCTGCACGGCTACACCGACAGCGACGACAAATGGATGGGACCGACGAAGCACTGGATCAATTTGCCGTCGGTGATTGATAAAGCGTTGGCGGGAAAAGAATCCAGCGAAATGATCGTGGTGATGCCGAACGGATTCACTCGGTATCACGGCAGCATGTATTCGAATTCGGTGACCACCGGAAACTGGGAAGATTTTGTTGCGCAGGAACTTACTGCGTATGTCGATAGCCGCTACCGGACGCGGGCCATCGCGGCGAGTCGCGGCCTTGCGGGCCACTCGATGGGTGGATACGGCGCAATGCGCATCGGCATGAAACATCCGGAAATATTTTCCGCGGTGTATCTGCTGAGCCCCTGTTGCATGACGGCGCCAGATGCGCAACACAATTCGGCATTTCTGGAGAAGGCCGCAGCTGTAAAGGATCTTGCCGACGTCGAGAAGGCTGAATTCGTTCCCCGCATCATGCTGGCTTCGGCTGCGGCGTGGTCGCCCAATGCAAAAAATCCGCCGCTGTATCTCGATCTGCCATGGAAGGAAGGGCAATTTCAGGCCGACATCGCCCAAAAATGGGCGGCAAACGCTCCGCTGGTGATTTTGGATCAATACGTTACAAATCTAAAACGGCTGAAAGCACTTGCGTTTGACGCCGGTGACAAGGATCAGCCCATTGCAGCCAACATCGCGACCCTCGACGGGATCCTAAATGCGTACCGTGTGACCCACTCTTTTGAAGTCTACGGCGGTGATCACGTCGATCATATTGCGGAGCGGATTGAGACATATGTGTTGCCATTTTTCTCGAAAAACCTCTCGTTTGCAGATGAACACAAATAAATTCTTGAATCCTTTCCAGGAGGGACCAGGAATGACGAAATTTCTTGCCGCCATAACACTGATGGCGTCGTCTTGTTTGGCTCCAGCGCTCCTTGGGCAACAGGCTCCGCCCCTGGACGCGCTGAAGCAAGAGGCGTCGGCTGAGACCGACAGGCTACAGACGCTGACGCAGCAGATGGTGGATGAGATTTTCAGCTTCAGCGAGCTTGGTTTTCAGGAGTATGAAACTTCGCGTTATGTTACTGGGATTCTGGAAACGAATGGATTCAAGGTTGAAAAGGGAATTGCCGGGATACCGACAGCGTGGGTGGCGTCGTATGGAAGCGGAAAGCCGGTGATAACGCTTATTACTGATCTGGATTGCATTCCGCGGGCTTCGCAAAAGCCGGGCGTTGCGTACCACGATCCGATTGTGAATGGAGCGCCTGGCCACGGCGAGGGGCACAATTCCGGGATGGCAGTGAATGTGACCGCTGCGCTGGTATTGAAAGCGGCGATGGAGAAATACCACCTACCAGGAACGATTCAGATTCTGCCCGGTGTCGCGGAAGAGCTTGTGGGTACCAAAGCGTTTTATGTACGGGCCGGTCTGTTTAAGGATGTTGATATTGTTCTCGGCGCGCACGTGAATTCTGAGTTTTCCACTTCCTATTCGGTTGGCAATGGAAATTGGACCGGCCTGGTGTCGGTGCAATATTTTTTTCACGGCAAAGCAGCGCACGCGGGATTTGCGCCGTGGGATGGGCGCAGTGCGTTGGATGCCGTAGAGCTGATGGACGCGGGCTGGAATTTCAATCGTGAGCACTTGCGACTCGCACAGCGGTCGCACCGAGTGATTATCAACGGCGGTGACCAACCGAATGTGGTGCCGTCAGAGGCGGCGGTCTGGTATTACTTTCGCGAGCTCGATTACTCACACATCAAAGGTCTCTACGAACTTGGGAACACGGTGGCGGAATCGGCCGCAAAGATGACCGGGACTACAGTGGACCACAAGCTAGTCGGTTCGGCGTGGCCGCCATTTTTTAACAAGGTGGTAGCCGAAGTACAGCACAAGAATATCGAAGCTGTTGGCATGCCGAAGTGGAGCGACGCAGACCAAACTCTGGCCAAAGCGTTGCAGAAGGAGATCGGTGCCAAGGTTGACGGCCTGAAAGAGAAAGTGGAGCCGCTGGCGGAACCGGTCAAAAATCCGTCGGGAGGGGCCTCCGATGATGTCGGCGATATTTCCTGGAATGTTCCCATGGTGTATCTGATGTTCCCAGCAAACATTCCCAATCTGCCCGGACATAGCTGGCCCAACGCGGTGGCAATGGCTACGCCGATCGCGCACAAAGGGGCGACGGCCGCAGCTAAGGTGCAAGTGATGACGGCATTGGATTTTTTGTTGCGTCCCGAGTTGGTGACGCAGGCTTGGGACTATTTCCGTAACGTGCAGACCAAAGACGTTCACTACGAATCGCTGTTGGCGCCGACGGATCAGCCGGCGATTGAATTGAACAAGGAAAAGATGGAGACTTTCGCTCCGCAGCTGAAGAAATATTATTATGATCCGTTGAAGTACAAGAACTATCTGGAACAATTAGGAATCGCCTATCCTGCAGTGAAGTGAAATATAGCCCGCATTTCGCAGGAGCTGGAAGCGTGTCGGACTATTCGCTGGAGCAAGAGCAAAAACCGATTTGGTCGAGCGATACGGCGCTGCTGATCGGCATTGCACTGGTGACCGTTGTCGTTCACTGGATTACCGGGCACCAGTACGGATTTCAGCGCGACGAATTGGCCACGCTTGAAGATTCCAGGCATCTGGACTGGGGATTCGTTGCTTATCCACCGCTCACTCCGCTCTTTGGGCGGCTTTCACTGATCCTTTTCGGGACGTCGCTGACTGGATTTCGTTTTTTCGCAGCGATGGCGGAAGCTGTAGCCGTTGTCCTGACTGGACTAATGGCAAGAGTCCTCGGCGGTCACCGTGGCTCTATGGCAACCCTCCGCCGCAGACGGTGATCGCGCTGGGGCAACACCTGGACTACCTGCAAAAACAGTTTGTTTCGTGCCAACTTGCGGCGCATAGCTGGAATCGATTTGGCATTGCAAATGAGGAAACGGTCGATCATCCGGATATTTTTGTGTGCAGGACGTTGCGGCGACCGTGGCCGGAATTCTGGAAGACTGCTCGCCATTTTGGCTAGGGAGGAAAGTCGGAATGGAGGGTTCGACAAAATTTTGTGGTCCATGTAAACTACTAAAGTTCAAGTCACAGCTCAGGTTCTGTAGGCACAGCTCCTGAAACCCATGGACCGGTAGCTCAATGGTAGAGCAGTTGACTCTTAATCAACGGGTTGGAGGTTCGAGTCCTCCCCGGTTCACCAGTCTCTTTCTAACTGCCCTGGATACAACTAGTTAGATTTTCCTTCCTCATGGTTTTCGCCCAACTCGAGAACAATTGAGAACAAAACCTCGGACACCC
>Ga0209811_10000739_pt1 | contig 12334 bp, 9 predicted proteins | sample Coa_R1_6_FD_187161 | JGI IMG/M metagenome (GOLD analysis project Ga0209811, IMG submission 187161) | Surface soil microbial communities from Centralia Pennsylvania, which are recovering from an underground coalmine fire. - Coalmine... | ecosystem: Environmental > Terrestrial > Soil >...
CCACGGCCTCGCGCTGCTTGGCCGCAGGCACCGGGTCCACCGGCGTCCTCTCGCCCGGCTGGCCGCGCTCGACGCGCGACATGTACGAGCCGCCCACGTACTTGACCGCCATGCCCGAAGCGATCGCGTACTGCTGCACCATCTGGTCCAGGGCGCGGCGCAGCGCACCCAGGTCGCCCGAGTGGCCGACGACGCGGTCCTCGAAATGCGGCGAGCGCCACAGCGACTCGATGAACGCGGTGCGGTCCTTGGCGAACTGCAGCGGATCGCTGCCGAGGTCGTAGATGTTCGAGCGCGGATCTGGCGAGTCGCTCGGATAGGTGTCCTCGTCGGTCGAGTACTCGTGCCCCGCCGCCAGCGACTCGTCCGCGATCTTGCGCGCGAACGCGAAGTCGGCCTCGACGCTCGTCGCCCCGCTCGGCGTGTAGCCGTAGCGAATCGCCCACTTGTCGTAGGTGCCGGACGTGGTCGTGTACCAGTCGCCCTGCTTCCGCTTCGAGTAGTCGATGTTCGGGCTCGGGTACTCCATCACAGAGGAGTAGAGGCCGTTCGCCTCGGTGAACCCCGTGTCCTGCAGCTTGTCGTACGGCGTGCTCGTGCTGGAGCGGAAGTTGTGCCGCAGCCCCAGCGCGTGACCCACCTCGTGCATGACCGCCCACTCGACGGCGGTCTTGAGATACGCATCGGGCACCGGGCTGCCCGGCTCGAGCGAGCCGTCCATGAGCAGCGAGAGGTGCTGCATCGCGCCCGCGTCCTCGAGGCCGGAGCCCATCATGCACAGCTGGTCGAGCTTCATGCCCGCCGGCAGGTTCTTGAGCGCGTTCTCGGGCAGAGCGCTCTCGGCCATGGTCTCGGGGCCGGCGAAGCGGCGGTACGCGTTGGCGTAGTTCTGGAACATGCTCGCCTCGAACAGGATGTCCGAGTCGAAGATCTCACCCGTGCGCGGGTCGACGCGCGATGGCCCGATGGCGCCGAAGCTCGGCTCGTTGGACGTGATCCAGCGGATGGTGCTGTAGCGCACGTCCTCCGGATCCCAGTCCGGATCGTCCTTCGGCGGGTCCTTGGCGAGGATGGCGTTCTTGAAGCCGGCGAGCTCGAACGCCGCCTGCCACTTCTCGATGCCTTCCTTCACCCAGGGGCGGAACTTGTCCGGCACGGTCCAGTCGACGTAGTAGACGATCGGCTTCACCGGCTCGCTGACCGCGGCCGCGGGGTCCTTCTTCTCCAGCCGCCAGCGGTGGATGTCCCGGAGCCAGAAGTTCTCCTTGTCGTCGCGGGAGAAGTCCTTCTCGGCATCGAGGAAGAAGCCGACGCGGTTGTCGGCCCAGCGCGGCTGCATCGGGTTCACCGGCAGGCGGGTGAACGAGTAGTGCACGCCGAGCGGGATGTAACGGTTGTCCGGGACGGCGTCGAGCTGCAGCCGCGAGCGGTCCGCCGGCGTGTAGGTGAGCGTGGCCTCGAACTCGCAGTTGTCCGGGAACGCCTTCAGGCTCCCGAGCCCGGAGCGGTCCTTGTCGAAGCGCACCGGCACGTTGTTGAACGCGCCCTTCATCTGCTCGCTCAGGTCGGTGACGTCGGAGAGCAGCAGCGCGCCGATGTCGATCAGCACCGCCTTCGACTGGTCGTTCTCGCTCTCGACCTTGAACGTCTGCACGATCGAGTTGGGGATCGAGATCGCACGCGCCTTGCCGATCGGCGTGTTGTCCGGCGCGGTGATCCACGTGTTCACCTGGACGAGGAACACGCGGTCGCCGTGGCGCTCGAACTGCAGCATGCGGTCGTCGAGCGGCAGGCCGCCGAGGACGAAGTTCGAGCCGATGCCCTTGCTCAGGCTGACCACGTACAGGAACGGCTTCTCCATCTGGTCGGGCGCGATCTCCAGGTAGAGGTTGTCGCGCTTCTTCCAGTAGTTGAAGAAGCCCTTCTTCTGCTCGGCGTCCTTCGTGAACTTGCCCCACTCCGCGAACGGCTTGTCACCGGGCGCGGCGGCGGGTGCGGCCGCGGCGGCGCCGGTCTTGCTGGCGTCCTTCGGCGGCTGTTCCTTCTTCTTGGCGGCGGCGGGCGAGACACTCGCAACCAGCGCCACCACCACCATCAGGTGGAGAACGGGGATGCGCATCGCGAGGGCACTCCTTGGGGAAGGCGCGGCGCGTCGAGCGTCGCGGGCTGGGATCGCCGTCACCCGGTCCAAGAGGCGGCGGGGTACCCGCGTGGGTCGCGGGTCCTGTCACGCCTGGGCGCGGCTTACGACCCGGACACCATAGGGGAGGCTTCCGGCGAGCCCCATGCGACCGGGACGGGCGCGGCATACACCCGGACCGGCGGGCGCGGAACGCCCCCGCACGCGCGAGTGAACGGCCGTTCTCGCGCGACTAGCTGCGCCGGGCGGAGACCAGCGTGAGCCCGATGCGGCGCACGCGCACGCGCCGGACGATGTCGGCGGCACCGGCGGCGGCGTAGAGCGTCACCAGCGGCTCGATGGGCACGCGCAGCCGCAGCGAGCCCCAGTACACGAGCGTGCCCAGCGTCGCGGCGGCGATGACCCAGAGCGGCAGGAGCTGGAAGTGCCGCCGCGTGCCGCGGAACGTGCGCACGAGGCCCCACACCGCGAGCGGGAAGAAGAGGATCGACCACGGGAGCAGCGGGTCGAGCCGCTGGAGCCGGCTGGCGAGGCTCGTCGCGTCCGAGGACCACGTGCCCGTGCTCGGCGTCAGCGCCGTCCACCGCCAGAAGCGCGCGAACTTGGCGAGCGCGTTTCGCGGCCATTCGGCGACATGGGAACGCAGGAACGCCAGCGCCTCGGCGCGCGAGCGCCGGTCCAACTCCACCTCGGAGAGGCCGCGGAACCGGGTCGCCCAGGGCTCGGTGGTGAGGACCGCGATCGCGCCACCACGCTTGTCGTCGTCGTCCCAGACCACCGGGTTGTTGGAGTCGAGGAGCGAGCGGCCGCCCCCGGTCGTGATGGGCACGAACGCGTGCAGGCTCGCCGCGTTGCGGATCGTCCACGGCGCGACGCAGAGCACGAGCCCCAGCAGCAGCATCGACACCTGGCGGCGGCGCTCGCCCGGTACCAGCGCCAGTCCCAGCGGCCCCCAGCCCCAGATCGCCACGATCAGCGCCAGCGGCAGCGCCGTGGGTCTCGTGAGCGACGCCGCGCCCCAGAGCACGCCGCTCCAGAACGCCCTGCCCGCGCGTGGCTGCTTGATCCACGCCACGCTCGCGAGCACGGCGAGCAGCAGCGCCACGGAGAACAGGGACTCGGTCATCACATAGCCCGAGAAGAAGATCAGCAGCGGGTGCACGGCCGCGAGCCAGCCCGCCCAGGTGCCCACGGCGGGGCCGAACATGGTGCGGCCGAGGAGCCGGAGCAGCGGCGGCACCAGCGCGCCGAAGAAGCACATGAGCATCACCGCGGCGAAGAACGAGTGCCCGGTGGCGCGATAGAGCAGCGACAGCGCCCACGGGAGCGCCGGCGGCACGAACGCGGTGGGGTAGAGGCCCGTGTCCGCCCCGAGTTGAAAACCCATCCCGCGGGCGAGGTTCCAGGCGATGGTGTCGTACGTGGTCGAGTCGGACGACGGCACCGCAGCCAGGCCGTGGACGAGCCAGGCATAGGCCGCCCGCAGCGCCAGGGCGACCACGAAGAGCGCCAGCGTCTCGCGCGAGGGGGCGAGCAGGGGACGGCCCTTCCAGGCGCGCGCGGTGCCTCGCGGGGAGCGGTCGTCAGCTCGCTGGATCATGCTCCTAATCGTAGCAGCAGGAGGTAGCGCTCCGGCGTCCCGCCGCGTAGTGAGAAGGCCCTTTCCTGAGCCCTGGCGCCGCAAGCTGCCACGCGAGGCGGCCGCCGGACGTGCGCGTTGCACGCCTCTCGGGCGGGTACACGGGGAGTGCGCGGCCGGCCCCACACGCACACCCGCGCCGGGCTTGGCCTCCGCGCCAGGCGTGTCGAAGTCAGGACCTTGGCGTGGGGATTGCTCCCGTTCAGCCGCAGAGCAAAGCGGATCGCCAAACCCCCGTCACCGGTACGGAGGCGTACTTCACGGAGGGGTGTGCGGCGGCCGGGCTCGAGGAGACCGGGACATGGATCACTACATACCCAAACGGCGCATCCCGATCCAATTCTGGAGCGCCGATCACGGGGCGGCCGAAGGCCAGATCTTCCTCGACCTCGACCCGTCGGGCAGCCGGCACCAGACGATCCTCACGCAGCTCAACTCACCGTCGAGATTCCTTCCCGTGGCGACGGGGGCGGATGGCCGGATCGAACTCATCAACCGCACGCGGTTGCTGAGGCTCGTCCCGGGTCCGGACGTGCTGCAGAGCGACGTGTTCACGCGCGGCTTCGCGCCGTCGCGTGAGGAGGATGCAGAAGTATGGCTGACCGACGGCAGCAGTGTGGCCGGACGAGTCTGGATGCCTCTGGAAAGACCCTCGCAACGTCTCTCCGACTTCATGAACCAGAGGGGACGGGAGTTCTTCGTCCTGCTTCGGGGACGGGAGGTGCACCTGGTGAACGCGGTGGCGGTGGCGCGCATGGCGGTGGCGGAAAGCGCAGGCGCTCCCCTCACTTCCCACGGTTCCCGGATCGCGGAGGCCGTGTCACGACACTGAGCACGTAGTGGTCATGGTCCCGCCTCGGTGCGGGATCGGCGGGCCGTGAGGGGCCCGCATGAGCCGGCGATCAGGTTCCGGACCTCCGGTCCGACCTGGTCGCCGCGCGACTTCGTCGCGCGGCGAGCCGCGCGGACTTTGGATGTCGCTCGCCTTCGGCTCGCTCAAACCCAGCGCACGTTGCCGCCGCGTTCGCAGGGCGTTACGGTGCGCGAATGATCTCGTTCCGCGTCGCGTTCGTGCAGGGCCGGCCGCGCTTCGGGCACCCGGCAGAGAACCTCGACAGGGGCCTGGAACTCGCGCGCACCGTGCAAGCGGATCTGGTGGTGATCCCCGAGCTGTGGTCCAGCGGCTACGTGTTCTCGTCGCATGCTGAAGTGGATTCCCTCGCCGAGGACGCCGAGAGCGGGCCCACCGCTCGCGCGCTCATCGCGGCGGCCAGGCGCGACCGACGCCACTACGTCGCCGGCTTCCCCGAGCGCGCGCGCGGGCGCTTCTTCAACAGTGCGCTGCTCGTCGGGCCCTCGGGGATCAAGGCGGTGTACCGGAAGCTCCACTTGTTCGAGCGCGAGCAGGAGTGGTTCTCGCCCGGCGACCTTCCGCTCGCCGTACATCGCGTGGGCCCCGCGCGCGTGGGGATGCTGATCTGCTTCGACTGGCGCTTCCCGGAGGCGTCACGCGTGCTCGCGCTCCAGGGCGCCGACGTCATCGCGCATCCCTCGAACCTGGTGTTCCCGAACGCCCAGGAGGCGATGCGCGTGCGCGCGCTCGAGAACCGCGTCTTCACCGTGACCGCGAACCGCACCGGCACCGAGAAGCGCCGCGGCGGCACGGTGCCGTTCACGGGCCGGAGCCAGGTCGTGGATCCCGACGGCATCGTCCTCGCGCGCGCCGGCCGCGCCGCGGCCGTGGCGATGGCCGTGGACTGCGACCTCGCCCGCGCGCGGAAGAAGCAGCTCACGAGCAAGACGCCGCTGTTCACGAACCGGCGTCCGGAGCACTACAAGACCCTCACCACCGTCCGCTGAGGAGCCCCGTGACCACACCCTCCGTCGCCACCGGTTCCCGCGAACGCGAGCTGGCGGCGTTCATCGGCCCGTTCGTCGCCGAGCTCCAGCCGCTCGAGCTCGCGCACAACGAGGTGTTCTGGCTCGCGAACACCACGGGCGAGGAGCGCTACGAGCAGGAGAGCGCGCGGCTCGACGCCACGATGCGCAAGATGTTCGCCCGCCGCGAGCCGTTCGCGATGCTGTCGCGGCTCCGGGACGCCGGAGCGCTCGCGGACCCGCTCCTCGACCGCCAGCTCACGCTGCTCCACATGGGGCACCGCGCCCGGCAGCTCCCGCCGGAGATGATCGAGCGCCAGGTGCAGCTCGAGAAATCGCTCGAGAGCCGGTTCAACCAGTTCCGCGCCTCGCTCGCCGGCGAGCGCGTCACCGACAACCGCATCGTCGACATCCTGCGCGACGCGAACGATCTCGACCTGCGCCGCGGGGCGTGGGAGGCGAGCAAGCAGATCGGCGCCGAGGTCGAGTCGGACCTGATCCAGCTCGTGCGGCTCCGGAACGAGGGCGCGCGCCAACTGGGCTTCGCCAACTACTACTCGATGTCGCTCGAGCTGGACGAGCTCTCCGAGCGCGAGCTGTTCGAGCTCTTCGACGAGCTGGAGCGCGAGACCAACGCGCTGTGGAAGGAGTACAAGGGCGCGCTCGACGCCCACCTCGCGCGCCGCTTCGGCATCGCGGTCGATGCCTTGCGCCCGTGGCACTACGCCGACCCGTTCTTCCAGGAGGCGCCGCCCGCCGAGGTGAGCCTCGACCCGTTCTACGCGAGCCTCGATGTCGTGGCGCTCAGCGAGCGCTACTTCGCGGCGGTGGGCTTCGACGTGCGCGACGTCATCGCGCGCTCCGACCTGTTCGAGCGCCCGGCGAAGTGCCAGCACGCGTTCTGCATGAGCATGGACCGCGGCGACGACGTGCGCGTGCTGTGCAACGTCAAGCCCACCGAGCGCTGGATGGGCACGATGCTGCACGAGCTGGGACACGCGGTCTACGACCGCCACCTCGAGCGCTCGCTGCCGTGGCTGCTGCGCGCGCAGGCGCACATCCTCACCACCGAGGCGAGCGCGATGCTGTTCGGCCGGCTGTCGAAGAGCGCGGCGTGGCTCCGCACCTGGGCCGGCGCGGACGCGCGCGAGCTGGAGCGGCAGGCGGAGCCGGTGGCGCGCGCCGTGCGCCAGCAGCTCCTCGTGCAGACGCGCTGGGAGCTGGTGATGGTGCACATGGAGCGCGCGCTCTACAGGGACCCCGAGCAGGACCTGCGCTCGCTGTGGTGGGACCTGGTCGAGCGCTTCCAGTGGGTGAAGCGCCCGGAGGGCCGGCACGCGCCCGACTGGGCGGCGAAGATCCATTTCAGCGTGGCGCCGGTCTACTACCACAACTACCAGCTCGGCGAGATGCTGGCGTCGCAGCTCCAGGACCACCTGCTGCGGAAGGTGTTGGGTGGTGGCGTGGACGTGTGGGAGCGCTACGTGCGCTCGCCCGAGGTGGGCGCGTTCCTGCGCCGCGAGTTCTACGCGCCCGGCAAGCGCTTCGACTGGCGCGAGCTGACGCGGCGCGCGACCGGCCGCACGCTCGAGTCGCGCCCCTTCGTCGACGAGCTCGCCGGCCGCTCGCCGGCGTGAGCACAGCGGCCGCGATCCCGACCGCGGCGCCGCTCGCCGGCATCCGCGTCCTCGACCTCTCGCGCGTGCTCGCGGGCCCCTACGCCACCATGCTGCTCGGCGACCTAGGCGCCGAGGTGTGGAAGATCGAGCGCCCCGGCTTCGGCGACGAGACGCGCGCCTGGGGGCCGCCGTTCGTGTGCGGCACCAGCGCCTACTACCTGTCCGCGAACCGCAACAAGCGCTCGGCGGCGCTCGATTTCAACGACGCCAGTCATCGCGCGGCGATCCTCCGCGCGGCCGCGAAAGCCGACATCGTGTTCGAGAACTACCTCCCCGGAACTCTCTCGCGCCACGGCCTCGACGCGGCGGCACTCCGCAAGGTGAACCCCGCGCTCGTCGTGTGCTCGATCACCGGGTTCGGCCAGGACGGTCGCTACGCCGAGTTCCCGGGCTACGACGCGGTGATGCAGGGCTTCGTCGGCCTGCAGGCCATCACCGGCCAGCCGGACGGCCCGCCGACCAAGGTCGGGGTGGCGTTGGTCGACGTCCTCACCGGCATCCACGCCGCGTGCGCCACGCTCGCGGCACTCGTCGGCCGCCTGCGCTCGGGCACGGGCTCCCATGTCGACGTGGCGATGAACGAGGTGGGCGTGCACGCGCTCGTCAACGTCTCGCAGTCGGCGCTCTCCACCGGACAGCCGGCGAAGCGCCAGGGCAATGCGCACCCGACCATCGTGCCCTACCAGACGTTCGCGGCCGCCGACGGCCTGTTCGTGCTCGCGGTGGGGAACGATGGGCAGTGGTCGCGCGTGTGCGAGGCGATGGGCGAGCCCGAGCGCGCGCGCGACCCGCGCATCACCACGAACCCCGGCCGGCTCGAGCACCGCGCCGAGGTGGTGGGCTGGCTCACGCGTCGCTTCGCCGCCGAGCCGGTCGCGGTGTGGATCGAGCGCTTCCGCCGCCACGGCGTGCCCGCGGGACCGGTGCGCGAGATGCTCGACGTGGTGCGCGATCCCGTGCTCGCCGAGCGCGGCATGGTGAACACGTACGCGTTCCCGGGCGGCGGCGAGACGGCACTGTTCTCGCTGCCGTGGCTCACCGACGGCGTGCGCGCTCCCGTGCGCCGCGTGCCGCCCACGCTGGGCGAGCACACCGCGGAGTTCCTCGCCGAATACGGCGGATGACGGCCCGCCGCGTTGCGGCGTCCCCGGCGCGGTGCCATAGTCGGTGCGCCAGGAACCGCTATGTGCGTCCCGCGTGGACGCTTCCCCACGAAAACCCCTAGGAGTCCTTCATGTCCTCCGGCACGACTTCCGCGGCCAAGCCACGCGGACTCGATGGTGTGGTCGCCGCGCAGACGCGCCTGAGCAACGTCGACGGCCAGAACGGCGTGCTCATCATCGGCGGCTACGAGCTCAAGGAAATCGCGGGCAAGGTCTCGTTCGAGGAGGCCGCGTACCTGCTGTGGAAGGGCCGGCTGCCCTCGGCCGACGAGCGCGAGGACCTCACCCGCGCCATCGCCGCCCAGCGCGCGCTGCCCGAGACCACGATGGACCTCGTGCGCGAGGCGGCGAAGAAGGGCGCGCCGCCGATCGACACGCTGCGCATGGCGTGCGCCGCGCTGTCGCTGGATCTCCGGAGCCCGAACGACATCTCGCCCGGCGCCGACTTCGACAACGCCAAGATGCTGGTGGCGCGCTTCCCCACGGTGATCGCCGCGCACACGCGGCTCGTGGCGGGGCAGGAGCCGATCGCGCCGCGCACCGACCTGTCGCTGGCCGCGAACTTCCTCTACATGGTGTTCGGCAAGGAGCCCGACCCGATCGCGGCCAAGGCGCTCGACACCTACTGGGTCACGGTCATCGACCACGGCATGAACGCGTCCACGTTCACCGCGCGTGTCATCGCCAGCACGCGCTCGGACATGGTGAGCGCGGTGACGGGGGCCATCGGGGCGCTGAAGGGCCCGCTCCACGGCGGTGCGCCGGGGCCGGTGCTCGACATGCTGCTCGAGATCAAGACCGCGGCGAACGCCGAAACGTGGGTGCGGAACGAGCTCACCGCCGGGCGCCGGATCATGGGCTTCGGCCACCGCGTCTACAAGGTGCGCGACCCGCGCGCCGAGGTGCTGTCCGCGGTGGCGGAGGAGATGGGCGGCGCGGTGCTGCACGACAAGGCGCTGTTCGACCTCTCGCGCGAGGTGGAGCGCACCGTGCTGCGCGTGCTGGACGAGGTGAAGCCGGGCCGCGGGTTGAAGACCAACGTCGAGTTCTACACCGCGCTCGTGCTCCAGTCGCTGGGCTTGAAGCCGGCATCGTTCGTGGCGCTGTTCGCCTGCGGCCGCTGTGCCGGCTGGGCGGCGCACGTGATCGAGCAGCACGCCGAGGATCACCTGATCCGCCCGATGAGCGAGTACATCGGACCGCGGGGTCTCACGATCCAGCGCTGAACGCCGATCATTGCGTCGCACCACGAAGATCGTCGCCACGGACTGATCCCCATTGGCCGCGGCAGGACACCGGTCCACGCGCCGGTGTCCCGAACGGCTCGAGGGCGCGGGCGGCGGCCAGACGGTGCGGACGGTGAAGGTGGATTGAGCGCGGTTGCGCGCGGCCTCACGTGAATAGCGCGGTCTCTTGCCCGGGCCGCGCGCGCGATGTACGGTCGCGCGCGCTCTTTTCCAGCATCTTCAAGCGTCCGCGCGCCAAGCGCTCCACCGGAGGTCCATGCAGACCGTCATCCTCGCCGGCGGCCTCGGCACCCGGCTGTCGGAAGAGACCAGCCTCAAGCCCAAGCCGATGGTGGAGATCGGCGATCGCCCGATCCTCCAGCACATCATGGAGATGTACGCCGCCGCCGGACAGCGTGAGTTCGTCATCTGCCTCGGCTACATGGGCGACATGATCAAGCGCCATTTCATGGACTGGCGCGCGCTCGGCGGCGACCTGGCGATCGACTTCTCGAACGGCTCGGTGTCGCGACACGGCGAGCCGCCGCACGACTGGCAGGTGCAGCTGGTCGAGACCGGCACCGACACGCAGACCGGCGGCCGCGTGCGTCGCGCCGCCAAGTACCTCGGGAACGGCCCGTTCCTGCTCACCTACGGCGACGGCGTCTCGGACGTGGACCTGAAGGGCCTGGTCGCGTTCCACAAAGCCCACGGCAAGCTCGCCACCGTGACCGGCGTGCACCCGCCCGCGCGCTTCGGCGAGATGAACGTGGTCGGCGAGCGCGTCGAGCGCTTCGACGAGAAGCCGCAGTTGAAGCAGGGCTGGATCAACGGCGGCTTCATGGTGTTCGAGCGCGCCGTGGTGGACCGGATCGCCGGCGACGAGACCGTGCTCGAGCGCGACGTGCTGGAGCCGCTCGCCGAGGAGGGGCAGCTGATGGTGTGGAAGCACGAGGGCTTCTGGCAGTGCATGGACACGCTGCGCGACGTGCGCACGCTGACCGCGCTCTGGGAGAGCGGCCGCGCGCCGTGGCGGGGGCGCGCGTGAGCGCCTGGCGCGGCCGCCGCGTGCTCGTCACCGGCGCCACCGGGCTCGTGGGCGGCTGGCTCGTCCGCGACCTGCTCGCCAAGGGCGCGGACGTGGTGGCGCTGGCGCGCGACTGGGACCCGCAGAGCGAGCTGATCCGGAGCGGCGACGTGAACCGCGTCACCGTGGTGAACGGCGTGGTCGAGGACCTGGGCACGGTGCTGCGTGCCCTGAACCACAACGGCTGCGACACCCTGTTCCATCTCGCCGCGCAGACGCAGGTCGGCGCCGCCTGGCGCGACCCCTACGAAACGTTCGAGTCGAACGTGCGCGGCACCTACACCGTGCTCGAGGCGTGCCGGCGGCTGGGCGAGCAGGTGCGGCGCATCGTCGTCGCCTCCTCGGACAAGGCCTACGGCGACGCCAAGGCGCTGCCCTACACGGAGGCGACGCGCCTCGACGCCAAGTACCCATACGACGTGTCCAAGCTGTGCACGGACTTCCTCACCCGCTCGTACGTGGTCACCTACGGCCTGCCCGCAACGATCGCCCGCTGCGGCAACATCTACGGCGGCGGCGACCTGAACTGGGACCGCATCGTGCCCGGCACGATCCGCTGGCTCTTGAACAACGAGCGCCCGATCATCCGCAGCGACGGCAAGCTGACGCGCGACTACGTCTACGTGAAGGAAGTGGTCTCGGCCTACGTGCTCCTCGCCGAGCAGGTCGAGCGTCCCGAGGTGCGCGGCGAGGCGTTCAACTTCTCGGCCGAGAAGCCGCTGAGCGTGCTGGAGATCGTCGCGGCCGTGAGCCGGGTGATGGGCTCGGCGCTCACGCCCGACATCCGCAACACCGCGGTGGCCGAGATCCGCGACCAGTACCTGGATTCCTCGCGCGCCAAGAGCGTGCTCGGCTGGCGCGCCACCTGGACGCTGGAGCAGGCGCTCGCCGAGACCGTGGAGTGGTACCGCGAGTTTCTCGGGGCGCCGCGGCCGTCGGTGACCGGGGCGCGCCGGTGATCGAAGGCGTCGTCGTGCAGCCGTTGCGCCGGATCGCCGATGAGCGCGGCAGCGTCATGCACATGCTGCGCGCGAGCGATCCGTGGTTTTCGGGCTTCGGCGAGATCTACTTCTCCACCGTCTATCCCGGCGTGGTGAAGGGCTGGCACCTGCACCAGCGCATGGTCCTCAACTACGCGGTGCCGCACGGCTGCATCAAGATGGTGCTGTACGACGACCGCGACGGCTCGCGCACCAAGGGCGAGGTGCAGGAGATCTTCCTCGGCGAGCCGAACTACGTGCTCGTGCAGGTGCCCGCGCGGGTGTGGAACGGCTTCAAGGGCCTCGGGCTCGCGCCCGCGGTGGTCGCCAACTGCGCCAGCCTGCCGCACGACCCCGCCGAGATCGTGCGCATGGACCCGCACCGCAACTCGATCCCGTACGACTGGTCGCGGAAGGACGGATGAGCGACGGCGGCCGGCGTCGGGTGTCGATCGTGACGCCCGTCTACAACGAGGCCGTGGCGCTGCCCATCTTCTACGAGCGGCTGGCGAAGACGCTCGCCCCGCTCGAGCCGCGCTACC
>Ga0209811_10000741_pt1 | contig 12323 bp, 11 predicted proteins | sample Coa_R1_6_FD_187161 | JGI IMG/M metagenome (GOLD analysis project Ga0209811, IMG submission 187161) | Surface soil microbial communities from Centralia Pennsylvania, which are recovering from an underground coalmine fire. - Coalmine... | ecosystem: Environmental > Terrestrial > Soil >...
TTTGGGGTTTGGTGGTGGTTTCCGCGCTTCTGCTGGCCATCTATCTCTGGCGCATGGACGGCGAGCAGTTCGAGATCTTGAAGGAGCTGTCGGCATCGGTGGTCCCCCTCGGTGTCCTCACGTTCGTGGTTCTCGCGGTGATCCTGTTTGGCATCTGCACCGCAACCGAGTCGGCAGCTATTGGCGCCCTCGGCGCGATGTACCTCGCCGTGATGACGAAATACCTGCGGGAGGTCCTATGGTGGAGTCTTGTGGGCGCGCTAATTGGCGTCGCGCTCGGCTGGTACGAGGGCGAGGACTTCGCGTCGCTGCTCGTAGCCGCCTCGATCGGAGGGACGCTCGTGGGCACCGTCGTGCCGGGCCTCTGGAATCTCAGAGCCTCGCCGGAGCTTCGCCAGAACATGAAGGAAGCGACGTTTCTCACGGCCAAAACAACCGCGATGGTGTGCTGGCTATTCATCGGCTCGGCGCTTTTCTCCGCTGTGTTCGCGCTGCACGGCGGGCAAGGATTAATCGAGCGCTGGGTGCTTGGCATGAACTTGTCGCCGTTGGGATTCTTGTTTATATCTCAAATGATCATTTTCTTGCTTGGTTGGCCGCTCGAATGGACTGAGATTATCGTTATCTTTTGTCCTATTTTCATTCCGCTGCTGAGCCATTTCAAGGTCGATCCGATCCTGTTCGGTACCATGGTGGCGGTGAATCTCCAGGCAGCGTTTCTGTCGCCGCCAGTGGCGATGTCGGCCTTCTATCTTAAGGGTGTGGCGCCGAAACATGTTACGCTGAATCAAATCTTCGCCGGCATGATGCCCTACATGATCATCGTCTGCATCTGCCTCGTGTTCATGTATGTCTGGCCGGGCATGACGCTTTGGTTGCCGGAGTTTTTGTATGGAAATTGATCTGCAGGTAGGGGCGATTCATGAATCGCCCCTACGGTTCGCAATCAGACGATGGGCCTAACCGATCTTCATCTGCTCTCCGCAACCGAGGCAGCCCGCCTGATCCGCGACGGCATAATCAGCTCGGAACAATTCGTCGAAGCTTGCCTGGCGCGCATCCGTGAAATCGATCCGCAGGTTCAAGCCTGGGCGTTTCTCGACCCCGATCACGCTCTCGCGCAAGCGCGTGCGGCCGACGTGCTCCGTCTGAGCGGTCAACCGATCGGTGCGCTGCACGGCGTGCCGGTCGCGATCAAAGATATTTTCGATACCGCCGACATGCCGACCGAATATGGCTCGCCGATTTACGCCGGGCGCACGCCGTCACGCGACGCGACGGTCGTTTCGCTGCTACGCGCAGCCGGCGCGGTGATTATCGGCAAAACAGTTACAACGGAGTTTGCCTACTTTTCCCCTGGCAAGACGCGCAATCCGCACAACCCCGAGCGCACTCCGGGCGGTTCGTCGAGCGGTTCGGCCGCCGCGGTCGGCGCGAACATGGTACCGCTCGCGATCGGTAGTCAAACCAACGGTTCGACGATTCGGCCTGCGGCGTATTGCGGTGTCGTCGGCTTCAAGCCAACGCACGGGCTGATCTCACGCCATCGCGCGTTCGCGCTGTCGCGCACACTCGATCATGTCGGGCTGTTCGCGCGTTCGATCGACGACATTGCGTGGCTCGGCGAACAATTGACCGGCTTTGACGAACATGATCCCGATACTCGGCCGCGGCGCGCATCCCATTTGTTGAAGTTGCCGGTGAAGACCCGCCGCTACCGCCGATGTTTGCGTTCGTCAAAACGCCCGTCTGGGAACGCGCCGATGAAGATACCAAAGAGGGGTTTGCCGAAATCAACGAACATCTCGGCACACAGCTTGAAGAAGTCGAACTTTTTCCTTCGGCGCTCGATGCCTGGCAATTTCATCACAAGATAATGAGCTCCGAGATGGCGACGAACCTTGAGCGCGAATGGGAAAAAAGCCGTGATCGTTTGTCGGCGCAGCTGCGACTGCAGATCGAGCGCGGCCGTGAAGTGCGCGCCGTCGAATATCAGCAAGCGCTGCGCCAGATTGCACCGATACACGAAAGCTTCGTCGAGCTGTTCGAGCAGCGTTATGACGCGATCATAACGCCAGCGGCGCCAAGCGCCGCGCCGAAAGGGCTGGATGCCACCGGTGACCCGTCGTTCTGCACGCTCTGGACGCTTTGCGGCATGCCATGCGTCAGCTTACCGCTGCTTCAAAGCGCGGACGGTTTACCGATCGGCGTGCAACTTGTTGGGCCGCGTGACGGAGACGCGAGGCTGCTGCGCACGGCGCGCTGGCTGGCGGCGAAGATGGCAGCGGCGTGAATCGTTATAACGATGAAAGATTTAGGGCGACCGCCGGTCGCCCCTACAGATCCGCGCTTTGCCGCAAATCCTAATCTTTCGACAGCTCGATGCGATTTCCGTTCGGGTCGGTGATGTAAACCGAATAGCCCGGGCCTTTGCCGTGCACGCGCGTTTCTTCGACTTTGATCCCTTTGGCTTCGAGCTCTTTGATCAATTCTTTGGAGTCGCTCGGCCCATCAATGTCGAACGTGTGATGGGGCACGCCAGTAAATTGCTTTTCCGAAGCATCGAACAGGCCGAGACCGGTTTCGCCGGCGCGTAAGCGGTTGACTTTAACCCCGGCGAGGGTCTGCTGCGCGCCCAGCTCCGCGCCTAATGCGAGCTGATAAAAGTGTGTCATGGCGTCTAAGTTTGGCGCGTGAAAATTCCATGAACGCAGTCGCAATACTTTCATAACAACCTCCTAACTAAACTGTTTGTGAAAAAATATTTCTATACCGCTTGAGCACATGGTTCGCTGAATTAATGACTACTTGACCGCGCCCATGGTGAAGCCGGCGATAAACCGGTCGACGAAGAAATTGTAGAGAATCGCGATCGGCACGCTGGCGATGAAGCAGCCGGCCATCAGTGAGCCCCAGAAATAGACGTCGCCGTGCACTAAGAAAGTCGGCACGCCGACGCCGACGGTCATATTGCGCACGGAAGAAATAAAAGTCACGGCATAAACAAATTCCTGCATTACGAGAGTGAAGCTGAAGATCGCCACCGTCAGTATGCCGGAAAGCGAGATCGGGACGACCACTTTGATGAACGCGCCCAAGCGACTGCAGCCGTCGATCATGGCGGCTTCTTCGACGTCTCTTGGGATCGCTTTGAAAAAGCCCATCATCAGCCACGCGGAGAACGGCACTGTGAAGGATGGATAGACCAATACGAGGGACCAGAGCGAATCGTCCAAATTTAAATTAACCACGACGCGCGACAACGGAATGAACAAAAGCGTCGGAGGGACCAAATAGGTGAGAAAGATGCTGATCCCCAACTTCGCGCCCCAATTTCCCGTGAGCCGCGCCAAAGCGTAACCGGCGGGGATCGCGAGCGCGAGCGTAATCATCACGACCAGGACACCGACGAAGACAGTATTCAGGAGCCACTGGCCGTAGAGGGTTTCGTAAAACAGCCGATGAATATGTTCGAAGGTTGGCCATTCGTAGAATAAAAACGGATTGTGCTTAAGGTCATACAAGTCGGAAGTTCGCTTGAACGTCGTGATGAGCATCCAGACAAACGGAAAAGCGAAAAAGAAGGTGAGCGTGCCGAGGATACCCCAGCGGGTCGAGCGCGCGCCCCAGAGTTTGATTCGTTCGATCATCGCTTTACGTGACCTCAGCGCGGTGCGCGATGATTAAGAAGCCCAACGCCACGGCGAGGAGCAAAGGAAAAAGAAATAAGGCAATCGCCGCGCCTTCGGCCAAGTCGCCGCCGGCAATGCCGGTATAAAATGCCAGGCTGGCCAGCACCTGAGTCGTGTCGAACGGCCCGCCGCGGGTGAGGTTATAAATGATGACCATGTCGGTGAAGGTGAAAATCAATCCGAAGAGCAGTGCAACTAAGCTGATCGGCAGAACGAGCGGCAGCGTGATTTGAAAAAAATGACGCCAAAACCCGGCGCCATCGACGGCCGCAGCATCATGAATATCCTGCGGAATCGAGCCGTAGCCGGCGAGCAAAATGACCGTGGCAAGAGGCAACTGGCGCCAAACGTGGACGGCGATAACTGAGCCCATCGCGAGGTGCGGCAATCCCAACCACATGAAACCCTGTCCATGGATCAATCCCGTAAGCCGCAGCATCCAATTCAATACGCTGTAGGTCGAGTCGAAGATCCACAGCCAAGCAATAGTTCCGATGGAGATCGGCGCCACCCACGGCAGAAGAATAAGAAATCGGATCAGCCGTCTGCCGGGAAATTCATGCTGCAGCGCCAACGCGAGCGCGTTACTGAGCACCAAGATCACAGCCTGAGAGATTAAGCCAAAGACAATCGTGTTCTTCAGAGCAGTCTGGAACTTGGGCGTGCCGATGACCGCGGTGAAATTGCGCAGCCCGACGAAGCCCATTGTGCCGCCGCCTGTGGTGGTGTTGCTGACGCTATAATAGAGCGCCATGAAAAACGGCACTCCGACGAGCAGAAAGATGTATAGGACCGCGGGGCCGATGAGGAGCGGCCCGAGCCAGCGCTCGCTATCAAGAATAGCAACGCCGCGCTTTTGCTCGGCAAACGAGCTTTGCGCCGCTGGCGTGATCGGAACAGGGGATTTCATGGGCGCGCTCAGACCGGTCGCGGCGCGATGCGCAGCTCGGTCGCAGTGTCGAAAAATTTTAGCTCGCTTTCCGGCACGGTAAAATCATAGCTGGTTGCGGGCTCGATTTTAACCGTAACCGTGGCGGGCAAGCGGGCGATAACTTTTTGCTCTGAAAAGTCGCCTATTAAATTTCCGTAAATTAGACGATCGGCGCCGAGATACTCGACGCGGGTCACGCTGAAACGGAACGCGACGACTTTCGTGTTACCGTTCAAAATTTTAGGATGAAAATTTTCCGGCCGAAAGCCGAGAGTGTAGTCGCGATGACGTACCAGATTCATCGGCGGCGAACCGACGAAACCGGCGACGAAAGTATCGGCCGGCTCATCGTAGATCTCTTGCGGCGTGCCGATCTGGCGCACGGTGCCGGCTTTCATCACGACGATGCGATCGCCCAGGCCCATGGCTTCGACCTGATCGTGGGTTACGTAAATCGTCGTCGTGCCGATGCGGCGCTGAAATTGTTGCAGCTCGTCGCGCGCCGAGGCGCGCAGCTGCGCGTCGAGATTGGAAAGCGGTTCGTCGAGTAGGAAAACCGAGGGCTCGCGCACCAGCGCGCGGGCGAGCGCGACCCGCTGGCGCTCCCCACCGGAAAGCTCGCGCGGCTTGCGTTGTAGCAAATGGCCGATGCCAAAAAGCGCAGCGGCCCAGTCGACCTTTTGCGGAATCAGCGCTTTGCTCATCCGCTGCGCCTTCAATGGAAAGGCGATATTCTTAAAAACAGTCATGTGGGGATAAAGGGCGTAGCTCTGAAACACCATGGCGATTTTCCGCGCGCGCGGCGGCAAATCGTTCACTACTGTTCCGCCGATGAGCAGCTCGCCATCCGTGGGCTTTTCAAAGCCTGCGATCATGCGCAGAAGCGTGCTTTTGCCGCAGCCCGACGGACCGAGCAGCACGAGGAATTCTCCGTCTCTGGTAAGTAGGTTAATCCCATTCACCGCGGCAATGTCGCCGAAAAATTTTCTGATTTCGCGTGTCTCGACTGTGGCCATGAGATTCTGAATCTCTACTTTGGTTTGCCTCGTGGATTAGTTACCCATGCAAAGAAAAGGAGACGCCGAACTCCGGAGTCTCCTTTTCTGATGAACACCGCGCGGCCCGGTGCCGCCTTCGCGGGCGACTGCGAATTTAAATCAGCTTGCGCTCGCGCCACTTATCCCAGATACGCCTGCATTCGGACTCGGCCTCTTTAACCGCATCCTCGGGGCTCAGCACGCCCTGCGCGGCTTTAGCGAACATCACGTTGATGACCCATTTCTGATAAACTTCGTCGATGGCGGCGTTGGCATAACCCGGGTAGCCGATGTTGGTGGCCCAACTCAGCACATCCTCCAGGACCTTGTACTTGTCAGGCGGGTTAGCCTTGCTGTCTTTGCTAAGCAGTTGCTTGAGGTCGGGGACGGTGCGTTGATAGCAGGGAAAGTTGTAAAACTCGCCGTTCAAAAACGCCTGGCGAAAGTTGCCCACGTAATCGATCAGAAATTTTTTGGCGCCGTCGATGTTCTCGGCGAACTTCCAAATTACGTAAACATCCATCACGTGTTCGAGGCCGATCCGGCGCACCGGCCCGGCAGCAGCCTTAGCCAAATGGATTTTCTCGGCAAACGCCGGGTTGTCTTTTTCTCCCGTGCGGGTGATCGAAATCGCATTCAGCGCTAATGAGACTGTACCAGCAAGCATAGCGCGGTTGTTTGAAGACGGGTCCCAAGTAAACACTTCCGGCGTCATAGCCTCTTGAAACAACGCCTTAACGAACTTCACCGCCTCGACCGTGTTTTTCGAGTTCAAGGCCAGATAGCCGGCGGCATCCTGCTCGTGGGCGCCGAACGAATACATGATAGTGCGCATGGCCATGGCGGTATCGAGCTCCTGCGCCAAGCCAATGCCCAACGGGATGTTGTGTTTCTGTTTGATCTTGCGACCGCCGTCGAGGATTTTTTCCCAGCTATCGGGCACCACGCCGACCTCGTCCCAGAGATCTTTACGCCAGTTGATCGGATCGGGCACAAAGGAGGGGGAGAAGCCGAAGTATTTCTTAGTTTTGGGATTGAAGGTGCTCTTGGTCGCAAGATCAATGGGCTTGCCGTATTTTTTCTCGCACTCGGCGTGGACGTCCTTCATATCAACCACTTGTTCCTCGTAGAATGGCGGCGGCCACTCAAAGAGGAAGAGATCATGGCCTTTTTGGGCCGACGCCTCGGCAGCCGCGCGAGCGGCTAATCCGGGGAGCCCGATATTGTCGACGGTCACCTCGGTGTTATTTTTCTCACCCCACTCTTTGATGTATTTCTCATTGAACCACTTATCGTATGCGGGGACGAAGTGCACCCAGTGGAGAATTTTTAAAGTCTTCTTCGCGGCGGCGCCGTGAGACCGCCCGGGCAAAATCAAAGGCGCGCCCAGCCCGGCAGTGAACGCCCCAGCTGCAGCCGTTTTGATGAAATCGCGTCGGGTGAATCGTTTTTTTGCCATTGCCATGCCTCCTTTTTGTCGGAACGTTCTCACTCGAAGATTAGCGCATTGCGAATCTAGCTAAACGCCACCAGGTGGCCACGGTATTTCACCTCCGAAACATAATAGTGCTAGTACGACGTCAATTTCAAATTCGGCTCTTCGGCCGTTCGAACGGATCCGATTTTAAAAACTAAAGCTCCGCTTGTTCGTTCAACCGACATGGCTCCAGGCGTGATAGGAGCTGCGCACCAATGGGCCGGACTCGACGTGACGAAAGCCCAATTGGTCGGCCGCCACTTTGAACTGCTGAAACTCTTCCGGCGTTACGTAGCGTTCGACTTTGAGCTGGCGATCAGACGGCTGCAGATATTGGCCGATGGTGACGATGTCGACGTCGTTGCTCCGCAAATCTCGCAGCGTGGTCATGATTTCTTCGGTGGTCTCGCCGACGCCGACCATGAAACCGGATTTCGTCAGCATCCCGCTGCGCAGCTTTTTCGCTTCTTTTAAGATATTCAGCGAGCACTCGTAAGTATGGCCCGGGCGGACTTTGCCGTAAAGGCGCGGCACGGTTTCGATATTGTGATTGAGAATTTCGATGCCTGAATTGACCACCGCTTCGAGCGCTTGCAAGTTGCCGTCGAAGTCGGGAATGAGCAGCTCCACGCGGATGCCAGGGTTGAGCGACTTGATCCAGAAAACCGTCTTGGCGAAATGCGCCGCGCCGCCGTCGGGAAGATCGTCGCGATTGACCGAAGTGACGACGATGTGATCCAAGCCGAGATCTTTGACGACGAGGCCGACGTTGCGCGGCTCTTCGGGGTCGAGCGCGAGCGGCTTGCCCTTATCGATGGCACAAAAACGGCAGCCGCGCGTGCAAGTGTCGCCGAGAATCAAAAACGTCGCTGTCTTGTTGCCCCAGCACTCGCCGATGTTAGGGCAGCGCGCTTCTTCGCAGACCGTGTGCAGATTTTTCTCGCGCATGAGCCGTTTGAGGCGAAGGTAGTTGGGATTACCCGGCGCTTTGACTTTGATCCAGTCGGGATGTCGGCGGGGCATGGTCGTTCACGCAGGTCGAGGATCGAGAATCGAGAATCGAGGATCGTGATCCTCCATCCTCGATTCTTCATTCTCGGCCTTTTCCACGTGTGAGTAGCCAAACACTTCAGCAAAGTGGTGGAGAAACCGATTTCGAACACGCTCCATGCTCTGCTCCATGTCGAGCTCTTGTCTCATGGAAGTCACCTCGGCCCAAGCCAGACCGCAGGGAATGATGCGTTTAAAATAACTCAGATCCGGGTTCACATTCAGCGCTAAGCCGTGAAAGGTGATACTCCGGCGCACCGCAATGCCGATGGCCGCGATCTTTTTGTCGCCAATCCAAATGCCGGTGAAGGGCGGACGACGCGTGCCGGTAAGTCCGAAATCTTTCAAGGTGCGAATGGCGGATAATTCGAGGTTCCTCACGTAACGATGCACGTCCTTGCGCAGCTTGGAGCGCAAATCGATGATCGGATAAGCGACCAGCTGCCCCGGTCCGTGATATGTCACATCGCCGCCGCGGCTGGTGCAAATGACCGGAACTTCTTCTGGCGCGAGCACATTCGATTCCTTACCGCCGCGACCGAGAGTGTAAACATGAGGATGTTCGACGAAGAGCAGAATGTCGGCCGAGGCCTCGCGCTGCTTGGATTCGACGAGCCGTTCTTGCAACTCAAGCGCGGCGAGATATTCCATGCGGCCGAGGTTTCTGTGAAGAAGCATGATAGTCGCTTTGTTAATTTCTATCGCCCATCCCAAGTGGATTCAAGCTCATCGCAACATGGCGGCGATTTGACAGAAAAGTGGGGCGACAGCTACAGTCGGCGAAAATTTATCGGGAGATTCCCATGCCGCAAGCGTCCTTCAATCCACCCTGGTTCGTGCGTAAAGATCTCGACGGCTTTTTCGGTCTGATGATTGACAACCTGATTCAACTTATTCTGATCGTCAGTTTTTGCCGCGAGCTGATTCATCTGCCGGACGATTACATTTTTGGCAGGATTCTTCCCGGCGCGGCGATTTCGATTCTGGTCGGCAATTTTTTTTACGCTTGGCAGGCGCGCCGACTGGCGCGCGAAACGGGACGCGAAGACGTGACCGCGCTGCCCTACGGCATCAACACGGTCAGCCTCTTCGCTTTTGTTTTCTTTATTATGCTGCCGATTTATCTCGAGACCAAAGATCCCATCTGGGCTTGGAAGGTCGGCTTGGTCGCCTGTTTTTTAAATGGCGTAATTGAAATCCTCGGCGCCTTTATCGCCGAGAGCGTACGCCGTGTCACGCCGCGCGCGGCGTTGCTCTCTGCATTGTCCGGCATCGCGATTACTTTCATCGCCATGGATTTTACCTTCAAGATTTTCGCCCGGCCGCTGGTCGCGCTGGTGCCGATGGCGTTAATCTTCGTCGCCTACTTCTCCCATCAAAAATTGCCGCTCGGTTTGCCCGGCGGCATGGTGGCCATCGCCGTCGGTACTTTGCTAGGCTGGACGCTCGGCACGATGAACTCCGGTGCAATCACCACCAGCCATTCGATCGCTCTGCCGATTTTTTCGGGCGGCGCGCTTTGGCAAGCGCTCACGGATCCGGCCTTCCTCAATTATTTCTCGGTGATTCTCCCCATGGGAATTTTCAATGTCGTCGGCTCACTGCAGAATATCGAAAGCGCCGAGGCGGCCGGCGATCGCTTTCGCACGTTCCCATCCCTGATGGCAAACGGCATCGGTTCGGTGGTCGCGGCGCTGTTCGGCAGTGTTTTCCCGACGACGATCTACATCGGTCATCCGGGCTGGAAGCGGCTCGGCGCGCGCTCCGGTTATTCCGCTTTGAACGGCATCTTGATTAGTGTTCTCTGTCTCACAGGCACGATCCAAACCGTGCTCGGCTTGATTCCGCTCGAAGCGGGCATCGGCATTCTGCTTTACATTGGTATCATTATCGTCGCTCAGGCGTTTCAAGAAACGCCGAAAGAGCATGCGCCGGCGGTCGCCCTCGGCATTGTCCCGGCGTTGGCGGGCTGGGGCTTGTTGATGGTTGAGACGGGTCTTCGGGCTGCGGGAAAATCGCTCTTCCAAGTCGGCTTAGCGAAGTTTGATAGCGCAAGCCTGGCGATTCACGGCATGATTTCCCTGGAGCGCGGCTTTATCTTTACTTCGATGATTCTCGCGGCGATCGGCGTGGCGTTGATCGAGCGCAAGTTCGCGCGGGCCGGAGCGTGGGCGCTGGCGGCCGCGCTGCTTTCGGCCATTGGCATTATTCACGCCTATGATCTCACTGACGGTGGGATTACGAGCCGTTTCGGGCTGATGGCGGCGCCGGATTTTTTTATAAGTTATCTGCTTTTGGCACTGTTGTTTTTCGCTGTTGGCTTCTGGGTAAAAAATGGTACGCCGTAAACTTAATAGCGATTTAAGAGCGAGTGACCACCGCTGCGGGCACGTATTCCCGCCCATTGACTTCGGTGAGATCCCAACCGGCGCCATCGTAGGCGAGCCTAGCAATGCCGCATGGGTCGAGGTGAAACGTCCGATATTCGTTGAGGTGGGTGCCGGTGACGCGGCAAACGATACCCAAGATTGGAAAGTTGTGGCTGACGATGACGATCCGCTCCGCCTCGACGTGGCGCCGCACGATCTGATTGAGCCCATTCCATGCGCGCTCGGCGACATCGGCAAGTCTTTCGCCGCCGGGTACGCAAATCTCGGCGGGTTCGCTGCGCCAGCGCACGAGAAAATCGCCATAAGTCGATTTGATTTCGTTGAACGTCAGCCCTTCCAACTCGCCGTGATCCAGCTCGCGCACAGCGTCCTCGATCAACACCGGCAAATTATGCGGTCGGCTGATGCGCTCGGCGGTCTGCCGCGCGCGCTGAAGACCGCTGGAATAGACGGCGACGACTCCTTCGTCGCTCAACCGCTCGGCAATCTGTTCGGCCTGGCGGATGCCGACGTCACTGAGGTTGCGATCGCTCGAGCCCTGGCAGCGGCCCTGAAGATTCCAGTCCGTCGCGCCGTGGCGCACCAAGATGATTTGCACTTCAGATGTCTCCGGCTTAAGCGCGCGCTTAGCTTTCTTCGAGAAAAGAATTATTGACCTTGACTTGCGCTTTTGCTTTCAGGCTTTCGAGAAATTTGACCAGGACTCGTTGGCGACCTTCGGCCAGAGCTTGTTTCATCAAAGCGTCTTTTTCTTTTTCGAATTGCTCCATGTCGGCGCCCTGGCTGTCTTTGAAAGCAAGCACGTAGACCGCATCTTTCTGCGTGTAGAGCTTTTCCGGAACGGGTTTTTGCGCCGACAGCGCGATCGATCCCGCTTTGAGCTCCGCCAGATCGCCGATCTTTGGCAGTTGCGCCGCAGCGCGCTGAAACAAGCCGGTTTCCTCGACTTTCAAACTGTTCGCCTGGGCGACCTTGGCAATATCATTTTCTTTTTTCAGTTGCTCAAGTAGGCTGTTGCCCTTTTGCAGAGCCAATTCATAGGCCTTTGATTCTATGAGCCCTTTTTCGATTTGTCCGCGCACGCTGTCGAGCGGCGGAATCGCCGGCTCCCGTCTCTGCTTGAGACGCAGCATGTAATAAGCGTTTCTTCCTTCGATGAGCGGGCTGGTCTCTTTCGCGCTCAATGCAAAAGCGTTTTTATAGAATTCCTGATTGTCGCCGATTTCCGGTAAAGTCTCGCCGCTGGCAAGCCAATTCGTCACCGTGAGCTTAGCACCGCTGTCTTGCGCCAACTTGGCGAAGTCGACCCCGGCGAGCGCTTTTTCGCGGTCGCGATCGGAGACCTTGGCGGCTTCGCGTTTGGCTTTCTCGGCTTTCAACGTCTTGGTAATTTCTGCGCTCGCTTCTTTGAGGCTCTGGGTTTTTTCTTCCTTGAAATCTTCTACTTTGAAGATCTGAAGGCCCGCCGGCGTTTCGATCGGATCACTGACGGCGCCCTTTTTCAGAGCAAAGATTGCTTTTTCGATCGGCGGCGGCAATTGACCCGCAGCCACCCAGTCGAGGTCGCCGCCTTTCTCGGCGCTCGGATCATTGGATTCCAGTTTGGCCAATTGGCTAAAGTCTTTGCCGCCACGCGCTTCTTTGACGATGCCGTCGGCGCGCGCTTGAGCGGCCTTTTTCTGATTGGCATCAGTGCCGGGGGCTAGGGGAATCGAAATGTAACGCACTTTCGCTTCTTTGGGGTTA
>Ga0209811_10000744_pt1 | contig 12289 bp, 6 predicted proteins | sample Coa_R1_6_FD_187161 | JGI IMG/M metagenome (GOLD analysis project Ga0209811, IMG submission 187161) | Surface soil microbial communities from Centralia Pennsylvania, which are recovering from an underground coalmine fire. - Coalmine... | ecosystem: Environmental > Terrestrial > Soil >...
AGCGTCTCAGCGATCTGGAATACATGCCGGATTTGAATCTGGCTCGTCACGGCGACGGCATCGATCTTTCCCTCGATGATCTCCCTCACGAGTTGCTCGAGTGGCGCGACATCGGCGGGCAGCCGCCATTCGTAAAGACAGATCTCGTCGACGGCAGCGCCCCGCTGTCTCAACGCTCCGGCGGCGGTCTCGTTTCGCTCGCCGTAGTGCACGAGCGCGATTGTCTTGCTCTTCACGCCGATGGCGTCGAGAGACTGAAGCAGCTCTGTGGTCGTGTGCGGTTCGGCCGCGGTGGCATTGACCTGAACGTCATGACGGCGTAGAACCGCGACCGGCTTCGGCCCTCGACACACCGTGATCGCCTTGCGCAAGGCCCCGAGCGCAGCGTCGAGCTTGCCGAGTTTCTCGGCTTCGCGGACCAGCGCCGTCGCGCCGACGCCGGTCATGAAAACGACGACGTTAAAGCGGCCGGCGCAGAGGCCGTTGACGAATCGCGCCGTTTCTTCCGGCTGTTCGAGCGGCGTCTCCCTGACCGCCGGCACCGAGTACGGCCTGCCGCCAAGCCGCTCCACCATCGACGACAGCTCGCCGCTCATGCGCGCTTCGAGCAGCGCAATGCGCTTTCCGCTAAGCGACGACACGCCGGCCTCGGGGCATGCCCGCGATCTTATTACGTTCGGGCCGCGCGACCGCTCATGCCGGGCACGACGCGCCGATAGGAGAAGATCCCCGACTGCTTCACCGCGGCCTCCCGCCAGGTCGACGACCAGCGCGAGCCGAGCTCGAGGAGCACGAACGCACCCACGACGAACGCGACGGCCAACAGCGTCAGCCCCGTTGCGTAGGTTCCGGTTGCGTCTTTCGCGGCGCCCAGAATCGAAGGCAGAAAGAATCCGCCCAGGCCTCCAGCCGCACCGACGACACCTGTGATGATGCCCATCCGCGATGGAAAGCGCTGGGGCACCAGTTGAAACACAGCCCCATTCCCCATGCCAAGACAGCCGACGGTCACAAAGAGCATCGGCACGACGACCGCGAGCGGGGGCAGGACCGCGACCACCCCAAGGCACCCGGCAAGGACCGCGAGGAGCGAGAGCAACAGACGATAGCCGCCGACGCGGTCGGACAGCCAGCCACCGACCGGCCGCAACAAGCTTCCCGACACCACCACGATCGTCGTGAAATCGCCCGCACTGACTCGCGACAGCTGATACTGCTCGTGAAAGAACGTCGTCAGAAAGCTCGTGAACCCCACGAAGCCGCCGAATGTGAGGCTGTAGAGAAAGGAAAACCAGAACGTGTCGGGCTCACGGAGAACCTCGGTATAGTCTCTCCAGCCGGCCTTGGCGGCTTTCGCAGGGCTGTCCTTGGCGAGGATCGCAAACAAGATCGCGACGCCGGCGACGGGCGTGATCGCGAGGCCGAACGTGTTCGCCCAGCCGATGCGCTCGGCCAGCCTCGGCGCGAGCAGCGTCGCCATCAGCGATCCGGAGTTGCCCGCGCCGACAATGCCCATGGCGAGACCCTGATACTCGGCGGGATACCAGCGGCTGGCGAGCGGAAGCGCAACGGCGAAGCTCGCTCCGGCGATCCCCAGGAAGAACCCGAGTACGAACAGCTGCCAGGTCGCCGTGACGACCGTCCAGCCGATCACGAGCGCGGTAATTGTCAGGCTGAGTCCGATCAGTCCGGCGCGGCGTCCACCGATACGGTCGGCGAGCACGCCGAGCACGGGCCTGAACAGTGAACCTCCCAGCAGGGGGACGGCGACAAGCAGGCCCTGCTCGGTCGCGCTCAGACCGAACTGCTGCCGCAGGAACGGGGCGAGCGGGCCGAGGATCACCCACGCCATGAAGCTGACGTCGAAGTAGAGAAGAGCCGAGACCAGCGTCGGAAGGTGTCCGGCCCGGCGAAAGTCGGACGGCCCATGCATCGTCGTCATCATGCCTCGACCAGGATCACGCCGGCGTCCACGCGAGTCGCATACGTCCGGACGCAGTCGTTTTGATTGACCGGGCGGGCGACCGCGCCCGTTTCCAGATTCACTTTCCACGCGTGCAGCGGACAGACGACGGCGTCGCCGGCGACGATGCCGTCGCACAGCGGTCCGCTCTGGTGGGGACACCGGTTGTCCACCGCGAGAAATCGGTCGCCGAGGTTGAAAATGGCGATCTCGCGGCCCTCGACAAGCGCCGCGCGCCCCTCTCGCGACGGGATGCTTTCGCACGGAGCGATTCGGATCCATCTCATGACGGCAGGCTCTCGATTGGAAGAAGCGGGATGAACTGCGTCGGGTTGACCGGCGATTGCCCCTCGAGCCACGCGTCGTGCGACGCGGCCTTGGACTTCTGGAGCCGTTCGAGCAGACCAGCTCGCGCCGATTCCGGCGCGTAAACGGTATCTTTCCGAACCCTGTCGATGCCCAGTCGCTCGACGAAGTCGTAGGTGCGCTCGAGATAATTCGCGTGCTCGCGGTAGTACTGGAAGAAGAGCTCCGCGGCTTCGAGCGCGGCCTCCGTCGTCTCGACGGTGATCAGCAGGTCGGCCTTGCGGACGGACTTGCCGGCCGCGCCGCCGACGACGACCTGCCATCCGCCTTCCTGTCCCACCAAGCCGATGTCCTTGACCGTGGCTTCGGCGCAGTTCCGCGGACAGCCGACGCTCGCCATCTTGACCTTGTGCGGTGTGTACAAGTGCTCGAACCGCCGCTCCATTTCGATCCCGGCGCTCGTCGAGTCCTGCGTGCCGAAGCGGCAGAAGTCGGTGCCGACGCACGTTTTCACCATGCGCACACCCTTCGTGTACGCCTGGCCCGACGGCATGCCGAGGTCGGCCCAGACCCTGGGCAAATCTTCTTTCCTGATCCCGAGCAGATCGATGCGCTGGCTGCCGGTGATCTTCACCATCGGCACGTGATACTTATCCGCGACGTCCGCGATGCGCCGCAGCTCCGCCGGCGACGTCACGCCGCCGCGGATGCGCGGCACCACTGAAAACGTACCGTCTTTCTGGATGTTCGCGTGAACGCGGTCGTTGATGAACCTGGCCGAGCGATCTTCATCGTGGTCGCCGCACCAGATCATGTCGAGCATGTAGCTGAGCGCCGGCTTGCAGACCTCGCACCCCAGGCCGTTGCCGTAGATGGCCAGCACTTCCTGCACCGATTTCAGGCGCTGGCTGCGCAGGATCTCGCGGAGGTTGTCCTGCGAGAACGGCACGCATCCGCACAGCACCTTCCTGCCGTCCTCTTCGAAGTCCGGCGCAACGGCCCGAAGAATGTCCTGGCACAGGGATGTACAGCTGCCGCAACCCGTGCTCGCGCGCGTCGCGTCCTTGAGCTGTGACAGCGTGTTGACGCCTTTGTCGTGGATGGCGGCGATGATCGCGCCCTTCGTGACGCCGACGCATCCGCAGATCGTCGCGCCCTCGGACATCTGCGCGATGTCGAGGCCCGCGTCCGAGGCTGGTGGAGGGAACAGCAGGTGGCGGCGCTGCGCCGTCAGATCAGTCCCCGAACGCAACCAGTCCATGTAGCGATGGCTGTCCGACGTGTCCCCAACCAGGATTGCGCCCGCCAGCTTGCCGTCGCGGACCGTCAGCTTCTTGTAGATACCGAGAGCCCGATCCTCGTAGCGCACGGGCTCCGCGTGCTGCTCGCTCCAGTCGCCGGCGGAAAAGACGTCGACGCCCATGATCTTGAGCTTGGCGGCCTGGACAGTGCCGGTGTAGATCGGACCTTTGTTTCCCGTAATCGTGGCCGCCAGCACCTTCCCCTGCTCGAGCAGCGGCGCGACGAGCCCATAGCAGGTGCCTCGGTGCTCGACGCACTCGCCAACAGCGAAGATGTCGGGATCCGACGTCTCCATCCAGTCGTTGACGACGATGCCGCGGTTGACCCGGACGCCCGCCCTGTAGGCGAGCTCGACGTTGGGCCGGATTCCCGCGGCCACGACGACCAGATCCGCTTCGAGGATCGTGCCGTCCTCGAGCGCCACGCCTTCGGCGTGCCCGTTGCCGACAATCGCCGTCGTCGATCGGCCCAGGAGAACGCGGATGCCAAGGTCCTCCATCTTGCCGGCGAGGTAACTGCCGCCGTCCGGATCGAGCTGCCGTTCCATCAGCGTCGCCATGAGGTGCACGACGGTGACCTGACAACCGCGGACCTGCAGGCCGCGCGCGGCCTCGAGGCCGAGCAATCCCCCGCCGATTACCACCGCGTTCACGCCGGGTCCGGCCCGATCGAGCAACTGCCTCGTGTCGTCGAGCGTGCGGAAGGCAAAGACGCCATCGCGTTCGAGCCCTTCGATCGGCGGCTTGAACGCGGAACTGCCGGTTGCAAGCAACAGCGTGTCGTACTCCGTCACGCTCCCATCGTCACCAGAGACAGTTTTCAGCTCGGAATTGACGTCGACCACGCGGACGCCCAGACGAAGGCGGATGTCGTTGTTCTGATACCACTCGAGCGTGTTCAGCGTGATCTCATCGGCTGACCGCTCGCCCGCCAGCACCGACGAGAGGAGGATGCGGTTGTAGTTGACGTGCGTTTCATCGCCAAACACCGTGATCGCGAACTGCGGCGAGTGCTTCAGGATCTGCTCAACGCAGGCAACACCCGCCATGCCATTGCCGACGACGACGAGCCTTTTCATCGTGAGGGCTCCACGCGCACAGCGCATTGTTTGTAGTTGGGTTCCCTGGAAATCGGATCGAACGAACTCTGTGTCGCCTGGTTGGCATTGGCTTCGGCCCAGTGAAACGGCACGAAGACCTGGCCGGCCGCGATCGTCTCCGTCAATCGCAACTCGAGGTTGTGGATGGTCCCGCGACGGGAAACGACGTTGACGCGCTGCGACGGCTTCAGACGGAGGGCGCGCCCGTCGCGAGGGTTCATCTCGAGCCATGCCCGAGGCGACAAGCGTTCCAGAATGGCGACGCGGCCGGTTTTGGTCCGCGTGTGCCAGTGCTCGACGGTGCGCCCCGTGTTGAGGACGAACGGAAACGCCGCGTTCGGCGGCTCGGGAAACATCTCCCAGCGTGTTGGAATGAGTCGGGCGGTCCCGTCCTCAGTTTCGAAGCGGCCATCCACGTACAAGCGGCGCGTCTCGCCGGGCTCGGCGGCCCCATCCGCATATGGCCACTGGATACCGCGCGAGGCTTCGATGGCTTCGTAAGTCATCGCGGAGTAGTCGCAGAGACGTCCCCTCGAGACGCGTTTCCACTCCTCGAAGGCATCGACAGGCGCCGTCCAGCCCGGAAACAGTTCGTTGCGGCAGCCAAGCGCCGACGCGAGATCGAGGAAGATGCTGAAATCGGAACGCGCTTCTCCAGGAGGATCGACCGCGCGATTGACTTTGCTGACCCGGCGTTCCGAGTTGGTGTACGTGCCCTCCTTCTCACCCCAGATCGCTGCTGGAAGCATCAGGTCGGCGAATTCGCTTGTCGGCGTCGGATGGAAGCCGTCCTGAACGACGAGGAACTCCACCGTCTCGAGCGCCTGTGTCAACACTCCGAGATTCGGAAACGACACGATCGGGTTCGTCGCGATGATCCACAACGCGCGCACGCGCTTCTCGAGGGCTGCCTCGATGATGTCCGGGTAGGCCAGCCCGCGCGCCGACGGTATCCGATCGATCGGGATCTTCCAGAGATCCGCGAGTTCCTGGCGATGAGCCGCGTCCTCGAACTTTCGATAACCCGGCATCGACGATGTGAAGCCGGCCTCGCGCGTGCCCATCGCATTGCACTGGCCGGTGATTGAGAAGGGCGCCGCGCCGGCGCGGCCGATATTGCCGGTAATGAGGGCGAGGTTGTTGATTGCGTTGACCGTCTCCGTTCCCTTCGAGCTGTGGTTGACGCCCATCGTCCAGCCGATGAACGCCGCGTGTGCGTTGCCATAGAGCGACGCGGTGCGGAACAGCAACTCGACCGGGAGGCCCGTGATCTCCGAGACTTTCGCAGGCGTGTACTCGCGGATCGACTCGTAGAGCGCGTCGAAGCCGCTCGTATACCGGTCGATGTACGCGTGATCGATGAGATCGCTTTCGATCAGGATGTGGATGATCCCGTTGATGAGTGCGAGATCCGACCGCGGCCTGACCGGCAGATGGACGTCGGCCAGCATCGCCGTCTTCGTCACACGGGGATCGGCGACGATGAGCGTCTTGCTCCGATTCGCCTCCAGGCGCTGCCAGAGAATGGGATGGTTGTCGGCGATGTTCGCGCCGATGAGCAGGATGACGTCCGCGCGTTCGAAATCTTCGTACGCGCCGGGCGGCCCGTCGCTCCCGAACGATCGCTTGTAGCCCGACACGGCCGTGGACATGCAGAGCGTCGTGTTGCCGTCATAATTTCGCGTCCCGAGACCAAGCTGCGCGAGTTTGCCGAGCGCATAGAACTCTTCGGTGACGAGCTGGCCGGTGCTGATGATGCCGACCGCGTCGTTGCCGTGACGCCGCTGCACATCGCGAAACCGCGACGCCATCTCGCCGAGCGCATCGTTCCAGCCGACGCGATGGAACTTCGATTGCCGCGACCGTCGATACAGCGGCTGGCGTGCGCGCGTCGCCACATGAATCGTCTCGTGCTCGGACAGGCCCTTCGGGCACAGCACGCCGGCGTTAACGGGATGGTCCGGATTCCCGCGAACGCTGACCGCGCGGCCGTTCTTGACGCCAATGAACATCCCGCACCCGACCGAGCAGTAGCCGCAGGTGGTTGGCACCCAGCGATCGGGCACACGGCCGGCCGATGTGTACCCGGCCGCTTCGTCGTGCGCGTACGCGTAGCGATCGGCCTGGGTGTCCAGTCCGAGCGCGCGCCTCAGATTCACGCCGCCTCGCTTCCGAGATAGGGCGCAGCCGGATGTTTCGGCACCGCGCTGACGAAGAAGAGATAACGGCCGACGACTTCGCCTGCCAGCGCCAGCCCGCACGCTGCCCAGAGGATCATTGCGTTCGACGTGAAGAGCGGCAGCGCGATGGCGCCGAGCGCCAGTAGCACGCCTCGCGCGATGAATGGGCGCCGCAGCGTCGTCGCGAGCAGGCGCGACGAGGCCTGGAGTTCGACGGTGTCCGCGCCACTCAGACGGAACAGCTTCAGCGCCAGAACGACGAACTGCGCGCCGGCCATCGCGGCACAGGCCACGGCGAGCCACCTGGAGGTTCCGGCACCGGTGGCTGCGGCGAACAACGGTCCGAGCGTCAGCGCCGTCAGGTTGAACTGCACGAGCGTGAGCGATGTGTTCCACGCGGGGCGTGACGGCACTCGATAGATGCACGCGCTCGCGGTCACGCCGCCGAATCCCAGCAGAAAAGTGACACCTCCAAGGATCGGTCCGGCGCTCCACTGCATCCAGAGCGACGCGGCGTACACGCAAGCGACCGCGGAGAAACCCGCGAACAGCGCCACTTCGCGGCTCAGCCACGACCGCCGCCACATTTTGAGCGCTCGATACGCGTAGATTGGCCGGCCCAGGTGCAGCGTCGAGGCGGTGAGCGCGAGCATCGCGACGAGCAGCGACGTCCAGGCGGCCGCGCCGAGGCCGGTCGACGCGCCGGCCAGCTGCAGGGTCCAGATCGCCGCGAACGCTCCGACCGACAACTGCGTGAACACCGTCATCACGACAAGCGGCCAATGCGGCGCACCCGGCTTCACATGAACGAGGTCGACGGGCTTCGCGTTTGGCGCGAGTCGTTCAGGCATCGTGATGCGCGTCGTCGACACGCTCTGGTCGCCAGAGGGGAAACCTGTGCGAGCCGCTGAAGCGGCCGCCGCCGTGCGCCACGTCTTGACATTGACGATCTCGATTTGAATGGCGCCGCTTGGACAAGCGGATACGCACGCTGGCGCCTGGCCCAGCCCCAGACGGCCGTGACACATGTCGCACTTGCCGACCACGCCGCGCTCGGGGTTGTACTGCGGCACGCCGTACGAGCAGTTCCACGTGCAGTACTGACAGCCGATGCAGGCATCGGCGCTGTGCTGCACGATGCCGGTCGCCGCATCCTTCGTATAGGCATCGACCGGACAACCGTGCAGGCACGTCGGCTCGAGGCAGTGGTGACAACCGATCGACATGTACGATCGCTCGGCGCGCGGATACCAGCCGCCCTCGATTTCCGAGACGCGCCGCCAATTGATCGCCGCCGGATTTCCGTTCTGCTCGTTGCAGGCGACGACACAGCACTTGCAGCCGATGCATTTGCCCATGTCGACATGGAACCGGTACTGCTCGTCAGGCCCGGGTGGACGGAGCGGCATGCGCGGCACGGCCGCTGACGGCGCATGCGGCGATGTGTCGCGCGCAGGCAGACGGGCCGTATCCGGCGTCAGCACGAATGTGACACCGTCTTCGGTGGCGCGTGTGAAGAGGGGCAACGACATCAGCTGTTCTTGACAATCAGCAAGACGCTCTCCGCGCGCACGGCACCAGTCGCCGGCAGCAGCGCAGAAATTTCGCGTCTTACTTTCTGAAGCGTCGAACGGCGGCCTGACAGGGTTGTAGGCGAAAGGCGGCGTGGGACATTTCTGTCGCGATTACGACGCCGTCATTGATCCCGCTTGTCGATACGGACGGCGCACACTTTGAACTCGGGCATCTTGCTCGTCGGATCGAGTGCGGTATTGGTGAGGTTGTTGGCCGAGTGTTCGCCGCCCCAGTGAAACGGAACGAACACCGTGTCTTCGCGGATGGTCGAAGTTGTCTTGACGAGAAACGTCGCGACACCGCGGCGCGTCGTCAGCGTGACGCGATCTCCGGACTGCAGCCCGGCCGCACCGGCAGTCGCGGGGTGAATCTCGGCCATCGGTTCGCCGGCGAGGTCCTGGAGCGCCTGCACGCGACGTGTCTGCGTCCCGGACTGATACTGGGCGAGCACACGGCCGGTGGTGAGATAGAGCGGGTAGTCAGCCGTCGCCGATTCCGCGATGGAACGATGTGATACCGCATGAAACCGAGCCCGGCCGTTCTCGGTGGGGAACGAATCGCCAAACAGCCTCGGAGTACCCGCGTGATCGAGGGCGGGACACGGCCAGAAGACGCCGTCGCCTGCTTGGAGCCGGGCGTACGAGATGCCCGAATAGTCCGCAGGTCCGCCGCGCGTCGCGCGTCGAAGTTCGTCGAACACCGCTTCAGTGTCGCTGTACGAAAACTGTCGCGAATGTCCGAGCTTCTGGCCGATCGCGCAGAGCGTGTCGACGTCTGTACGCACGCCCTCGGGCGGATCAACCACACGGCGCCGTATGAGCACACGCCCTTCGAGATTCGTGAGTGTCCCGTCCTCTTCCGCCCACTGTGCCGAGGGCAGCACGACGTCGGCCATCTCTGCCGTCTCGGACAGAAAGAAATCCGAGACCACGAGAAACTCGAGCGCCTTCAACCGCGCGTGGATCGCCGTCGCGTGTGGCGCCGAAACGGCGACATTCGACCCCATGACGAGGAGGGCGCGGATACCCGAGGCTCGACCGATCGAGTTGAGAAGTTCGAACGCCGATCGCCCCACGCCCGGAATCGCCGACGCGGGCAGTCCCCACACATCCGCGAGGTGAGTGCGCGCCTGTTCATCGTCGATCCGGCGGTATCCGGGCAATTGATCGGCCTTCTGTCCGTGCTCGCGTCCGCCCTGGCCGTTAGTCTGGCCGGTCAGACACCCGTAGCCGCTGAACGGGCGACCGACCGCACCAAGTGCGAGAGCGACGTTGATGTACGCCAGGGTGTTGTTCACGCCCTGCGACTGCTGCTCAGGCCCGCGCGACGTGAGGATCATCGGGTGCGCCGCACGTCCGAGCAGCCGCGCCGTTTCGACGATCGCGGCTTCGGGGACGCCCGTGATCTCCTCGACACGCCGTGGCCAGTAGATTGCCGCGAGACGCCGGACTTCGTCGAATCCTTCCGTGCGTTCGCGGATGTAGGCGCGATCGATCAGCTCGTCGCGAATCAACACGTGGAGCAATCCGTTGGCGAGGGCGGCATCCGTTCCCGGCCGAATCGCGAGATGGCGGCCTGCCCAGGCCGCTGTTGGCGTGCGCCTCGGATCGACGACAACGACCGCGCCGCCTCGCAGTTGCTGGGCTTCGAAATACTGCATCAGAGGGGGCATCGTCTCCGCGATGTTCGCGCCGGCCAGGAGAATCGCAGTGGCGCGCGGGATGTCGTCGACCGGAAACGGCAGCCCCCGGTCGAGCCCGAGCGCCATGGTCGCGGCCGCAGCGCCCGATGACATGCAGAACCGCCCGTTATAGTCGATGTTCGACGTGCCAAGCGCGACCCGCGCGAGCTTGCCGAGCAGATAGACCTTTTCGTTGGTCAGCGAGCCGCCGCCGAACACGCCGACGGCGTGACGTCCGTGCCGCGCCTGGATTTCCTTGAAGCGGAGAACGATGCAGTCGATGGCCTGCTCCCACGTGGCAGGAGCGAGGCGCCCAGAGGCCTCACGGATGAGCGGAGCCCGCAGCCGATCCGGGTGCGTCAGCGTCTCGGAGGCGGACCATCCCTTCACGCACAGAGAGCCGCGGTTCACCGGAAAGGCCGAGTTTCCGACCAGCGCCACACCGGCCGCTCTGCTGGTGACACAGATGCCGCACTGCAGCGCGCAGTACGGGCAATGCGTCGCCACAGTGCGCTCCGCCATGCAGACCCCCTGAGCAAGAGGCACACCACGCTCGGTCCGCGCGATCGCGCTTATTTCGGCCTGAATTCGTGCGTTGTGACGACGGCTCAGAGTTGGAGCCCCGGACGATCTTGTAGGACTCGACTTCAAGCCGAACAAGATCGTCGTGGCCGGTGGGACGCTGGTCGCGCGGGCCTGCGCGCTGAGAGCGGGTTAATCTGTTTTTATCATCAATTCGATGTGATCATTGTATTTCACTTCTGTGTGCGGATGAGCGATAAACGCTCAACACAAGGACGCATGCGATGGCTGGACCGGCTTTCCGAACCATACCGCCCCAGGCTCAGGGCCTGTACGACCCGCGCTTCGAGCACGACGCGTGTGGCGTCGGCTTCGTGGTTAACATCAAGGGACAGCGTTCGCACGCTGTCGTCCAGCGCGGGCTTGAGGTGCTCATTAACCTGCAGCACCGCGGCGCGTGCGGGTGCGAGGCCAACACCGGTGACGGCGCCGGCATCCTGATTCAGCCTCCCGATCGATTTCTGCGCAAAGTCGCGAACGCGCTCGGCATCGGCCTGCCTCCGGCGGACCAGTACGCCGCAGGCAACGTCTTCCTGCCGCGAAATTCGGCCGAGCGCGAGCAGGTACGCCGGCTGATTGAACAGACCATCGCTGAAGAGGGACAACGGCTCCTCGGCTGGCGTCCGGTGCCCACGACGAATCATGTCCTCGGTCCGTCCGCCGCAGCCACGATGCCGGTCATCGAACAGCTGTTCGTCGGGTCGGCTGACGATGCGGCGGCGGTCGCCGCCGATCCGATGCGGTTCGAACGGAAGCTGTATGTGATCCGGAAGCGAGTCGAGCATGCCGCGGACGCACTCGGGCTCACCGAACGGGCGATGTTCTATATCCCGAGCCTGTCGTCGAAGACGCTCATCTACAAAGGGATGTTGACGGCGGATCAGATCCAGCCGACGTTTCCCGACCTGACGGATCCGGACATCGAGTCGGCGCTTGCCCTGGTGCATCAGCGTTTCAGCACCAACACGTTCCCCTCGTGGCCGCTCGCGCACCCGTATCGATACGTGGCACACAACGGCGAGATCAACACCCTGCGCGGGAACCGGAACTGGATGGCCGCCCGCGAGGCGCTGCTGGAGTCCGACCTGATCCCGGGCGACCTGGCCCGGCTGACCCCGATCGTCACCCCGGACGCCAGCGACTCGGCGACCTTCGACGAGGTGCTGGAGCTGCTGCACCTGGGCGGGCGCAGCCTGCCGCACGCGGTGCTGATGATGATCCCGGAGGCGTGGGAGAACCACGCCGAGATGGACGCTGCCCGGCGGGCCTTCTACCAGTTCCACGCCTGCCTGATGGAGCCGTGGGACGGCCCGGCGCTGGTGGCGTTCACCGACGGCACCCAGGTCGGCGCAGTGCTGGACCGCAACGGCCTGCGCCCGGCCCGCTGGTGGATCACCGAGGACGGGCTGGTCGTGCTGGCCTCGGAGGCGCGTCCGCTGCCGGCGGTGACGCTGACGGAGGTGCTGGCCACGAGCGACGTGCCCGGCGGGGTCGTCAACGTGCTTACCGGCCACCGCGCCGAGCTCGCGCCGTGGCTCGCGAGCCACATGGACGTGAACGCGATCGACCTCACCGGCGCCGACGGGCTCAGCGCTGACCTC
>Ga0209811_10000747_pt1 | contig 12280 bp, 8 predicted proteins | sample Coa_R1_6_FD_187161 | JGI IMG/M metagenome (GOLD analysis project Ga0209811, IMG submission 187161) | Surface soil microbial communities from Centralia Pennsylvania, which are recovering from an underground coalmine fire. - Coalmine... | ecosystem: Environmental > Terrestrial > Soil >...
ACGCAGGCCCTCGAGCGAGAGCTGGGCTGGCGTCGGATCGACGATCGGCACCGAGACGCGCGTCTCGCCGAATACGCGCTCGCCGCGCGGGCTGTACACGCCGAGGCGATAGTCGTAGCTCGCCCCGCCCACCACGCCGTGATCGCTCCAGGTGACGAGCCCCGATTCATCCGCGACCTGTCGCCCGAGAACCTGCCACTCCGTGCCATCGCGCCGCCGGTAGACCGTGGCTCCGGCTCCGCTCTCGCTCGCATGCCAGCGCAACGTCACCGCACCCGGCAACACGTTCGTGCTCATGAACGAGCCGGCCGGCAGATCGTGCAGGTACAGGGCCCAATCGTCGGACGCCGAACGGTCGTTGAATTGGTTGCGCCCCCAGTTCACCGGGGAGCCTCCGATGAGAACGACGCGGCCGCGCTCGGGATCGCTCACAAGCTGCGCGCCGTAACGCGATGGCGGCGGCGCCCCGCTCGGTGAGAGCTCGCTCCACGTCGGCGGGTCGGTGAGCGTGAGCGCCCACACGCTGGTCGAGCCCGGCGCCTTCTCGCCCACGACGATGACGCGATCGCCGAGGGAGTCGTAGGCCGCCGCGTGGTAGAGGGAGCTGGCGAAGGGCGGCGTGCCGAGCGCCGCCAACTCGCTCCACGTCCCGATCGTCGGTCCCAGCGGCAGCACGTGCACCTGGCTGGACCGGCTGGTACCACCGATGCTGATCACGCGATCGCGAACGGGATCGTAGACGCCGAGCTCGGCCCACACGCCTCCGTAGCTCCCGGTGGGCGGCGACGACCATGACCCCGTGACCGTGTCGAAGACCCAGGTGTCGCTCAGCGCCACCGCGGACGGGTTCGTGTAGCGGCCTCCGTGCACGATGAGCCTGCGGCGCACGGGATCGAACACGCCGAGGGCCTCGGTGCGAGGGATGGGCGGGTTCCCCGAGGCGAGCAGGCTCCACGCCTGCGTGTCGAGGTCGAAGGCCCAGAGATCCGAGAACTCCTCGCCGTCGATCTGGCCCGAGTTCTCGTCGCCGCCCCCGAACACCAGCGCCCGCCGCGCGGCGGCATCCACGGCCGCGACGGCGCTCATGCGCCGGGACGGACCGACCGTGGGCACCGGAGTCCACGGCTCGTCTCGATCGAGCGGGCGGACCTTGAACGAATCCCACAGCTCGCCTCCCAGCTCCTGTCCGACGCCGAGCCCTGCGTACACGCGCTCGCGCGCGGCATCCACGAACGACACCGGCTTGAACCGGTCCACCCTGCCGACCTCCGCGAGCAGGCTCCAGCCCGGCGACGGCCCGAGCGAGAGGCTCAGGAGAAAGTCACCGCCATAGTTCACGAGGCGGGACTGCGCGTGCTGCTCGAACCACGCGATGGGGCCCTGCTCGTACGGCCCGGCGTAGGGAGGGAGCTGCGTCCAATCCGCGGCGTCCGCCGCCACCGATGAGGACAAGTCGAGCGCCCAGCCATCCACGATCCATCGCTGGCTCAAGGAATCGAGAAGAGCGGTGGTGATCGGCGAGTGGCCTGCTGGAGGCAGACGCGTCGGGTTGAGCTGGGTCCAGTGCACCGGTGCTTCCGGCGAGAGCGCCCAGGTCTCGTCGTAGTAGACGGGCCCATACGAGACCCCCCCGTACACGACCATCCGGTCGCGCCACGGGTCGTGGACCATGACCGCCGACTCGCGGCCACCCGGGGCGGGGCCGGCCACGGTTTCCCGGGTCCAGGTCGGGGTTCCGCCCAACGTCAGCGTGAAGACCGCATTCGTCTGGCTGCCACACTGGTTGCAGTGAAGCGGGAACGGGTAGGCGATCGCGTAGCCGCCGAAGCTCACGATCCGGTCCCGCACGGGGTCGAAGGCGAGCGCGGGGTCCATGATCATCGAACCCGGCTCGGCCCAGGCGCAGCTCTGCCGCACCCACTGCATGGGCTCGCTCGCGAGATCCATGGACCAGAGCTGGAGGGTGTCCGTGAGCGTGCTGGTCAGCGTCCAGATGCGATCCTGGGCGGCGTCGTAGAACGCGCGGTCGCGCTGGGGGGACGCGGGATTCGTTCCCGACCAGATCCGCTGCCATTCGATGGTGGGCCGGTCGGGGACCGCGAGCAGGCCCTGCTCGTCGAAGAAGATCTCCCGATCCCGCCGGGAATCCCGAACGTGCAGGCCGACCGATGCCGGCGGGGCGAACTGGACCCACGCCGGCGCCTGGGCAGAAGCCGGGGCGACCGGCAACGCCAGGCACCACGCGATCGCGGCCACGACGATCGGCGCGAGTGAGGACCTGCGGGAGACGGGCATCGAGCGGACTCGCATTCCTCAACGATTCTACGCCTTTTTCCCCGCGCGCCGCCGCGGTACGCTGATCGAATCGTTCCTCATGACAGGGGCCAGCGCCCCCGGAAAGGCACCCTTGCGCACCTCCACCCCGAGTCCCCTGCGTCTGATCCTGAGCGCCCTGTCGCTCGTCCTCTTCGCCCTGCCGGCGCTGGCCGCGGTCCCGTTCCCGATGGCGGGCGGGAACTACGCCGAGGACTTCGCCGACATCAGCAACTGGACGAACAACTTCGGCTCCGGGATCGGCGCCCAGCACTGGGCCTCCGTGCCCGTCAACGCCACCGGCACCATCCCCGACGGCGTACGCATCACGGTGAGCACGGCGGCATTCGTCTCCGGCACCTCGGGCGGCGTACAGAAGGGCGTGGGCAACATCCAGCTCCTGTCCACGAACGCCACCGACCTGTTGAACGCCGACGCCATCGACCTGCTCCTGGACTTCACCGGCGTCACCGCGGGCTCGCTGAGCTATGACTTCGCCACCGTGTTCAACACCACCGGCAATCGCAACGGCTCGCTGCGCGTGTACACCAGCACCGACGGTGTCACGTTCACCGAGCTCACCGATGCCTCCGTGATCAACTTCCAGAACAACGTCGCGTTCTCGAAGCAGATCTCGCTCGTGGCACTGCCCGCGGCGTTCACGAACTGCCCCACCGCGCGCATCCGCTTCTACGACTACAACGGCACCGGCCCTGCCGGCTCCTCGGGCGCGCGCCCCAAGGCATCGATCGACAACGTCGTGGTGACGGGCACGCTGATCGGCTCGGGAGGCCCCGGCCCGGTGATCTCGGGCATCGCCATCGATCCCGCTGCGCCTCTCGACACGACCGCGGTCACGGTGTCGGCCAACGTCGTCGACAGCGCGCGCCCGCTGAACGGCGTGTCACTCGCCTGGGGCACGAGCGTCGCCTCGCTCCCGAACGTCATCAGCATGGAGCCCGCCACGGGCGACCAGTGGCAGACGTTCTCGCCCATCCCCGCGCAGCCGGGCGGCGCGACCGTCTACTACCAGGTCACCGCGGCCGACGATTCGGTCACGGTGCAGGCGCCGATCCTGAACTACGTCGTCGGCGGCACCGGCGGCGGCACGAGCGCCCCGGTCATCACCTCGGTCTACCAGGCGAGCGACTCGACACTCGAGGTGTTCTTCAACGTCGCGGTGGACCCGGTGACCTCGCAGATCGCCACCAACTACAGCGTCAACGGCATCGTCGCGGTGAACGCGGTGCGCGATCCCGTCACGCTCTCGGTCGTCACCCTCATCGTACGAGGCATCCCCGCCGGGGACAGGACGCTCACCGCTGACGGCGTCGGCGACCTCGCCGGCTCGCACTTCACGGCGAACGCCACCTTCGGCTTCCACTTCGTCGACGTGAGCATCCCGGCCGGCTACTACAACGGCACCTCGGGCCTCACCGGCTATGCGCTGGTCGTGGCGCTCCACAACATCATCAAGGCGCACACGGCGCTCTCCTACACGTTCACCGCGACGGCGTTCCACAACACGGACAAGCGCCCGAACGGCAACGTGTGGGACGTGTACTCCGACGTGCCGGGCGGCACGCCACCCTACGAGTTCGCGTTCGGCCCGTTGGGCTCGGGGGGCAGCGAGGGCATCGCCTACAACCGCGAGCACTCGTTCCCGCAGTCGTGGTTCGGCGGCAGCGTGCTCCCCATGTACTCGGACCTGTGGATCATCTACCCCACCGACTCCAAGGTGAACGGCGAGCGCGGCAACTTCCCGTACGGAACGGTGGGCACCGCGACGTGGACGTCGCTGAACGGCACCAAGCTCGGCAACTGTGTCTCGCCCGGCTACGGCGGCACCTGCTTCGAGCCCATCGACGGCTACAAGGGCGACCTCGCGCGCAGCGCGTTCTACGTCTCGGCGCGCTATTTCAACGAGGACGCGAGCTGGCCCGGCAGCCCGGCGACCAACAAGTCGCAATGGCTGGCGTGGGCGGCCAACCAGTACCGGCAGTGGAGCACGAACGACCCGTTGAGCTGGAAGGAGCGGGTGCGGAACGCCGCGATCTACGAGTACCAGCACAACCGCAACCCGTTCGTGGATCACCCCGAGTTCGTCGGCGCCATCTACGACTCCACGCACACCGCGGGCGTCGGCCCGGATGGCGGACGTGCGCAGGCGATGCTGCATGCGGCGATGCCGAACCCGTTCCACTCGCGCACGCTGTTCGCGTACGACCTCGCCCAGCGCTCACGCGTCACGCTGCGCGTCTACGACGTGAGCGGGCGTGTCGTGCGCTCGCTGGTCAGCAGCGCCGAGCAGGATGCCGGGCGCTATTCGCTGGAGTGGGACGGTCGCGACGACGCCGGTGGCGCCGCGGCGGCCGGCCTCTACTTCGTCCGGCTCGACGCCGGCGCGCGGAGCGATGTGTGTCGGCTCGCACGCATGCGGTGAGCCGCATCGCCAAGGCACACACGGATGAGCGCCGCGAGGCTTGACGCTCCGGGGGGCCGCCGCTAGATTGCCCCGGCCCTTTCGCGAGGTGCTCACTTCCCTCGCCAGGTGCGCCGCTAGCTCAATTGGCAGAGCAACTGACTCTTAATCAGTAGGTTCTTGGTTCGATTCCAAGGCGGCGCACCAACCTAGCTTCAGGACCAAGCTCCCTGGCATTCAGCGAGCAGCTCAGGGGGAGTGGGATCCGGCGCACCTTGCCTGACTTGCTACGTCGTCGATCGGATGGAGAGGCGCGGCGGGGAGCGCGGGAAAGGGAGCCCTGTACGGAGCCGCTTCGATCGGCCTCGCGACGCCCTGACTAGAACTCGATCCCGATTCCGAACGCGGTACGCAGATCGTCCTTGCTGGGTAGAGTGCCGTCGTCGCTCGATTTGGGCTGCGTCACGTGATCCCACGTGATCGAGGTGTTCAAGTCCACGATCTTGAGGTTCCCGACTGTCAACAACGCCACGAAGTGGTGGAACAGCTTCTCGACGTCGGGGATGCTGATGTTCGAGTTGTAGTCCACGTTCAGCTTGAGGTCCTTCACGGGCTCCCACTCGAGTGAGATCAGTGGGATGATGGATGCCCCCGTGTCCTCGATGTCCTCCCCGGGAATCACCGACCGGTAGCGGGTCGAGAGGTATCCGCCGCCGACTTGCAGGAACCACTCCAGCCCCTTCTTCTTGATCACGTATACGCCGGCGCCGGCGGATGCCGACGTGCGCAGCGCGACGTTCTGGAATTCGTCCGAGTAGAGCTCGAGCGCAAAAGGGGTCACGAACAGGTTGCGGGAGAGGAACAAGTCGATTCTCGTGCTGCCCAGCTGGTTGTTGATGCTCCGTGCGCCCTCCAGCTCACCGAAGTTTCCCGCGTAGCGCAGATCGACCCGCGAGATCGCCCCGTCACGGCGGACGAAACCCAGCGAGTTGTAGTCCAGCTGGTCCGTGTTGCCGGTTCGGGCGACGAATCCCAGGCTGAAGTTTCCGGACCATAGGTCCAGTTCGCTGCCTTTCCCCTCGATGATGGAGAGCAGTTCCTCCGAGCGGAACTCCCGCACCTGTCCCTCTTCCTGGACCCGGATCACGCTGTCCCGCATGGTCGCGGGCCCGGTCGCGAGCCGCTGTTCGGTGAAGGCGTACACGAGTACCCGCGAGCACCGCAGCTCGATGACGTCCTCCCATTTGAGATGGAGCACGTCGAGCTTGTCGCTGTCGAACTCGATGTCCTCGTTCCGCATGTATTTGAGCCGGCCGGCGAGCCATTCCCCCGACGCGAGCCGGATCCAGTCCAGTTTGCCCTCGCCGGGCGCAGGTGCGGCCGCCGCCGCCATCTGCGGGCAGGTGAGCATGGACGTCCAGATGAGGAGGGCGAGAAGCGGAGGAGGTACGCGACGGCCGGGCATGGCTTGCTTCATCCTCTTTGGGTCGTGCGGTCCGAAAAGGCATGTGCCGCGAAGTCGGGGGACAATCCCCACCCCATGGACCGTTGTCAATCGGTCTCCGCGCGCCCGCGAGCGGGGCGCGAGCCGTCGCTTATCCGGCTCGCGGAGCACGTCTAGGGGATTCTCGCATTCGCTCTGTGGTCGCCCGCTCCGTGGCGAGCGCACCGTTGTCCTCGCACAGCTCGGCCAGCATGTCTGAGGGCTCGACGTAGGCCGCGTCGTTGTCGCGCGCCTCGCGCACGAACAGCGACGGCGCTGCTCTGAGTCAGCGCGCGCGCCGGTAGTGCATGGCGACCGCGCCGCTGCGGAGCGGCGTCGCCGAGACCAGCTCGAGCCGTCGCGTGCTGGGCAGCCCGCTCTGGTACAGGGTCGGGCCGTGGCCGGCGATCCTGGGGTGGACGAGGAACTTGTACTCGTCGATCAGATCCAGCCGGTCCAGCTCGGTCGCGAGCTTGCCGCTACCGAGGAGCACGCCGGCCGGGGTCGCGTCCTTGAGCTTCTGCACGCCCGTGCGCAGGTCGCCGGCGATGTGGTGGCTGTTGGTCCACGGGAAGTCCTTTCGCGTCGACGACACCACGTACTTCGGCTTGGCCTCCAGCTTGACCGCCCACTCGCGCATCGCCGGCGGCGCCTCCTCGTCGCCGCGGGCGACCGCCGGCCAGTAGCTCTCCATCATCTCGTAGGTGACGCGGCCCCACAGCATCGCCCCGCCCTCGTCCATGAGGCGGGTGAAGAAGGCGTGTGTCTCGTCGTCGGCGATTCCCTCCTGGTGGTCGACGCAGCCGTCCAGGGTGACGTTGATGCTGAAGGTCAAGAGTCCCATGGTGTCCTCCGTCCGAGATACGCGACGAGACGCTCCGCCGCCGAAGGCCGGGAACCAAGGGAGTCGCGGGCGCGCTGCGCGACATCCACGAGCGCCTCGACCACTGAAGCCTCGAGCTACCGGGACGCCTTCGCTGATCGGAACGACGTCAGGAACGCGCGCACCGAGAGGATCATCCCGGTAGCGCCGAGCGCGCCAAGCGCCCAGAGCGTCCAGATGAAGAAGAGGCCGCCGCTGGACTTCGCGATCTCATTGATGCGCGCGCCGCGGAAGTGGAGCGCGGGCATCCCCAGCGCGAACAGGCCGATCAGGAATCCGCTCACCGCGCCCGCGCGCCTGCCCTCTCCCGTCAGCGTGGCGTACAGCAGCATCGCGACCACCAGCACCGCGATCATGGACGCGAAGTTGAGGGACGAGATTCCGCGTGCGATGTCGTCCGAGACGTGAATCGTCAGGAAGATCAGCGACAGCAGCGACGTCACGGTGAGGAGTCGGCCGTTGACCATGGGCGATTGTCCCTCATGTTGGTGTCCCACGATCGTTCAGGGAACCCTTTCAACTCTGACGATGGCGGGGGGAACGGTCAACCGGGGCCGCCTGCGGGGTGGGTTAGTCCGGGGAGGGACGGCTGTCGCCCAACTGCAGCCGAGCGAATCACGACAGACCGCGCCGTGCATTGCGGCCGAATCGATCGCCCGATTAGAGTAGCGGCTCATGATGCGATTCGCCGCTCTGCTGTGTCTGTGCCTGCTGGCGATCCCCTCGCTGGTGCGCGGCCAAGTCGATTCCATCCTCGCGCAGTCTTACTTCAAAGAGGCCGCGGCGCTCTGCGAGCGCGACGGCGGGAAGCTCTGGGGTATCTCGCTCTGCGGTCCGATGGTGTTCGCCGACGCGGCCACCAAGACGATCGCCACCAGCCAGCCGGCTCCGGATGCGCCGCGTCCCCACGGACTGGGGTTCCTCAACGCGCCCGTGACCTGGGGCGGGACACGCTGGTCCACATACATGTGGACGTGGATCCCGCCGTCGGACGCGCAGGAACGCGGCGTTCTCTTCATCCATGAGCTCTTTCATCGCGTCCAGCCCGATCTGAAGCTGATGGCGGGCGTGGCCGAGAACGATCACCTCGATACGCTCGACGGCCGCTACTGGATCCAGCTCGAATGGCGCGCGCTGTCCCGTGCGCTCACGTCGTCCGGTGCAGTGCGCGCTGCGGCCATCGGCGACGCGCTGGCATTCCGGCGCGCGCGGCAGGCGGAGTTCCCGGTCGCCGCCAGAGCGGAGGCCGCCGACGAGATTCGCGAGGGGTTGGCCGAGTACACCGGCATCGTGGTCGCGGCGCCCTCGACCGCCGATGCTCTCGCCCTTGGGGTCCGGAGGCTGGCGAACGCGGAGCAGGAGGTAAGCTTCGTCCGGCGCTTCCACGCCGCGTCGGGTCCGGCGTACGGACTGTTGCTCGATGCCTTCGCACCGGGGTGGACCCATCGCGTCACGAACACGGACGATCTTGCGCAGATGCTGACGGTCGCGGCGAAGATCAAGCCAGCGAGTGATGCCGCCGCGTCAGCGGCCCGTTATCACGGCGCCGAGTTGAGGGCCGCGGAAGAAAAGCTCGACGTCGAGCGTCAGGCACGTATCGCCAAACTGAAGGCGCGCTTCGTGGATGGCCCGGTCCTGATCGCGCCGCGGCCAACGAGCTCGGCCCAGAACAACACCGGTGCGACTCCGATTCCCGACGTCGGCATCGTCATCATGGAATACCGCGCTACGCCGGCGTGGGGAACGCTGACGGCGACGAGCGGCGTGCTCGTGCTGACCAAGGACGCCGTCTTGCACCTGACCACCCCGTTCCAGACGAGCGGCTCGACACTGTCGGGCGATGGGTGGGCCATTACGCTTGCGGCTGGATGGACGGTGGGCGCGGGCAAGCGCCCGGGCGATTTCGAAATTGTGAAGGCCGGGAACTAAGCGAAGTCGCGGCGTCCACGTTCGTGACCGAGCCCGTGTCTCTTGCCATCCTCCCCGGCGGCGATCAAACGGCCTTCGCGCAGGCGAACGGGATGCATGACGATGCCGAGCTCGCTCTCGAAGCGGGACACCAGCCGCACCTCGTCCGCGGTCATCAGCGTCGTCGCCCACCCCTTGGCCCCCGCGCGCCCGGTGCGGCCCACGCGATGCAGGTACGACTTGCTCTGCGTCGGCACGTCGAAGTTGACGATGTTCGTGACGCCCGCGATGTCGAGCCCGCGCGCGGCCACATCGGACGCGATCAGCGCGCGCACCCGGCCACTGCGAATGTCGTCCATGGCCTGCTGGCGATCCCGCTTGTCGGCGGCGGCATGAAGATTCGCCACCGAGATCTGATGATGGGCAAGTTTCGCCGAAACCATTTCGGCCGTTTCGTTGCGGTGAACGAAGATCATCACGCGCCCCGGAGGCAGCGCGTGCAGTAGCTTGCGCAGGACATCCGGCTTGTCGCGCTCCTCACACACCAGGTAGCCGTGTTCGATGTTCTCGTTCACCGGGCCCGCCCCGGTCCGCAGCATGATGACGTTGGGCGCGAGCGTGGCGATCGCTTCAGCGCTCTCGGGTTGCTCGGTCGCCGACGCAAACACCAGCTGCCGCCCCGCCGGTGTGGCCCCTATGATCGCGCGCACGTCGGGGAGGCTCTCGTCGAGCAGCAAGCGGTCCGCCTCGTCGATGACGACGACGCCGATCGCGGGCGTTTTCAGCTTGCGCATCGCGATCAGGTCACGAATGCGCCCCGGCGAGCCGACGACGATGTGCGGCTTCTGCTTCAGCTTGTCGATCTGGCGCTCCGTCGACGTGCCGCCGATGAGCAGCAGCGTGCGGACCGGCCAACCGGCATGCTGCGCGAGATCGGTGCACTGGCGCTGGATCTGGATCGCCAGCTCGTGGGTCGGCGCGATCACCACAGCCTGCGTCGCCTCGCGCTGCACATCGAGGCGGCTGAAGATCGGCAACAGGTAGGCCAGCGTCTTGCCCGTGCCGGTCTCGGAGTTCAGATAGGCATCGCGGCCCCCCAGCAACGCCGGCAAGGCCGCGATTTGAATCGCCATGGGCTCGGTGATGCCTTGCTTGGACAGGGCGGCGACGAGCTCGGGATGCACGCCGAGTTCGGCGAAGGTCATGCCGCGGCTCACTCCGGGGGTCGCATGATCCCGGCCTCGCGCCGTCTGGCCCAGCGGTCTAGCCATCCGACAAACCCGCGCGGCGTCCGAATCGCGAAGTCTCTTGCCGTCGCCAATCGACCATCGAGCAGGAGCGATTTCGGCTGGTGATACGTACCGAAGCACCAATCGGGGACCGGCATGCCGAAGAACCCCGAGATCGCCTCGTTGCAGCCGATGTTGGCATGGTGCATGAGGTGGAAGCCGTAGAGGCGACGCCAGAACGCTCCGAACCTCGGATGCTCGGTGGCGTTCTTCCACCACTCGTACGGCCAATGATCGATCGCGTGAAGAACCTCGTACAGAATCAGCGACCAGGCAATCGCCGCATAGCCTGGAAGCAGGATCGGCAGCCTTGGCAGGACGAGCTGAAGGCCGGCCAGGAGCGGCGTGAACAGCACCCAGAACGCGAGCAGGGCGTAGACCGGAAAATCCGAATCGGGATACTGCTCTTCGCGGGTGATCGGATACTCGTTCAGGACCACCCGGTCCGAGCCGGGCTCCACCGGCCGGAGACGAATGGGTGTCAGGCTGTGATGATGCCGATGCCCCCTCGCGAATCGTTGCAGCCACCACACGGTCACGCCATGAAGAACATAGCGGTGGAAGAACCATTCGAAGAATGCGATGAAGAGATGCATTCCGAGAAAGGCCAGACCGAAAGCCCAGAATCCCGCGCCCATGGTCATCGCCCATAGTTTCGGAAACAGCGCTTTCAGGGCGAAAGCGAGAAGGGCGAGCTGGATAGCGACGAGAAATGCGAACCGGGCGATGGAGAACCGTCTTCGGGACTTGACCAGGCAACCACTCCTTGCGCGCGATCGTTCAACAGTGCGGCGCCCTTGGACCGCGGAGTCCTGGGAACCACGAGGATGGCGTCACCGGCGTTGGCCGGGACTCCTCCGAAATCTAGCGAAGTCGGAGTTCGCCGCCAATTCGGCGGCAAGGGGGGGGTCTGATCGGGTGAACTGACCGGCTGTGCAGGCGCCGCCGCTCGTCAGTGCGCGAGCAGGGATCGAAGCGTGACCGGCGGGGGCGGGCAGCCGCGATCGGCGTTCACTTCGAAGCGGCCCGCGCCGCGCTCGCTCACCAGTGCACCCACATAGCGCGAATCGTCGCGAGCGGCGGCGAACGCCCCGCGATAGCGGTCGATCTCGACATCCCCGTCCAGGACGCGAATGTCGGCCGCGAGCTCCTGCCCCGGACACGATACGTAGCCATCCGGGTAGTCCAGGCGCAACGTCATCGTTCCATCGTAGCCCGTGCGCCTCGGGCGGCCGCTCGAGATCCGATCCGCCCATCCGGTCAGCGTCCCCGTCGCCTCCAGGGTGCCGGGGCTTCCCGCGGACAGCGCGAACTCGGCGTGGTGCGAGAGCTGCACGTCGAGGCCATCCTCGAGCACATAGCCCGGGTCGGTCGCGTAGCGATGACGCCGGATACTCACCTCCATGCGCGCCCGGTCCGCCGTCATCAGATCGGGCTGCACCACGCCGGCGTGAAGGAACACGGCCTCGATGGTCACGGTGGTCTGGTTTCGGATCTCGGTGCTCGAGGCACCATTGCCTACATAAGTCGTCTGCCAGCCGTCGGACACGAATCGCCACGCTCCGCGGGTGGCGTCATAGCTCCAGGGCGGCGTCAGCCGGCCATCGTGGGCCCAATCGGAGGCGATGACTTCGGTGACGAACCGGGAGAACTCGAGCACATCGACGGGCTCGCTCATCACGCCGGACTCGGCCCCGCCCGAAGGCGGGGACGGTGCGGTCACACCGTGCGGGGCGCGTCCGCAGGAGGACATCAGCACGACCGACACGGCCAGCAGCGCCGCGAGCGCGCGGCCCGCATGCGGCCGGGGGTGGCTCCAGTTCGCCGGGATCATGGACCCTCCGATTCGAGAGGAACCCTGACCTGCTGAATCATGATAACCCGGTGGGGCCGCCGAGTTCCGGCGAAATGACGGGCACTACGCCCGCGGTGGAGCGGTCGGCGCGTCTCCTAGGGTCGCTTCCGCAGGACGTAGGCTGCCG
>Ga0209811_10000748_pt1 | contig 12279 bp, 8 predicted proteins | sample Coa_R1_6_FD_187161 | JGI IMG/M metagenome (GOLD analysis project Ga0209811, IMG submission 187161) | Surface soil microbial communities from Centralia Pennsylvania, which are recovering from an underground coalmine fire. - Coalmine... | ecosystem: Environmental > Terrestrial > Soil >...
GATCCTTCGAATCGAGTGCGGCATTCACCAATTCGCGCAGATTCTCAATGCGCGACAGCGCCTCCGGCGTATCTTCATTCTCAAGCAACTTGATGTATCCGGTGCGGTCGATCAGGAACTTCAGAATCTCAGCAGTATTGGCCGGGCCGCCGGGCATGCGGAAAGCGCCGTCGTCCGCTGCCGAGTTGCCGGCCGCTTCATTTGCATGGTCACCGGTCTCGAGTTCGGAACCATGCTCAATAGCACCGCCGCTCTCGACCGGGCGTCCCGCCCGCTCGTGTGCATCGAAATCGAGCTTCAACCCATAGTCGATGGAGCGACGGGCGTCCTCGCCCGTCGGCACGTCGGCCGCAAACTCTTCGCCAGGTCCAGCATCGGCGTCTCCAAAATCAAACGCCAGCGGATCAAACTCCGTAGCATCTTCATCTGCGGACGTCGAACCTTCGCCTGCCTCGACGGGCGAGGACGCCCGTCGCTCCATTGTGTCGGCTGTGTCGGCGCTTGCGGACAACCGCTCCGCATAATTTCCTTCCGCCATCGCCCGCGCATCGTCGATCAAATTCCGAAAACTTCTCAGCGCCAGGCAGGCCCTCGCAGGCAACAGCTGCCGCTCAATGGCTTCCCCAACCGCACCCCACAACGACCGCCCGGTCTCCAGCGCCAACCGTTCCAGCGTCTCTATCGTCGTCTTCCCAATCCCACGCACCGGCGCGTTGATCACGCGCAGCAGCGAAACCGAATCATCAGGATTCACGACGACTTTCAGATACGAGAGCATGTCCTTGATCTCGGCGCGATCATAGAACGAGAAACCGCCTACCACGTGATATTTCATCTGGTAGCGGCGCATGGCCTCTTCGAACAAGCGCGATTGCGAATTCGTTCGGTACAGCACGGCAGCCCGCGGAGTCTCGCCGTTTTCGACCGCCTCTTTCAAATAGCGCGAGATCCGGTCAGCAACAAATAGCGCTTCGTTCTCGCCATCGGGCGCTTCGTAGTATCCGACCTTGGCACCGCCCTGTCGCGACGTCCACAGATTCTTGCCCTTGCGCTTGACGTTGTTGGCGACCACCGCCGACGCTGCTTCCAGAATGCTCTGCGTGGAGCGGTAATTCTGCTCAAGGCGAACGATCTTGGCCTCAGGGAAATCTTTCTCAAATTCGAGAATGTTGCGGATATCGGCACCCCGCCACGAGTAGATCGACTGATCTTCGTCTCCCACGGCGCACAGGTTGTGGCGCGTGCCCGCCAGCAGTCGCATCAACTCATACTGCGGACGATTCGTGTCCTGATACTCGTCGACCAGGATGTACTGGAACTTCCGGTTGTAGTAGTCGCGCACGGCCGCCACCGACTTCAGCAGCCGCAACGCTTCTAGCAGCAAGTCGTCGAAGTCGAACGCGTTCGCCTTGCGCAGTTCCTTGCGGTACTCCTCGTAAATGTGCGCAATCTTCTCGATTTTAGGATCAGCCGACTGCAGGTAAATTTCCTGCGGATCGAGCATGTGATTCTTCGCCCACGAAATGCGGCCCAGCGCGATGCGCGGCGTGAGTTCCTTGTCGTCGATGCCCATCCGCTTCATCACTGACTTCACGATGCTCTGCTGGTCCGACTCGTCATAAATCACGAAGTTCTTCGTATGCCCGATAGGCGGCTGGCCGGGTACTGTAGAGGGAATACGCAGCGCCTCAACATCGCGGCGCAGTACGCGCACGCAAAAAGAATGGAAGGTCGAGATCACCGGCTTGGCGACCGACAGCCCTCCGACAATCTTCTCCACGCGCTCGACCATCTCGGCGGCGGCCTTGTTAGTAAAGGTCACCGCGAGAATCGACTCGGGCATGACGCCCAGGTTCTCGATCAGGTGGGCGATCCGGTACGTGATGACGCGCGTCTTGCCGCTACCCGCGCCGGCAAGGATCAGCACCGGCCCGTCAGTAGTCTCGACAGCCTCACGTTGCTGGGGATTGAGTTGATCTAGAAAGGACAAATTTGCAGGATCCTAATCAAGAATTCTTGCCGCTGTTTCGCGTGGATGTCCCAACCTGCCCAAACACTTTGCCTACGTACCAGAAGAGCGCCACAAACAGGACAAAAAGGATGAGGCGCGACCAGTCAGGCAAACGCACCATGATGCCCCATGGCCTGAACACGACAAACCAACAGATCCCAATAACGGCTAGCTCTGTGACCGCAAAAGGGAGCATCTCCATCACGGATGCCCAAAGACTCGTACCCAGCAGCGGATTATTGGCTTCTCGCGGAATGTCGGCCTGATCCACCATCACCAACCCATAGAAGACTTCCGTGCGGAGGGCCCTCAGTGCTTCCACCCACTCCTGTTTTCGATCGGCGTTGCGTTTGTCGTGCTGATACGCCTCACGCACCAACTTCGTCATCTTGGCTTCATACGCGTCGGCATCGTAGCTGGCATCGAATTTCTCATTCGCTGCCAAATCGGCGGTTCCGGACGTTTCAGAGAACAGAAACATCCGCTCCTCAATGTCATCCACCGGTACGTCGTTGCGTTCGGCTTGATTCTTCACCTTTGCAAGCAGGAATTGTTTCGCGGAATCGACCGTGAAAAGCATTGCAGACCACCTTGCCGATGTAGGCCAACTATTCTCGAGATGCGCGCTCTGCTTTGCACTCCGCGCATGGGCAGACTTCCCGCAGGAAGGCCCACGAATAAATCCCAAGATCGTGGCTGTCGTTCCAGCTGAACTTGATGGCGTACCTACCCACGCCTTCGGCAGAGAGCGGCTTGGCGGCGGCCTTGAACATAGGCAGCGCGCCCGGGGCCAGTTTCGGCCCTTCCCCATACGCTCGCCCGGCTTTCCCGCGCTCATCTTCACAGAGGGCACAAGGGCAGGCATCTCGCAGAAAAGGAAAGGAATACGACGAATGATGCCCGTCGCGCCAGTCGATTTCCATTCCCGTACCAGTGGTTAGATTCACGCGAACCGACTTGGGATCCGTGCTGGCACTAGGCGCTTTCAGCGGGGACTGCATGCTTCAAGTATCGCACGCTTGCCGGAGCCATTGTCGATGAAGCGACGGGCGTCCCCGCCCGTCGACTGTGCGAGTGGACCGAACTACGTTGCTCAATTAACGAAGGCTCTACCGAAACTAGCCCGCCACTTCAGTGGCGGGTCGGGTAGAACCATTTGTTTCCCGTGCCGTAGGCACGGCTGAACTGTCTGCAGGCCGTTTCAGGCGTCCCTGCCGGGACGCTCTTGCCTCTTTCACGAATTCCCGGCACTGAAGCGCCGGGCTATTTTCACCAGTCACTCCGTGACTTCTGTTTTCCACACCGCTCCACGACTGTCACCGACAATTCACGCCCGTTCACACTCCTGTAAACAACACTCCTTTAAATTGGCTGCCAATACTTTTCCAACTCAAATTCATGGGCTGCAGCCCACGCAAGGAGAAAGTTGATCATGGAGAAGCATTCGCCGCGACGCATTCTGCTGTTTCTCGCCGCCACCACATTGGCGATCACGCTTGTACCGAAGGCCGCTCACGCTGGCGACGACCGCGAGCCCTACGCTATCGGCTTGTGGGGAGATCTGCCCTACTCCACGGTGCAGGCCACGTTCGGCGTGCCCAACCTGATCGCCGACATGAACTCGCAGAATCTGGCCTTCACCGCGCACGATGGCGACCTGAAGAGCGGCTCGAGCGAATGTACGGATGCTGTCTACACCCAGGCGCTCGGATACTTCGGGTCGCTTAAGGCGCCCGCGATCTTCACTCCCGGCGATAATGACTGGACCGACTGCGACCGCACCGCGGGCTACAACTCCCTGGCGCAACTCGACAAAGAGCGTGCGCTCTTCTTCAGCACGTCGTTCTCGCTTGGCCAGCGCAAGCTGCGGCAGCAGGTGCAGTCGACTCATCTCTGCCTGGGCATCAGCGGAAATGTCCCGTGCGTGGAGAACAGGCGCTGGACCTACAACGGCGTGACCTACGCCACGCTGAACATCCAAGGGTCCTGCAACAACCTGTGCGACGTCTTTCCCGACCCGAACGAGTTCGCGGCCCGCAATGCCGCCGACATCGCCTGGATGCAGGACACGTTCACGGATGCGGCCAAGCGCCACTCGGCGGCGATCATGTTCATCTCGCAAGCCGATCCTGGCTTCGACGCCACCGATGCAACTCGTGGCCCGGTGCGCGACCCGCTGACCTTGGCCGAAACCGACGGGCTGCCCGACGGCTTCCAGTCATTCCTCGTCGCACTCCGCGAGCAGGTCGTCGCATTCAAGAAGCCGGTTGCCTACGTGCACGGCGACTCACACTACTTCCGCGTCGACAAGCCGTTCCTCAATGCAACCGGTCAACGCATCGAGAATTTCACGCGTGTCGAGACCTTCGGCGACAACCAGGCCAACGGCACCAACGACGTGAACTGGCTGAAGGTATTCGTCGATCCGCGCAGCCGCGAAGTGTTCTCCTACCAGCAGAAGATTGTTCCGGGGAACCGGGTCGCGGTCCCGGCGCCGTAGCGTTAACCACTGCTATCGATCGCAGGAGGCCCCGCTCATCGGGGCCTTTTTAGTTGGTCACGACTGTCGCACAAGCGACGGCCTGGCGTGAACGATCCTAACCAGACAAATTTCCACACGTCCAACCACTATGCTTCTGCATTGTTTGAGGCGTGTTTTGGTTGCGTGGTACCTATGCTCAAGTTTCGGACTGAGCCAGAACTCGTCGGTTGAGCACTGGGAAGGGTCCATCCGGCAGGGCGGACGAGCGTCCTTCTTCCAAATGGATTTCGCATCGCCCTCAGCGGGGATCTACGAGATGCTTGGGCAGAAGATCCTCTTCGACGTGGTTAGCCGCGACGGCGCCCATATCGAAATCCGCACCCGAGAGAGCAAGCCTGCGGTCTTTCGCGGCGAGCGCCGTGCGGACCGAATCACGGGCGAGGTCGTCGATAGCCAGACAACCGCGCAGTTCTGGATGGAACGCGAGCCGCCGTTGCCGCCGGCCAAGGATCGTGACGAAGCCTGGAGTCAGGATCTCGCCTACGCAGCCCGCAAGCTTCCGGAGCTTGACCGTAGCTTCACTCCAACCACCCGAGCACAATATTTAAAGCAAATCTCTGAGCTCGAGAGCCACGTTCACACGCTCGACGCCCCGCACCTGATGGTTGGGCTCGCGAAAGCGGTGGCGCTGACTGACAACGGGCACACCCGCCTGTACCTGGTCCGCGCTCGCACGGTGGTTCGCCAATATCCCATTCGCGTGTGGTGGTTTCGCAGCGAACTGCGCGTGATTCGCGCCACTCCGGAGCGCACCGATCTGCTGGGTTGTGAGGTGTCGAAGATCGGAACGCACTCTGCTGCGGACGCACTCGAGCGCGTAACCCCGCTCTATTCCGGCAGCAAGACCTGGTCGCTGTACATGAGCACCTACACCCTGACCAGTCCGGAGATTCTGCGCGGCTTCGACCTCATCCCGGACATGAACCATGCCCACTGGACCTTCCGCTGTACAAATGGCACGCGATCCGTCGAACTTGACCCCATGCCTCTGCAGAAGCAGGATCACACCATCGAGGCGTGGCCGAACCTTGCGCCGCGATCGTTCGAGCCGGAGCCCGGACTGGTTGGATTGCCGCTCTCCTCGGTGCCGCCATACCTGAGCCATCTGGAAAAGAATTACTGGTTCGAAGTCCAGGGTGACTTCGGCGTTTTGTATTTCCAGTTCAATCGTTGCGCGGAGCAGGCCGATGAGAAGATCAGCGAGTTCGGGAAGCGGTTGGAATCGGCATGGCGCGATCCCAAGACGTACGTGCTGGTAGTCGATCTGCGCTTTAACACCGGCGGGAATCTCGATCTCTCCAAGGACTTAATGACTCGTTTGCAGCAAGAGGCGGCCGGGCGGCCTGTCTATGTGATCACCGGGCGCGCAACCTTCTCCGCGGGCCTCTACCACGCGGCGCAGTGGAGGCAGTGGGGAAAGGCGATCTTCATCGGCGAGCCGGTCGGAGACCGTCTGGACTACTGGTCCGAGGGCGGCAACATCAATTTGCCGAATTCCAAAATTGCCATTCATTTTGCCGACTCCTTCCACCGTTACTCCCACAAAGACTATCCGGACCGAAAGCCTTATTTTGAAGAGCTGAGCATCGACTCGTTGGAGCCGGATTATCCCGTCAGCCCCAGCTTCGCGGATTACGCGGCCGGGCACGATCCCGCGATGGGCATGGTCTTGCGTGGGCATACAAGAGCAGCCAAAATCCGCTAGGGCCTTTCTTTATCCGAATGTTCATTCGGAAAAGCAAACCTCAGCGGCTGAAGGCGCGATTTTGGGCGAACGAACGGCGTAGGCTGGTGAGAACGCTGGTTAACCACAGCAATCTTGGCGCACTAGTTCGTTGACGCGCATAATTCCATCTGCATGACCAGATACAGGGTCTTTCTCATCCTTGCGTTACTGTGTGTGGTTCTCATCGGAGGAGTATTCGCCACGCCGGGCATCATCGAAGGGCAGTACAACCGGGTGCGCAACCGGCCACCATACGCAGTGCCCACGGCTGCGGCGGAACTACAACAGGAGTTATTCATTGCCGACCTTCACGCAGACTCGCTGCTTTGGGGACGGAATCTCCTCAGCCGCAGCACGACAGGTCATGTTGATATTCCCCGACTGCAACAAGCCCATGTGTCCTTACAGGCTTTCACGGTCGTCACCACAATTCCTCGCCACCTGAACATCGAGCGGAATGCTGGTTCCTCAGACATGGGGCGGTACTTGGCTATCGCAGAACGCTGGCCTCCCAGCACTTGGAATAGTCCAAAGGAACGCGCTCTCTATCAAGCTGGCAGACTGCGGATGTTCGAGACAGAGTCCAGCGGCAAGCTAGTCATCCTAAGAAGTCGTTCGGACTTGCAGAAGTTCGTGGCTTCACGGGAGCCGCAGAGGGTTGCGGCTCTTCTGGGGACAGAAGGCGCGCAGCCACTGGAAGGCAAGCTCGAAAATCTAGATGAGCTGTACGCGGCGGGATTCAGGATGATGTCGCCGACTCACTTCACCGATACTGACATTGCAGGTTCTGCGTCGGGCCAGCAGAAAGGTGGCCTGACAGAGCTTGGACAGGAGTGGGTGCGCTCGATGGAGGCAAAAAGCATGCTCATAGACCTGGCACATGCTTCCTCTGTGACTCTTCGTGACGTTACGGCAATCGCTACCAAGCCTGTCATCGTGTCCCACACTGGCGTTAAGGGAACATGCAACAACACCCGAAACCTCTCCGACGACGAGCTACGAGCCGTCGCCCGGACAGGTGGAGTTGTCGGCATCGGATACTGGGAAACCGCGGTTTGTGGTCGTGACGCACAAGCGGTTGCGCGTGCGATTCAGTACGCTGTCAAGTTGGTAGGCGTGGAGCACGTGGCCCTAGGCTCCGATTTCGATGGCGCTACGACGATGCCATTTGATGCGACCGGAGTGCCGTTAATTGCCGATGCTCTCAGGAAGGCTGGTCTGTCTGAGCACGATGTCCGCCTCATCATGGGAGAGAACGTCGTGCGAGTCCTTTCCCAGAGCCTACCCGAATGAGCACAAGCCCTGAAGCTTCGTTCTGACGGCCGACGATTCAATTGGCGGAACCATAGCGGTTTCACCAATTGACCCCGGTTTTGGCGAACAAACGGCGCACACTGGTGAGAACGCTGTTTTCGTCAGTTGAGTCGTTAAGAGGTGAAGTAAGATTCCGTGATGGTCACGAGGAAGCTCAAACACGCGCCTGACGGATTCAATCTTTACGTGATGGGCGGCGACCTGAATGGGCATTGCAAGGCTTGCGGCGCAATATCAACTATGGAGTATTGCGGGCTCGATCCAATTCATCCGGACTTCCGCATCCTTTGTAACCGGTGCGGAACGTACGCGCTCATGAAGATTCGTATGATGCCCAAGTACCTCACGCCTGAGCCATACCGGGGCCGCCGTTTGTTCGAGAAATGGAATATGAAGTACGGGCGATGGTGATTATTACGCTCATTCTCTCATGGAATTTGAGTGTAATCGCCTGATTTCAGCAGTGTCACCGCTAAACGGCAGCGACTCGCTTGGATTCGTCTGCTACAAATCGATGGTGCTGCCCGATTAGCCGACGAAAGTCTTTTCTGGCCAGGTACCAATGTTTCCCCCTGGAATCCCACGCGTACAACTTCTCTGCGCCCGTAGGGAGCCATCCAGTTCGGTCGATTACCTGCAAGAAGAACATGCCCTGCGCCAGCATCATCGGACTCTCACACGGAAAGAAGTGGTGGCTGGGTTTAGAGCCTTTCTTTAGCTGGATGGCAATGCCCTGAACTAGTATCGGTTGTGACCCGATGTTGGTCACCCGGACTGAGAACACAGGCCTTAAGAGGGGATTCTTGTCGGCCACTTGATAGATCCCCTCCACCTTAACGCGTCCCTTCGGACGAAAGTTGCGCAAAATGTTCCAGCCGAGAGCAACTGTCCCTGTAATCGCGCCCCACCAAGCCGCGACATCGCTGCGCCAGACATCCGAGGAAGTCAGCTTTTCAAGCCAAGCCGGGATGATACCTGGTGCCACTTTAAGAGCCCTGTGGCGGACTGCGTCTTTGGGGTGCCCCTAGGGAGTACCTGTCCAAACTTGATACCTCAGCCAATGGAGGGGCGTCAACAGAATGTCCCTCGCTGCGAACACTCAGAGGTACACAAGACTATGGGTCACGGCGACTGTGCAATTGGCTGATTGCACCCTTCATTGTTTCGGCTGCAAAATCTAGTCGGGATTGTTTTGCGGAAGTCCTTCGGAGTTTCGAAGCCATTCGACGTTGGAGTTGTACCATGGGAGTCAGCGATCCAGAAATTCGTAAAAAGGTCTTCGGACCTAAATGGCAGCACGAAATCGAAAAACAGGGGTGGCCGCTCTGGAAAAGACTCCTTCATCGTCTACAACGCTGCCCGATTTGTAAGCCCAGAATCGAAACTCAAGATCCAAGGACCCGATGAGTGTAATCGCCTTCCATGAGAAGGCCGGTCGGAGTCAAGTCGATTCTTGGCTAGCTTCGTTGAACAAGGTTTTTGTCTCCCGCCGAGTGGCCGCTGTCGCCATGCTTCCATCCGCACTCTCGAGGAGCGATTGGTTTCGCTCGGTGCATGTTGGGCGTTCTCGGTTCAGCCGGTGCTGCCATCTGTGTAGCGCCCTGTGGTTCTGCTCTGGGAGAGTCGAACCTGGGCCAGGCGATTAACGCAGTCACCGGAACTCGGCTTTGGGCTTTTGTCTTTTCTCTTCCTGGAACGATTTTGATTTTGTTCTGCCTTTTTGTTTTACGCGGCTGCTGCGACTGTGGTTCGCGGGCTATTGTGCAGCGGTTCGTACACCTCTCCGCTCACCCATAGGTGATGGAGGAGCACTGCCAGTTTGCGTGCCGTCGCGACGAGGGCTCGTTTCTTTCCGTTCCTACCACCACGCTCGGCCAGCTTCAGACCCCAGCGCCTAAGGTCCCAGTCCGGACCGAACGGACCCAGGATGTGCTGCGCCCCTTGCACCAGCAGGGTGCGCAGATACGGGTCGCCTTCCTTGCTGATGTGCATCTGCGGTTCGCTCTGGCCGGAGTTTCTTCGCCCGGGTTGCAGCCCCAGATAGCCACCCACGTCGCGGCTCTTAGCGAAACGATGCGGATCTTCCAACCTCAGCAAGAACGTCAGCGCGATCAGCGTGCCTACGCCCTTGATCTGCTTCAGCAGAGCTACTCGCGGATCACTCTGCTGTGCCAGATTCTCGATGCGCTGGTTGTATTCCACGATGCGCTCGCTCAGCGACTCGATGGCGTTCAACAGCGGTTCCAGTGCGGCTTGCAGTTCTGGACTCAAGCTTTCCGCTTTCTCCGGATTCAGGTTGCCTACGTTGCAGCCAGGCAGTCTCTCGCCGTAAGACTTCGCCAGTCCGCGAGCTGTGTTGACCAGCGCCGTTCGTGCTCGCACCAGCCCAGCCCGCGCCCGGATCAGCGTCCGATCGGCTTGCGCCTGCTGGCTGCGGTGCTTTACTGGATACAGCAACTCCGGATCGATCCGCGCCAGCCGGGCCAGCGTCTGCGCATCCAGTCGATCGTCTTTCTTCCGGCTCTCCCCGATCAGCCGCACCTTGCGCGCATTCGCCACAATCACTTCCTGTCCCAGCTCGCTGAGCAAGCGACTGATCCAGGGTGAATGCGTCCCGATTTCCAGTGCGATCCGACTGCGCGGCATGGCCTCGAAGACTTCGCGCAACCCTTTCGCATTCGTGCGCACGCGCTGCTCCAGTTGTATCTGGCCGCATTCGTCCAGCACGCAGTACCAGCTATTGCGATCTCCCAGATCCAATCCGATAGTGAGTTTCTGCTGAGAAATATTTCTGCTCTGCTTCCTCGCCCCAGTGCTACCATTTTTCATTGCCGGTCTCCTTTTTATCTGTGCCTTGAGCACGTCGATAACTTGGGAGCGTACACCGCATCCCGTCCGGAGACCGGCCTTCTCATCTCATCTGTTAACAACATGTGTGGTCACCCGGTGTGGTACCTAGGTCTCAGATGCCACCGAGTTTTATGTCTGAGATCACGTAGGCTTGCTGCTGGCAGTCGAAGCGAAATTCAACGTTGGCCCAGTCGGAAATTCAATCGACAGATGCCCCTGATGACTCTCGACCCAACTCTGAGAGATATGGATTTTCAACGTCGGGCCTCTATCGTGAATCGGATGAACCTCTAGGATCGAAAATCCCTTTTTCACTTTGTTGTATCTTCCAAGCAATAAGGCGTCGTCCAGATAGTCGAAGTGGAACTCATCGGATTGCGACGGCAGGTCATCCGTGATTTCCGGTTTTTTTCTTACGATCAAGTGGTGGTAGTCAGTACGTACTCTACTGCCGTTATCACCATCATCGATGTAACCCCATTGCTTCTGCATCTCGGCCACGCCAGCCACTAAAGCCATTGAGTAGAGGGTGTCTTTCGACTGCGCGGCTTCTTGCGAAAGTGCAGCACCACTCCGCAGTATGATGATGCAGATGACAGCCCACAGTCTGGTTGCGTGCAAGAAGCCTCCGATTTTGTAAGGTTTTGATTGTAGAGAGGTTCGACGCACAGTTGGCGAAAAATCCCCATTACACCCACAACAGAGGGCAATCAGTGTAGTCGCGTGATTCAATAACCACGCCACGCGTGGCGAGAGCGCGGTTCGGACACTCGAGGACTCGCCGGCGGCAATAGCAAAAGGATTGCCCGGCGAATGCCTTCGCCGGGCATATAAGGGTTTCTACGTTGCCAGTTTCACCCTACTGGCACTCGGACGGCAGAACGAACGACTGATGAACAACGACGATATTGCCCTTAACCTGGCCGGTCGCGCCCACGCCCACACCATAATGAGCGAAAGCATCCCAGACCAGGCATTCGCGGCCCGACCCGGAGTTGGCCACCGCTTGCAGAATCCCATCCCGCATCTGTTCGAAGGAAGGTCCTGCAGGCGTGAAGTTCATGCCGTCTACGATGTAATCGAGCAGAACATCTTTCGAGATTCCGTGGCTCTGGAACGTCTGAAACATCCGCCAGCCGATCGCACCGTAGATCTCGCCATCGCGGTGCACCTCGAACCCGGCATCACCAAAGCTGCCGTAGGTGCGCGGGTAGTTGGTGTAGGGGAAGGTGCGGATTCCGAGCGGATCATCGAAAGAGTACTCTCCGATCCGATCGTCTTCATTTTCGATGACGGCGAGCACATCGCTCATGCCTTCGCCAACGGCCCCCGACAGGGGTCCGGTCATCTTCCCGATCATGCGCCACGTGAGACCGTGACCGTACTCGTGCCACATGACGTCGGAGTCGATGTCGCCGTCGCGCTGAAGTGGCGGCGGGTCTGTAAGGCGAACCGTGCCGTTGGCAGGTAGACCTCCCCTGATCGTTAGTCCGTCAGTCCTGCTGATAAACACAGAAGGAATACTGATCGTGCTATCGGTTCCGCCCATGGTAAAGATCGAGTCGCCCTGGTTGTTGGCGACGATGGCCGCAACCGCGCCCGCAGTCTGCGCGTTCTTCACCTTTACGACGAAGGCGCACGTTCCGCGGTCAATGAGAGCGACTTTTCCGGTGAGACTATTGGCAGCGAGGGCCTGGCATGCATCAGTGGTGGGGGCAGTGCCGTCATTCACCAACACGATGTCTCCCGTGATGCCGGTGGGATCCAGGGCTGCTCCGAAGACTGCGCCCTGCGCGCGGTAGGTGCCTGCGGCGGTGCCACTGTTCACCATTACCT
>Ga0209811_10000749_pt1 | contig 12272 bp, 12 predicted proteins | sample Coa_R1_6_FD_187161 | JGI IMG/M metagenome (GOLD analysis project Ga0209811, IMG submission 187161) | Surface soil microbial communities from Centralia Pennsylvania, which are recovering from an underground coalmine fire. - Coalmine... | ecosystem: Environmental > Terrestrial > Soil >...
GCGGGCGAGACCGGGAGAGATCTGCATCGCGACGTCGCGGACCGGCGTGCCGGCCGGCACGCTGCGACTCGATCCATCCGGGAGCGTGATGTTGATCTGACTCATGGAAGAACGCGGAAGCCCTTCGACTCGCGTGGCACAACCCGCTTGCTCAGGGCATTCGACTCGTCCACCGTGGCTTGCCATGAGCGAGGGCCGCGAGAGCGGCCGAGTCGAATGGTAATAGGCACGGGTGGACTCGAACCACCGACCTCCTGCGTGTCAAGCAGGCGCTCTAACCTCTGAGCTACGCGCCTACATCGTGAAAAACGGCCGTTAGACGAACGTTCAGTATACCACGCGGCTACTTGACGGCCTGCCGGAGAACCTTGCCAGCGGAGAACCGGGGCACGCGGCGCTTCGGGATCTTGATCGCCACGCCAGTTTGGGGGTTGCGCGCGATGCGCGCCTTGCGGTTCGAGATCTTGAAGGTGCCGAACCCGACGAACGACACGTGGTCGCCCCTCTTCAACGACTTCGTGATGCCATCGATGATCGAATCGACGACGGCCGCGGCGCTCGCCTTTTTCAGGCCCGTATCCTTCGCGACCTTGGCGATGATGTCCTGCTTGTTCATGCGGCCGTTTATACTACGCGGCCTTCTTGTCAGCAAGGTGTTCAATCGCCTTCTCGAGAATCGGATCGGCCGTCGGCGCCGGCTGCCCGAATTCCACGTCGGGATCGTCGACCACGATAGTCGGCTCCAGCCCTTTTTCGTGCAACGGCGTTCCCGCCGGCGTGAGATAGCGCATCGTCGACAGCCAGAGACCGGCGCCATCAGGCAGCTTGATCAGCTTCTGTTCGGCGGCGCGGCCGATCGTGTGCTCGCCGATGAGATCGGCGCGCTTGTTCCCCGACAGCGCCGACGCAAACACTTCCGCCGCCGCCGACGTGCCGGTGTCAATCAGGACGACGGCCGGCAGCGTGATCGATCCGTCGCCGGGGCCGCTCGCGATCGTCTCGCGCGGTCCGTTTTTCGTCTCGCGCATCGCCAGCGTGCCCTTGGCCACGAACAGCCGCGCCATCGCGAGGCCGTCTTCCGGGGATCCGTTCGACACGCGCCGCACGTCCACGATCAGTTTCGTCGCGCCGTTCTTGACCGCATCGGCCGCGTGCGCCTTGACCTGCTCGGCGGTGTCTTTCGAGATGCCGGCGATCCGGATGTAGCCGACACCGGGCGCGGCGACGCGCCCCGAGACGACGGACGGCGGTTCGGCCTGACGCACCAGCTCCACGACGTGCGGATCCGCCGCGTTGCCGCGAATGACCGTGACCGTGACCTTGGTCCCGGCCGCGCCGCGCAGCATGCGCGTCCCTTCCCACACCGACATCTCGCGCGTCGGCAGATCGTTGATGGCCCGGATGTAGTCGCCTGTCCGCAGGCCGGCCTTCGCCGCCGGGGAGTTGTCGCGCGCCGCGATCACGCGGAGATAGTACTGACGCGTCAGCTCGAGGCCGACGCCGGCGGGCGGCAGTGGCGTCCCGGCCTCGACCTGTTTGACCTGGGCGGGCGTGAGATAGGCGCTGTCCGGATCGAGGCCATCGGCCAGGCCGTGCATCGCCCCGTTCATCACCTTGTCGATATTGACTTCCTCGACGTACTGGCTCGAAATCATCGTCACCACGTCGTCGAAGATCTTGAGGTGCTGATACGGCGCGTCCTGGCCGGCCATCACCTTTCCGAGAAATCCGCCGACGATCGCAAACGCGATCACGGGGGCGGAAATAGACATCACAATCAGCCGGGTGCGGGAACTCATGGGACCTCTAGTGCTAACGTTTCTTCAACCATTGTAACGGGTCCACGGGCTGACCGTCGACGCGTAGCTCGAAGTACAAGCCTGTCGTGCCGGCGTCGGTCACGCCGACCGAACCGATGGCGTGCCCGCGTTCCAGCCGGGCTCCTTTCTTGACCGCGATGTCGAGGAGGTCGCCATACAAGCTGAAGGTCTGCGATCCATGGTCGAGGATCACCAGGTTCCCGAATCCGCCAAAAGCGCCCGCAAACGCCACCGTTCCGTCGTGAATCGCGACAGCCGTCGCGTCCTCGGCCGTGCCAATCTCGATCCCGTTGTTCGACGCCGCCGATCGTCCGGCCGAGCGGCCGAACCGGCGGACGACGGTTCCCGCGACCGGCCAGTCGAGCTCGCCGCGGAACGGCCGTAACGGAAGAGCGGCCGGCTCGGCGGGAGAGGAGCCGGCCGCCAACTCGCGGAGCGTGACCTGCAATTTCTGCTGGGCCGCTTGAAGCTCGCCGGCGAGCTGCGCGTTCAGGTCGCGACGCCGATCGATGTCGCGGATGAGTTCGTTTCGTGACAGTGCCGCGCGCGCCACGGCGCCCTCGGCGGCTGCCGCGGCCGCGCGTGCCGCGGCCAGCTGACCCGCGCGCTGCTCCAGCGTCACACGAGTCGAGGTCAGTTCCGCCAGCGTCCGCGCGCGCGCAGCCACGCGATCGCGATCGAGCTTGGCGAGCGCGGCGACCGTCCGGGATGCTTGTCCCATGCGGTGCAGGTCCGGAGCGGAGAGCAGAAGCCTCAGATAGCGAGCCTGACCGAGCTTGTACATCTCGACGAGCCGCCCGGTCAGCTCGGGGCGCGCCTTCCGTTCCGACTGCTGCAGCGCATCCATCCGTTCCGTGATGCCGGCCAGTTCGGCTTCCAGCTTCGCGGCGTCGCGATCGAATTGCTTCAGCTCCTCGCCCTTGACCTGTCGTTCGAGTTCGAGCTTCCGTAGATCGCCGATGAGCGTTCGTTCCTGCGCAGCCAGTCGATCGGCTTCCCCCTGCAGCGACTGCAGGCGTTCGGCCGCGCGCCGGGCGAGTGCCTCCGTGCGAGCGCGATCAGACGGTTGGGCGCTCGCCACAGAGGACACAAAGGAAACAAAGGACACAGAGGAAGCAAAGGACACAGAGGCCCAAACGAGGAGGACGGCTAGCCCCGAGCCCTTAGAAGAGTGGTTTTCCATCTATCTCTGGAGGTATCGGCAGGCCGAAATACTTCAGCACTGTTGGGGCAAGGTCCATGATCGATGGCTCGCCGCTGGCGAGCGGGCGGTTCGACATCAGCGTGCCAGGGGTCGCCTTGTAGTCGTAGGAGCTATGGTCGCCGGACCATTTCCTCATGTTTGGTGACACGATGCCCGGCGGAGAGCCGCCGAGTGTCGTCTGCGCGGAAACCCGGTACCCCTCGGCGAACCCGACCTGCAGCTCGGCGGCGTTCGCGACGTAGGCGCCCGTATAGATGTCGTCGCGCTTGTAGACCGCCTCGACGAGGCGTGCCTCCGTTTTGGGATCGGTCATCGTCAGGAGCCGGGCGGCGAGGTCGTCCTGCACGCGCTTCGAATCTTCGGGCGCGACGATCCCGCGCCCCTCGCGGCCTTTGAGATTGAGATACACCTGCCCAAGCCCCATCGCGTACGCCCGGGTGCGCGTCCAGTCGACGTCCTCCCAGAAGGTGCCGCCGCCGGACGGATCGGCGGACGCCTTGCCATCCGGCGCGTCGCCGCGCAGCACCATGAAGCCTTCCTGTATCAGCCAGGTGTTGAGGTTCACCGACTGACGGAACGAGTGGAAGCCGTGATCCGAGACGATCAGAATCGGCGTATCGGGTCCCACCCGGGACACGACCTCGCCGACGAAGTCGTCGCACCTGCGGTACACGCGCTCGATCGCGTCGCCGAACTTTGCCGCCAGCCCCTTGTCGTACATCGGGTGCGAGGGATCGATCAGGCGCCACATCATGTGCTGCACGCGATCGGTCGCTTCGATCACGCCGACCACCAGGTCCCATTGACGCGCGTCGAGGCGTTGGAGGATCACCTGGGCGCGATCGTCGAACGCGCGATACAGGTCGTCCATGAACGCCTTTTCGTCGATGCGGTCTTCGTTCAGGGGCCACGTGGCTTCGGCCCAGCCGAGCGTTCGATACGGTCCCAGGCGCTCGTACAGATCGCGGGCGAACGATGCCGGCGCCGACATCGGCGACGGCGGACTGTCTGGATTCCAGTTGACCGGCGAGACATAGAGCTGCAGATCGGTGCCGGCGGCGATCAGATAGAACTGCGCCATCCCGTGGATGCGCACCAGCAGGTTGACGTTGAAGTCGAGCGGGATCCACTTGCTCCATTCGTGCTCGGCCAGTCGGATGGAGCTGCTCCCGATGTCGATGGTTGCCGACTTGCCGGAGCGGTTCCAATGGACGGTCATCGGCAGCCGTACGTCCGCACGCGCTTCCAGGGCCGCGATTCTGGTTTTGACGGCTTCGGTCGCCGTCGTGGCGCGCGCCTGCCGCAGCTGCTGGCCGACGATCGGATTGGACGGCCCGACGAAGTCCGTTTGCGCGACATCTCCGTCGAAGACGAGGCGGCGGACGAGACCGCCCATTTCGGTGTCGCCTTCCTCGTAGCGGCTCACGTCAGTCCCGTAGTACGAGAACGTGCCCATCGTGCCGCGGATGTCCGGTAGCGGCAGGCCGGACAGCATCTCGCCATGCGGCACCTCTTCGGGCGGATATGTGATCGGCACAGTGAGGATGCTGGATCGCACGCCGGCGCGACCCGTGAGCGTCCAGAATGACGTGCCGCCGCGCAACGACTTGATGATTGGACGGGCGATCGGCACGTAGTTGAACGCGAATCGCGGCGGCTCGCGCGACACCATGCCGAGGTCGGGCAGATAGGTGCTGGTGTCGCGAATCAGGAAGTCGTAGATGTTGTGCTTCCCCGGGTTGACGCCGGTGGCAAACGACGCCCACGCTGTCGGCGACTCAGGCGAGTGCGTCGTCGCAAGGCGCTGAACGCCACCGGATGCGCTCGACAGTTTCCGGAGGTTCGGCAGCTTGCCCTCGTCCATCCATTTCTGCGCGAGAGTCGGGTCCATGCCGTCGAAACCGAGGATGACGAGCTTCTGGCGGAACTTCTCGGGGGCGCGCCCGTATCCGCACGCCACTGCCGTGCCGAGAGAGGCGACAAGCAGCGCGCGCAGCAGAGATTTCACCGTGTGAATGCGATGCCGAAATTATAGCATCTGAAGATGGGCGGTCGCGTGCTGGGAGTGGATGTCGGCGAGCGGCGTGTCGGCCTCGCGATCAGCGATGCGTCGCGGACGCTGGCGCGCCCACTCAGCACCATCGATGTCACCGGCGCGGCGAACGCCGTCGAGCGCGTCATGAACGCGATCGACGCGCTCGTCGCGGACGAGGATGGGCTCGAGACGATCGTGATCGGACTGCCGGCGCGCCTCGACGGATCGGCGACCGGCGCGACACCGCGCGTGCTGGCGTTTGTCGACGCGCTACGGTCAAGGACGACGCTGAAAATCGTGACGGCTGACGAGCGCTTGACGAGTCGAGAAGCCGAAAGTCGTCTCGCGCTCAACGAGCGCGACTGGCGGAAGCGAAAACAGAAGCTCGACGCGGCCGCCGCCGCGATCATTCTGCAGGACTACTTGGACCGCCGATGAAAAAGCTGCTGTTGGGCCTCGTGCTGTTGGTGACCGGTGCGGCCGTCGCGGGCGGGTGGTTCTACCTGCGCGCGCAGCAGCCGTACCGCGGGTACGAGGGCTCGGAGCAATTTGTGGAAATTCCGCCCGGCGCGAGCAGCTTTGCCATCGGCGAACGCCTGGTTGCGGGCGGCGTCGTCCGCGACCTGGCGACCTACCGGCTCACGTTGTGGCGGAGCGGCCAGGGGCGGCGGCTGAAGGCCGGTGAATACCGCTTCGATCACGCGATGAGGCCGCTCGACGTGATCGACAAGATCGCGCGTGGCGACGCGTTCGTCGTCACGCTCACGTTTCCCGAGGGATTGACGATCGCCGAGATGGCGAAAATCTTCGAGTCGCACGGCCTGGGTCCGGGCACGGCATTCGTCGACGCCGCCCAGGACGCCGCGCTCATTCACGACCTCGACCCCGCCGCCAGAAATCTGGAGGGCTATCTCTTCCCGGAAACCTACGCGGTGCCGAGGAAGACCGACGCGCCGAAGCTTGTCCGCCTGATGGTGGGCCGCTTCGGGCACGTGTTCACACAGGAGCTGCGGGACGCGGCCGCCGCGCGGCAACTCTCGGTGCGCCAGGCGGTCGCGCTGGCGTCGATCGTCGAGAAGGAGACCGCGAAGGCCGAGGAGCGGCCGCTGGTCGCGGCCGTGTACGTGAACAGGCTTCGCCTCCGGATGCCGCTTCAGGCGGACCCGACGGTCATTTTCGCGATTCAACAAACCGGAACCTATACCGGCAACCTGCGGCGCGACGATCTGATGGTCGATTCGCCGTACAACACCTACCGGTATCCGGGATTGCCGCCGGGGCCGATCGCATCCCCGGGGCGTGCGTCGCTCAACGCGGCCGTCCATCCGGCGGACTCGGACGCGCTCTATTTCGTGAGCCGCAACGATGGCTCGCACGTGTTCGCGAAGACGCTCGACGAACACAATCGGAACGTGCAGCAGTATCAGGTGAAGTACTTCCGGGATCTCAAAGCTGCGAAGTCGAATGGGCAGGAGGGGCAGGACGGGCTGGAGGGGCCGGACGGGCGGGAAAGGCAGGACGGGAAAACGAAGGCAGGAGCGACAGCAAAGGAAAAGACGTCAGGCAAACCTGGCAACGCTGGACAGCCGGCCAAACCCCGACGGAAAGGTCGCTGAACCGTCAGTCGCGCCGTCTGCCCATCCCGCCCATCCTGCCTGTCCCCCCCGTCCTGCCGACTGATCTCACCGTTCGTTCCATTTCAGTTTCTGCCGCAGGATTTCGAAGTAGCTGCGAGTGGACGGGCGCAGCAGGCGGACCCGCCGCCTGGCGCACTGGATCTGCACTTCGTCGCCCGCCCGCAGTTCGTAGCCCGCCTGGCCGTCGAATGTGACGTACAGCTCGTCGCGGTCGGTCATGAGCGGCTGCACTCGCACCAGCGATGACGCCGGAATGACGATCGGGCGATTGGTGAGCATGTGCGGCGCAATCGGCGTCAGGACCAGCGCGTCGACGACCGGCTGGACAATCGGACCGCCGGCCGACAGGTTATAGGCCGTTGATCCCGTGGGCGTGGCGACGATGAGTCCGTCTGCCTTCACGCGTGTGACGAACTCCTCGCCGAGCGACACGGACAGGTCGGTCATTCGCGCCCGCGCCGACTTGGTGATGACGACGTCGTTCAGCGCGAGCTGCTCGGGCAGGGGAGCGCCCCGGCGGATGGTCGTGGCGCGCAGCATCATCCGCGCCTCCACCTTCGCCCGTCCGGCCAGCGCCGCCTCGAGCGACGGGTACAGCTCCGGCAACGTCGCCTCGGTCAGAAAGCCGAGGCTGCCGAAGTTCACGCCGAGGATCGGCACGTCCACGTCGGCTTTGGCGATGCCGCCCGCGACCGAGAGCAGCGTGCCGTCGCCGCCGAGTACGACGATCAGATCGACATGGGTGACGAGCTCGCCCTTGTCGGCGAGCCGGCGCTTCGGATTCGGCGGCATCAGCGCCGCGGTCGCGGTCTCGAACACCGGCTGGACGTCGCGGGCCTCGAGCCACGATTCGATCTCGGCCAGGTGCGGCATCGCTTCACGCAGGTGCGATTTGGCGACGATTCCGACGTTCATCGTTGGCATTGTGCCTTCATTCCGCCTTCTCCCGCCACGAGCCTGCCTCGCGTTCCATGGCCTTGATAATCGCCGTGAGCGCCGCATTCACCGGGCAGTCGATGCGGTGCTGTTGCCCCAGCGCGACGACCGCACCGTTCATGAAGTCGATCTCGGTCGGCCGGCCTCGTTGCAGGTCCTGACGCATCGAGGCGATGTTGCGCGAGGCGCCGAACGTCTCGGCGATCGCCTGGACGAAATCCTCCTGAAGTGCCACGCCGTCGGCGGCCGCCACCCGAAGGCACTCGTCGATCACCAGCCGCTTCAGCGGGTTGAGACGCGGGTCGGCGATGCCGCCAACTTCCGACCCGACAATCGACGTGATTGGATTGATGACGCAGTTGAAGATCAACTTCCGCCAGATTTCGGTGTTGATGGCGGGCGACACTCGGCCGTCGAGCCCTGACGCTGTCAGGAGATCGGCGACAGCCTGGCTGTGCGGGCCCGCCTCGATCAGCGTGTACCCTGCGACCTTCAGGTCCACGACGCCCGGCTCGCTGAAGATGGCGCCGAACTGCGTGATGGCCCGCAGCACGACGCACCGGCCGGCCATGACGTCCTTGACGACCGCCTCGCTGCCCAGTCCGTTCTGCACGCACAGCACGATCGTGTCGGGCTGCACGACGGCGGCAAGAGCCGCGGCCGCTCGTCGATTGTCATTCACCTTGGTTGTCAGAAGGACCAGCGTGCGGTTCGGCAGCTCACCGAGGTCCACGGCGGCGCGCACCCGGGCCGTGAACGATTCACGGCCGATCACGCGCAACCCGTCGCGCGCAATCGCGGCGACATGATTCGGTCGTCCGATGACGGTCACCGGATGGTGCGCCGACAGCTTCGCGGCGTAGATGCTGCCGATGGCTCCCGCGCCAAAAACGACGACGTTCATCGCAGGTGCAGGAAGAATTCCTGATTGCCGGTGGCGCCGGTGATCGGCGAGGGCGTCATGCCCATACGCCGGAATCCGGCGGCGCCGGCGGCGTCGGTGACGCGCGCCAGCACGGCCTCGTGCACGCTGGGATCCGTGACCAGTCCGTGTTTCCCGACTTCATCGCGTCCAGCCTCGAATTGCGGTTTCACGAGAGCCACGACGTCGGCGCCCTCCTCCAGAAACGGCGGCAGCGACGGCAGAATCAGTCGCAGCGAGATGAACGCCACGTCGATCGTCACCACGCCGACGGCGTGCGGCACATCGTCGCTGGTGAGGGCGCGCGCGTTGACACCCTCGCGGACGATGACGCGGGCGTCGGTGCGCAGCCGCCAATCCAGCTGGCCGCGTCCGACGTCGAGCGCGATGACGCTCGCGGCGCCGCGCTGCAACAGCACATCGGTGAAGCCGCCCGTCGACGCGCCGACATCGAGCGCCCGGCGGCCCGTCGGATCGATGTGGAAGACGTCGAGCGCGTGCGCGAGCTTGACGCCGCCCCGGCCGACATACGGGTGATCGGGCATGACCAGCGCGACGCGCGCGTCGAGTGCGATCGCCGCGCCGGCCTTGTCGATCACCTGTCCATCGACCGTCACCTGTCCGGCAAGAATCAACGCACGCGCCCGTTCCCGCGACGGCGCCAGCCCACGATCGATCAGCACGACGTCAAGCCGCGCTTTTCCCGCACCCACTCGAAGTCGCTTTCTCCCTCTGTGTCCTTCGTCGACCTTTGTGTCCTTGTCAGGATTACGTCTTCCGTGTCACGACCCACTCCGCGATCGCTCCAAGATGTCCGTCGGTCAGCTTCGCCGCGGCGAGCGTCAGATGCGCCCGCGACAGGCATTCGGCGGCCAGCGCGCGCGAGCGATCGAGGCCGAACAGCGCCGGGTAGGTCGGCTTGTCGCCCGCGGCGTCTTTGCCTGCCGTCTTGCCGAGCGACGAGGCATCGCCCTCCACGTCGAGGATGTCGTCGACGATTTGGAAGGCGAGTCCGACGTCGCTCGCATACTGGTCGAGCGCCGTGACCAGCCCATCGTCGGCGCCCGCCATGATCGCGCCGCAGGCGACGGACGCGCGGATGATCGCGCCGGTCTTGCGCGCGTGCATCGTGCGGAGGCCGTCGGCGTCGAGCGTCAGGCCGTGTCCTGGCACCTGACCTGCCGCCTGCAGGTCGATCGCCTGACCGCCGACCATGCCCGCCGCGCCGGCGGCGTCGCCGACGATCCTCACGACGCGCAGCTTGCGGCCCACGATCGCCGGCTCGTCGGTCGCCGGTTCGCGCGCCAGCAGCGCGAACGCCTCTGCCTGCAGGCCGTCGCCGGCGAGTATCGCAATGCCTTCGCCGTACACCACGTGCAGCGTCGGCCGTCCCCGTCGCAGCGTGTCATCGTCCATGCTGGGGAGATCGTCGTGAATCAGCGAGTAGGTGTGGATCAACTCGATGGCGCACGCGGCCGGCAACGACAGATCGAATACCCATCCGCTGATTGGTGCTCCACTCTGCGCGCCGGGCTCCGGATCGGGCCCGTGCCGGGCGATGGCATCGGTGGCCGCGAGCGTCAGCATCGGCCGGAGCCGTTTGCCGCCGGCGAAGACGCTGTAGCGCATGGCATCCGCGACAATCGTGGGGCAGGCTGGCGGCACGGGAAGGTGGCGGTTGAGCGCGGCGTCGACCAGGCTGCGCGCGTGTGTCAGAAACTCGTCGAGCGACTGGCGAGCCACGGGTCAGCGTTCGGGCGTGTCCGACCCGAGCGACGCGGGCGCAGGCTTCAGCTCGCCGCGTTCGTTCAGGACTTCGATCCGCCGTTCGGCCTCCTCGAGGCGCGAATGGCAGAACCGCGACAGTTTCATGCCGCGCTCGTACAGCTCCAGCGACTGCTCGAGCGGCAGCTCGCCTTCCTCGAGTTTCTTCACAATCGACTCGAGCTCGGCGATCGCGGCTTCGAAGTCCTTGATGGACGTGTCGGGCATATCTCGAGGTGGAGTATTTACCTTTGTGTCCGTGGTGTCCATGGTATCGATTCCGCAGTGGAGCGGACTTCGCAGTCCAACTCGCCATTGGCCAGCGTGACTTTGACGATGTCGCCCCGCGTCACCGATGACACGTCCCGAAGGACGCGCGACTTGTCTTCGTTCCACGCCACCGCGTACCCGCGACCGAGCACCGCCAGCGGGTTGAGGGCGTCCAACCGTCCGGCGACGTGTCCGAGTTGGGCGCCGGCGCGATGCTGGCGTCGCCGCGCCGCCGCGTTGAGACGGCCATCCGCGCCAACCAGGCGCGTGCGGATGCCTTCGAGCCGCCGCCCGAGATCGAACGTGCCGAGCTGGCGATCCAGCTGCTGACAGCGGCGCTCGCGGACGGCGATGCCGGCGCGCATCAAGCGCGCCAGCACGTGCGACAGCTCCGCGGCGTGCCGTCCGCGCATCGCCAGCCGCGTGGGAAAGCCGGCGAACGCGGGCCGCCCCGCGGCGACGTGGATGCGCCGGCTCAGGCGCTGCAGGTGTCCGCGGGCTCCGGCGCCGAGACGATCTCGCAGCCGATCGATCCGGGTGCTGAACTCCATCTTCGCCGCGACGACCAGTTCGGCGGCGGCCGAGGGTGTCGGCGCACGCACGTCCGCCACGAAATCGGCAATGGTCACGTCGGTTTCGTGGCCAACCGCGGAAATGACCGGCACCGGCACCCGTGCGATCGCGCGAGCCACCGATTCCTCGTTGAATGCCCACAGATCCTCGAGAGAGCCGCCGCCACGGCCGACGATGACCACGTCGACCCCCGGGACGCGTGCGATCTGCCGGAGGCTGCGCGCAATCTCCGGCGCGGCATCCTCGCCCTGGACCCGCGCCGGGCTGATCACGAGGTGCACGTTCGCATAGCGACGCCTCAGTACCTTGATGATGTCGCGAATGGCGGCGCCGTCGAGAGACGTGACGATCCCGATCTTGCGCGGCAGCGCCGGCAGCGGCCGCTTCCGGGCGGCATCGAACAGCCCTTCCTGCTGCAGGCGTTTCTTGAGCTGGTCGAACGCGAGTTGCCGCGCGCCGAGGCCGTGCGGCTCGAGGTGCTCGCACACGAACTGGTATTCGCCTTTCGGCTCGTACACCGAGAGCTTGCCGCGCGCAATGACACGAAGACCGTCGCCGGGCTTGAACTTCAGATAGCGCAGCGACGACCGGAACATGAACCCGCGCAATTGCGACGAGGAGTCCTTCAGTGAGAAGTACAGATGGCCGGTGTTCCAGACCTTGCAGTTCGACAGCTCGCCCTCGACCCAGATCTCGAAGAACTGCTCTTCGAGCAGATCGCGCACGCGAACGGTCAGCTCGGTGACGGTGAAAACCCGACGCGTACTAGGGGCCAGGGGCTGGGGGCTAGCCGCCTCGGGTACTGGAGGCTCGTCCTCAAACGGTAGATCGAACAGATCCGACATCTGAAAGGTCCCGGAGCTCGTCGGCGCTGTAGCTGAGACGCTCGATATCGGTCGCACGGCCGGTCTGCTCGTCGGCCTCGATGATCACCGCGTTGAGACGCGGGTTGCCGGTCGCGGTCTCGAACTTCTGAGGCAACGCCGTGAGGAATCGGCCGAGCGCCGCCTCTACCTCGACGCCGATGATCGAATCGTGCGGGCCGGTCATGCCGACGTCCGTCAGGTAGGCGGTGCCTTTCGGCAACAGACGATCGTCTGCAGTCTGGACG
>Ga0209811_10000750_pt1 | contig 12230 bp, 10 predicted proteins | sample Coa_R1_6_FD_187161 | JGI IMG/M metagenome (GOLD analysis project Ga0209811, IMG submission 187161) | Surface soil microbial communities from Centralia Pennsylvania, which are recovering from an underground coalmine fire. - Coalmine... | ecosystem: Environmental > Terrestrial > Soil >...
CGGCCGAGAGCGCCAGCGCGAAATCGCTCCAGGCCCGATAGCGGTTCTCCGGCTTCTTCGCCATCGCTTTCGCGACGATGGGATCGAGCGACTTCGGCAGTCCCTTCTTCGCCTGGCTGGGCGGCACCGGGTCGTCGCCACGGATCTTGAGACCCAGGGCCTCGAGCGTGTCGGCGGTGTAGGGCTTCTTGCCGGTGAGGAGCTCGTAGAGCACCACGCCGAGCGAGTACATGTCGCTGTGAAAGCCGACTTCCCTGTCCGAGATCTGCTCGGGCGACATGTAGTAGGGCGACCCCATGCCCGCGCTCTGCACCACCTGGGTCTTGCGCAGGTAGGCCGCGCCGAAATCCGAGATCTTCACGTCGCTTCCGCCCGCCATCATCAGGTTCGCGGGCTTGATGTCGCGGTGGACGATGCCTTCCTTGGCCGCGTACTCGAGCGCTCCGCAGCACTTGAACGCGATTTGCAGAACGTCGGCGACGGGGAGCAGCTTGTCGGGCTTGACGTGCGCGGAGAGATCGCCGCCCTTCACGTACTCCATGGCGATGTGCCCGGAGTCCTCGGCGACCACTGCGTCGAGGATGGCGACGATATACGGATGGCGAAGCTTTCCTGCGAGCGAAGCCTCGTTCTGGAATTGCGTGCGGTACACCGAGCCGAACTCGGGATCCCGGAACACCTCGGGCTCGATGGTCTTGAGCGCGACCTCTTTTCCGGTGAAAGTGTCGCGGGCAAGGTAGACCATTCCGGTCGCGCCCTTGCCGATCGCGCGCTGGATCTCGTACTTGCCGACCTGCAGGCTCAGGTCCAGCGTAGCTGCCGGTTCAGACACGCGCTCTCCCCGAAGCACCGCGACGTCTCGTCAGGGCGGTGATTGTGTCATATCCGACCGGAAAACGGGCGCAGAGAAACGCGGCCGGAAGCCCACTGACATCCGGCCGCGGAGCGGAAACTTGCGCGTCGCCAGGCCGCCTGTGCGGCCTTGACGCGTTCAGTTGTTGGACAGATCCTCGGCGTTCGGCCAGATGTAGACCACCAGCTTCCGGTCCAGCGCGCCGGCCGGCGCGATTCGCTTCATGTCGAACGACGAGGACAATGCGTCGAAATCCCAGGCGAACTCCTGATTGTTCGCCACGAATCTGACCACCTCGCCGCGCTGCACGGTGATCCATTTGGTCCCGGGATTGATCACGATGGTTCGCTGCGCCGCCGACTCCGGCGCGGCCTTGCCGAACATGTCCGCCTCGGTTACGTTGGCGAAAGCGCCGAAGCTCGCGCCCGAGAGCGCCAGCGCTGCGAGAATCGGAACGAAAAGCTTCATGGTGTTCTCCGTTTGTATGGGGACGGCGGCCGATGGCCGCGCCTGAAACGGTTCCACTATAGAATTCCCCTTCGAACTGCAATCTGACCGTGACGTTACATTTCTGTCATCCTTGCGATACCCCGGGTCGCGGTCGCGCCACCATTGCGCTGATGACCGCGCTCTTCGCCGCGACGGCCTGGGCGCAGTCCCCCCAGTACCCCAACAGGTCGATCCGGCTGCTCGTTCCCAACCCGCCCGGCGGGGCAAGCGATACCATCGCGCGGATCGTGGCGCCCGGGCTGAGCGTGGCGCTCGGCCAGCCGGTAGTCGTCGAGAATCGGCCGGGCTCGAACGGCAACCTCTCGAGCGAGCTTGCCGCAAAGGCCGCCCCCGACGGCACCACACTGCTGCTCGGCCAGGACAGCCAGATCGTCATCAGCCCGCACCTCTACCCGAACCTCCCGGTCGACACGCTGAAAGACCTCGCGCCGGTCGCAACGCTGATCACCACGCAGATGGTGCTGACGGCCAATCCTTCGGTGCCGGCGAAGGACTTTCGCGAATTTCTCGAGCTCGCGAAGACTGCGAAGCCGCCGCTCCTCTACGCCTCGATCGGCAACGGCAGCCAGCACCATCTCACCATGGAGATGCTCAAGCTCCGCGCCGGCATCGAGCTGGTGCACGTGCCCTACAAGGGAGGAGGCCCCGCCACGTTGGCGCTGCTGGCGGGAGACGTGCCGGTGATGTTCGGGGGAAACTCCGTGACTTCGCATATCAAGGCGGGCAAGCTGCGCGGGCTCGCGGTAGCGGGGAAGAAGCGCTCGGTCGCGTTTCCCGATCTTCCGACCCTGAGCGAGTTCTATCCCGGGCTCGAGGTCACGGCCTGGCTCGGTGTCTTCGCACCCGCGGGCGTGCCGGGCCCGGTGCTCTCCAGGCTCCACGACGAGATCAACCATCTGCTCGCCAGCCAGGACCTGCGCGACCGGGTGCAGGGCGTGGGCGGCCTCGAGCCGTTTGTGTCGACGCGCGAGGAGTTCGCCGCGCTGATCCGCGCCGAATACGCGAAGTACGGCGAGGTGGTGAAGGCGACGGGCGCGAAGATCGACTAGGCGCGCCCGTCTCGCCTGACGCGGACTACCCTCCGCGCGCCGCCTTCCACGCGTTCGACTTCCCCGCGGATTTGACCGTGCCCTCGATCGCGTTGCCGCTCACCCGCCCGCGGTACTCCGCGCCGCCGGCGACGAAGCTGATCTGGTCGCCTTTCAGGCTGGCGCGCGAAATGGGTGCGGAGTTGCTGCCGTTGTTGAGCGTCCCGGAGACTTTCTGGAAATCCTGCTTGAGAACGAGCTCGCCCTGATCGGTCTTCCACTTTCCCTCGACCCTCGCCGGCACGATCCACAGGTACGCGGTGCAATAGGTGTCGCAGCCGAGCTCGACGGTCTGGTCGGGCTCCCACTCGCCCATTCTGAAGGTGTTGGAAACGATACGGGTGCCGGGCTTGAGCGTGAGTATCGTCGGGCGAAGCCTCAGGTTGAGATCGGTCAGCAGGAACATGGTGAGAACGGTGGCCTTGCTGAGGTCGGTCTTGAAGATGTCAGCCTCGACGAAAATCGCCTTGCCGCCGACCCCGGCCTTGTCGGCGTTGCGCCTGGAGAGCTCGACCATGTCGGGGTTGTACTCGACGCCGAGAGCGCGCGCGCCGCGCTTCGCCGCGGTGATCACGGTGCGGCCGTCGCCCGAGCCGAGATCCATCACGAAATCCTTCGGCGTCACCTTCGCCATGTCGAGCATCTTGTCGACCAGCTCCTGCGGCGAGGGCACCCACACCACGTCCTTGCCCGACTGCCCGACCTCGGGCTCGAACTGCGGCTTGGTCGCCTGCGCAAAAGCGCTGGCGACGAATGCGGAAAAAACAAGCGTCGACAGCCATCGACTCGCGGAACGCGCTACCGGCATATTTCTCTCCAGGAATGTTCGGGAAAGGGGAAATTACAGACCGCGTGCCCGCGAACTTCGATCACACTCGGAAGCCGGGCAGGCCAGATGATGGCGCTGCCGGTATGCCGCCGTCAACCTCGGCAGGAGCTCGGGAGGTACTGCGCGGGCACCTGCTGCCCGCTGTCGAGCGGGGACCCGCAGCGCCACGCCCTCACAGGCGAACCGCCCCCGCTGGGGAGGCTGCCTGTGTTGTCGAGCGGAGCGAGCGTGACGTCGTGGAAATCGATCCTCAGGTCGTTGAACCCGCGCAGCGACGCCTTGATCCTTCCGAACTCGTCGGTCGTGATCGAATCCACGTAGGTGGATACGTTGCTCCCTTCGCAGCCCCAGCCTCCGGCGTCGGGCGGATCGCCCCCGGATTGATAAATCTCGGTGACGGCTTGCTTGCACGAGCTCAGCGCAAGAATCGCCTCCGACATCTTTGCGCGGACCGCGCTGGCCCTCATTCCCGGGAGCACCAAAGCGGCGAGAACGCCGATGATCATCACGACGATCATGATCTCGACGATGGTGAATCCGCTTTGGCTCTTGTATTTGCGCATGCGAAGGCCCGTGTCTCCGTTTCGTGGGCTCGAAACATCCCTTCCCAGCCTGCAAACCTCGTGCCTGACAACCGCCAGATCGTTAAGCCTCTGATATACATTATCAAACAGGTCAGGCCGCCATCGCAAGTGGTCACCCGGGGAAGCCGGCGAATGGCTGAATTTCGTCAGTAACTGACGCGGCATGTCCCTTCCCCCGGCGCGCCCTGGTGCGTGGCGCCGCTGCTCCGCGATCAGCGCGCCCCTTCCCCGCGCAGGCCGGTCTGCTCGATCACGCGCGCCCAGGTCACGGCATCCGCGCGGATGACGGCAGCGTACTCCTCGGGCGTGCCCCCCGCCGCTTCGGCGCCCTGCGCCGAGAGCTTCTCTTTCACCTCCGCGGTTCGCACGATCCTCGTGGATGCGGCGGCGAGTCGCGCCACGATCGCGCGCGGAGTGCCGGCGGGAGCGAGCAGGCCGTACCACGGACTCACCTCGTATCCGGGTACCCCGGACTCGTCGACAGTGGGAATATCGGGCAGCTCCGGCGAGCGCTGCAATCCGGTCACTGCGAGCACCCGCAGCTTGCCCGTCTTGAGGTGGGGCAGTACTGCCGGAATGCCGAGGAAGGCGATCTGGACCTGCCCGCCTATCAGGTCGGCAGTCGCCGGTGCCGTTCCTTTATAGGGAATGTGCGTGAGCTCGATCCCCGCCATGGCGGCGAACAGCGCCGCAGACAGGTGCGGCGTGCTGCCGTTGCCGCCCGAGCCGTAGTTGATCGCGCCGGGCCGGGCGCGGGCGAGCGCGACCAGCTCCTTTACCGAGTGCGCGGGAAGCGAGGGGTGGGCGACCAGGGCGTTGGGCGCACGCGCCATCAGGGTGATCGGCGCGAAATCCCTCCCAGTGTCGTACGGTACCTTGCCGATCAGAGGATTGATGATGAGGCTCCCCGGCCCGACCGAGAGCAGCGTGTAGCCGTCGGCCGGGCTCTTCGCCACGTAGTCGGTGCCGATGTTGCCGCCCGCTCCGGCGCGGTTCTCGACCAGGAAGGGCTGCCCCAGGGACTCCGCCAGCTTCTGGACCACCAGGCGCACGATGATGTCGTTGGGACCGCCCGGGGCGAATGGCACGACCACGCGTACCGGCCGCGAGGGATAATCCTGGGCGTGCGCGGCGCAACCAAGGAAGGCGATCAGGCAGGCGCTGACAGCGGCGCGAAAGTTTGTCATAGTCTGCGCGGGAAGGGGAACGCCATGAGGCACCGGGTCTCGATGCTGCTGATTCTACTTGCTGGCGCCGCTCCTGCGGCTCACGCGCAGGGTGATCTCCGCGAAACGCAACTGAGCGAAATGCAGCTGCGCGGACGCCAGATTTTCGCGCAGTCGTGCGGCATTTGCCACCTGCAGCCCTCGCTCGGGGTGAAGACCTACGGGCCGACGCTGAACAAGACCGCGACCGCCGGCAACGACGAGGTGATGCGCACCTTCATCGTGAACGGCACCGACCGCATGCCCGCGTTCAAGTACTACCTCAAGCCTGCCGAGATCGACGCCATCATCGCTTATGTGAGGACGGTACCGGCGCCCGCTGCCCCCGCGCCGGACGCCCGCAAACAAGGAGACGCCCGATGAACACGATTCGAACCATGGTCCTGGCGTGTGCAACCGTGCTGCTCGCGGCGCCCGCCGCCCGGGCCGCCGATCAGCAACTGAGCGGCGCGATCATGTCGCGCTCCGGCCAGAAGCTCGAAGGCGTGACGGTGTCCGCCAAGCGCGAAGGCTCCACCATCTCCACCAGCGTATATACCGACACGGCAGGCGCCTACTATTTCCCACCGCTGCCCGCGGGCCGGTACCGCGTGTGGGCGCAGGCGCTCGGATTCGAAGCGAGCAGGGCTGCGGTTGACCTGTCCGCGGCACGCCGCGCGGATTTCACGCTGCAGGAGATGACCGACCCGGAGCAGCGCTTCCGCCAGTTGCCGGGCGAGATGATGGTAGCGGCGTTGCCGGAGTCGAGCGCCGACGACGCCCGCATGAAGAAGATCTTCATGAACAACTGCACCGGCTGCCACTCGACGAGCTACACGCTGCAATTCCGCTTCGACGAAGCCGGCTGGAACCACATCATCGATCTGATGAAGATCGTGCCGGTCACGGGCGTCTATCCGGGCCCGAACGCCAAGCCCAACCAGATTCTCCAGCGCCACCAGAAGCAGCTCGCGGCCTACCTCGCGCGCGCCCGCGGGCCGGGCGATTCGTCGATGAAGATCGCGCCGCGCCCCCGGCCCACCGGCGAGGCGGCGCGCGCCGTCTGGACGCTGTACGACGTACCCCTGAATCCCGACGCCGGCATCGGGACGCGCTACAACGCCAACGACGGCACCGACTGGTCGCAGGGCACCACCTCCAAGCTCGGCCAACTCCCGCACGACGGCGCGCTGGGCCTGGACGGCACCATCTACTTCACCAGCAACAACCCCAACCGCGGAGTGACGATCGGCAAGGTCGACCCCGTCACCGGCGCGGTAAAGTATCTGAAGGCCGACGCGACGAACGGGCTTGCCGCCACGGCGCACGGCCTGGTGCGTGACCGCGCCGGCAACCTCTGGTTCGACGTCAACCCGGGCCGGCGCGCGCTCGGCAAGCTCGATACCTCCACCGAGAAGATCTCGATCTACCAGACCCCGGAGGGCATGGCTCCGCTCGGCGGCGCGGTCACCATCGACGTGGACGGCAAGGGCATGGTGTGGGCGTCGACGCCGCGGGGCGCGGTCCGCTTCGACCCGGCGACCGAGAAGTTCACCGAGTTCAAGTCGGCGATCCCCGAGGGCAATCCGAAGGGCCTTGCGGCGACCTACGGCGCCGCCGGCGACCGCGACGGCAACGGCTGGTGGTCCCAGATGGCGATGGACACCATCTACAAGGCGGACATGGCGACCGGCAAGGCGATCGAAGTCAAGATGCCCGACGTCAAGGTCGATCGCCTGTTCGGCGAGGACCGCGCCTTCTACGAAGGCGTGAGCGACCTGGGCTTCAACGCGCCCCTTCCCTGGTCGCAGGGTCCGCGGCGCATGGGGACCGACAAGAACGCCGACCTGCTGTGGGTGTGCAATTCCTTCGGGTCGTCGTTTGCGAGAATCAACACGAAAACCCTCGAGACGACGATCATCCCGCTCCCCGATCCGACGATGCAGGCGTACCACATCGCCGTCGACAGCAAGCACAACGTGTGGGGCAACTTGTGGACCTCGGACCGCATCGTCCGGTTCGATCCGGGTGCGAATGCATGGACCGTGTTCGACCTGCCTGTGCGCGGCACCGAAATCCGGCACATCGCGCTCCTCGAGCGCGGCGACAGGATCGCGGTCGTAATGCCGGTCTATCGCACGAGCCAGATGGGCGTCCTGACGCTGCGCAGCGAGGCCGATCTGGCGGCGCTCAGGGCGAAAGCACCCTGATGCGCCTTTTGATTTTCGCGCTGCTCGCCGCGGCGAGCAGCGCGGCCTCGGCGCAGGGCTACCCCAGCCGCTCGATCCACATCATCGCGCCCTTTCCCGCGGGCGGCGGCTACGATTTCCTCGCGCGCCTGGTCGGATCCGAGATGACCAAGACTTTCGGCCAGCCGGTGATCGTCGAGAACAAGGCCGGCGCGAACGGCAACATCGGCACCGACGCCGCTGCGAAGAGCGCCCCCGACGGCTACACGCTGCTCATGGGCGGCAACAGCCCGCTCGCGCTCAACGTCGGGCTGTATCCGAAGCTGCCCTACGATCCGGCGCGGGACTTCGAGCCGATCTCGCGCGTTGCGACGCAGCCCAACCTGCTCGCGGTCAATCCCAAGGTGCCGGTGAAGACCCTCGCCGAGCTGATCGCGTACGCCAAGGCGAATCCCGGCAAGCTCACCTATGCCTCGAACGGCAACGGGAGCCCGCAGCACCTCGCCGCCGAACAGCTCAAGCGCATGGCCGCAATCGACATGGTGCACGTGCCCTACAAGGGCGCGGCGCCGACCGCTGCGGCGCTCCTCGCGGGGGAGGTCTCGCTCGCGTTCAACATCATCTTGCTGCCGCTCCCTTACGTGCAGTCCGGCAAGCTCACGGGGCTCGCGGTCGCAAGCTCGAAGCGCTCGCCTCTCGCGCCGAGCATCCCGACGATGGCCGAGCTCGGCTATCCCATCGACATCGACACCTGGTACGGCCTGGTCGCGCCGGCCGGCACGTCGAAGGACATCGTCGCCAAGCTGAACGCCGAGACGGTGCGGATCCTCAATATCCCGAGCCTCAGGGACAAGGTCCGGACCCAGGGCATCGAGCTCGGTGGCAGCACGCCCGAGGAGTTCGCCGCGTTCCTGAGGGAAGACATCGCCAAGTGGACCAAGGCGATCCGCGATATGGGCATCACCATCGACTAACGCCATGATCGTCGACGTCTTCAACCATTTCATGCCGAAGTCGATCTTCGACCGGCTCGCCTCGCTCGTTCCGGGCCACGTGACGCTCACGGCGTTCCCCGAGCTCCCGACGCTATGGAACGTCGACGCGCGCCTGAGAATGATGGACGAGTTCGACGGCCTGCAGCAGGTGCTCTCGCTCGCCAATCCTCCGATCGAGCTGCTCGGGCCGCCGAGCCTCACGCCCGAGCTCGCGAAAATCGCGAACGACGGGCTGGCGGAGCTGTGCCGCAGGCATCCCGACCGCTTCCCGGCTTTCATCGCGTCGATGCCGATGAACAACGTCGAGGCGTGCGTGCGCGAAGCCGATCGCACGATCCGCGACCTCGGGGCAAAGGGCATCCAAGTGTTCACCAACGTTCTCGGGAAACCCCTGTCGGGGCCGGAGTTCCGGCCGCTCTTCCAGGCGATGGCGAAGCACGACCTGCCGGTATGGATCCACCCGATCCGCGGCCCGCAGTTCGCCGACTACGCGTCGGAAAAATGCTCGGAGAACGAGATCTGGTTCACGTTCGGCTGGCCCTACGAAACCACCGCGTGCGTGACGCGCCTCATTTTCTCGGGAATCTACGACGAGCTGCCGGGCCTCAAGATCATCACCCATCACATGGGCGGGATGGTGCCCTTCTACGCGGGCAAGATCGACCTGGGTTTCGACCAGATCTTCCATGGCAAGACGGCCGAAAACCCGGTCGCGAAGAAAGCCGGGCTGAAGAAGCGGCCGGTCGAGTACTACAAGATGCTCTACGGAGACACCGCGCTCAACGGCTCGGCGCCCGCGACGCGCTGCGGGCACGCGTTCTTCGGCACCGGACACTGCCTCTTCGCAACCGACGCACCCTTCGACGCCGAGAAGGGCCGCATGCTCATCCGCGAGACCATCAACGCGGTGAATGCGCTCGAGATCTCCTTGCCGGAGAAGGAGCGCATCTTCGCGGGCAACGCTCGCTCGCTGCTGAAGCTGAATTGATGCGCACGCAGGACATCCGCGTCGCCTTGCGCGACGGTACGATGGACGCGCACGTCGCGTACCCCGAGCGCACGCCCGCTCCCGCGATCATCGCCATCATGGAGATCTGGGGCGTGAACGACACCATGCGGCGTCACGCGCAGGAATTCGCCGAGGCCGGCTTCGTGTGCCTCGTGCCCGACCTCTTCTGGCGGCAGGAGCCCGGCGTGGAGCTCTACGACAGGAACCCCGAAGACGTGAAGAAGGCCTTCGACCTCTACTACGACTTCGACTACGACCTGGGCGTGCGCGACATGCAGGACATCGAGGCGTACCTGCAGAAAATCCCGGAGTGCAGCGGCAAGGTGGGCGCGGTCGGCTATTGCCTGGGCGGCAAGCTGTGCTACCTGATGTGCTGCCGCACCGACATCGATTGCGCGGTGGCGTATTACGGAACGTACATCGAGCACCGCATCCGCGAGGCGAAGAATCTGCACCGGCCCTTCATGCTGCACATGGCGATGAAGGACCGCTGGGTGCAGGCCGAGGTGAACGAGCTGATCGAGCGCAGGCTCTCGCCCAACCCTCTGGTGACGATCCACAAGTATCCCGGCGCCGATCACGCCTTTGCGCGGCACGGCGGAAAGACCTGGAGCAAGCCCGAGGCGGACCGCGCCCTCGCACTGTCGATCGATTTCTTCCGGACGCATCTCGGGCGGTGAGCGCCGTAGGCAGGTCCGTACTGCGCAAGGAGGATCAGCGCCTGCTGACCGGAGCCGGGCGCTTCACCGATGACTTCAACCTCGCGGGGCAGGCGTACGCGGCCATGGTGCGTTCGCCGCATCCGCACGCGCGCATCCGGCGCGTGAAGCTCGATCGCGCGCGAGCGATGCCCGGGGTCCTCGGCGCCTACGCAGGTGCCGACTGCGCCGCCGACCGCCTCGCGCCTATTCCGCACCATCCCCTGCCCGCGACGCGCGAGGACATGAAGCTCACGGGCCCTCGCGGCGGAACGATTTTCGAGGGGCCGCACCAACTGCTGCCTGCCGATAGGGCGCGGCACGTCGGCGAGGCGGTCGCGATGGTGGTCGCGGAGTCGCGCGAGCAGGCGCTCGACGCGGCCGAAGCCGTGTCGGTCGACTACGTGGAGCTGCCCTGGGTCGCGCATTCCGAGGACGCGCTCGCGCCCGGAGCGCCCTCGGTGTGGGAGGAGGTCCCGGACAACGTGCTCGTCGACACGGTCTTCGGCGACCGCGGGGCGACCGAGCGCGCGTTCGCCGCCGCGGATCGCGTCTTCAAGTGTAAATTCGACATCGCGCGCTGCACGGCGGTCACGATCGAGCCGCGCGCCGCGCTCGGCGTCTACGACGCCGCCGCCGGCCGCTACACGCTCTACGCGGGAACCGGCGGCGCGGTACGCCAGAAGAAAGACCTCGCCGCCGTGCTCGGCGTCGACGAGTCAAAGGTACGCGTGATCACGCGCGACGTCGGCGGCAATTTCGGCTCGAAGAACCGCGTTTACGTCGAGTACGGACTGGCGCTGTGGGCCTCGCGCAAGCTGGGCCGTCCGGTGAAGTTCACTGCATCGCGCTCGGAGTCGTTCGTGTCCGACTATCAGGGGCGCGACCTCGTCACCGAGGTCGAGCTCGCGCTGCGCTCGGACGGCAGGTTCCTCGCGATGCGCGCCTCGAACCTCTCGAACGTCGGCGCGCGCTGCGTTTCGCTCTCCCCGCTCTCCAAGGGCTCGGGCCTGGTCACCGGCGTCTACGAGATTCCGGCAGCGACGCTGCGCAGCCGCGCCGCTTTCACCACCACGGCGCCGACCAACCCCTACCGCAGCTCGGGACGCCCCGAGGTGTGCTTCGCGATCGAGCGGCTCATCGATATCGCCGCCGCGGGTCTCGGAATCGACCGCGTCGCGCTGCGCCGGATGAACCTGGTCGGGCCGGAAGCCATGCCCTACCGCAACGCGGTCGGAATGACCTACGACAGCGGCACCTACGCGGCGAACATGGATCTCGCGATGAAAGTCGCCGACTGGGAGGGGTTCGATGCCCGCCACCAGGCAGCCCGCTCGCGCGGCCGGCTTCTGGGACGCGGCCTCGCCAACTACGTCGAGTCCTCGATCGGCTCGCCGCGGGAACGCGCCGAGATCACGGTCTCGCCGGCGGGACGCGTAGCGGTCGTCGTCGGAACGCAACCCTCGGGGCAAGGCCACGAAACGAGCTTCGCGCAGGTGATCTCGACGCTGCTGTACGTTCCGGTGGAATCCGTCGACATCGTGCTCGGGGACACCGACGTGGTGAGCGTCGGGGGCGGCTCGCATTCCGGCCGCTCGATGCGCCATGCCGCCACGGTGTTCTCGATGGCGGCGGACAAGCTGATCGAGAACGGAAAACGCATCGCCGCCTTTCTGCTCGAGACGGACCCGTCCCGGATAGAGTTCGCGGGCGGCCGCTTCACCTCACCCGGCGCCGACAGGTCGTTCGATTTCCTCGAGCTCGCGCGGGAGGCCGGGACGGGCCTGCTGCCGAGGGAGCTGCGGGCCGGGCTTGCCGTCGCCGCCGACAACGAGATGCACGATCCGGTGTTCCCGAACGGCTGCGCGATCTGCGAGGTCGAAATCGATCCCGACACCGGCGCGCTGGAGCTGACGCGCTACACCGCGGTCGACGACGTCGGCCGCTGCATCAATCCGCTGATCGTCCACGGCCAGACGCATGGCGGCATCGCGCAGGGCGTGGGGCAGGCGCTGTGGGAGCAGTGCTACATTGACCCCTCCTCCGGCCAGCCGCTCACCGGGTCGTTCATGGATTACGGCATGCCGCACGCCCACACCCTGCCGTCGTTCAAGACCGAGATCGTCGAGGTGCTGTCGCCGACCAATCCGCTCGGCATCAAGGCCGGCGGCGAAGGCGGCACGACGCCCGCGCTTGCCGTCATCGTCAGCGCCATCGTCGATGCGCTGCGCGACTACGGCATCCGCGACATCCAGATGCCGGCGACGCCG
>Ga0209811_10000753_pt1 | contig 12225 bp, 12 predicted proteins | sample Coa_R1_6_FD_187161 | JGI IMG/M metagenome (GOLD analysis project Ga0209811, IMG submission 187161) | Surface soil microbial communities from Centralia Pennsylvania, which are recovering from an underground coalmine fire. - Coalmine... | ecosystem: Environmental > Terrestrial > Soil >...
ACGACCCCGCCAGCTGGTTCGCGGATGCCTGCAAAGCGGGTAGTGGTTGGAACACAATCTCGATCCCGGTCTGGAGTACACCCAACTTCACCGGCGAGTACGTCCCGGACGATCTTAGGCTGGATCTCCCAAGCGAGGAGTGGGTCGAGGAGCGTCGTGCTGACTGGGGCGAAGGCTCCAACTTCTGGACGAGCAAGATCGAGGCCGAGTTCCCGGATGTCTCGGACGAGTTCCTCATCAGTCCGGCGATGATCCAGAAGGGCTACGACACGGATCTCCCAGGGCTGGATCATGGGCGCTACGGGATCGATGTAGCCCGGATGGGCGACGACAAGACCTCGGTGTACAGGAATCGCGGCGGTCACATCCGTCACGTCGATACCTGGGGGAAGTCCGACACAATGAAGACTGCCGGCAAGGTCGGAGCGATCCTTGCCAAGCACTACCCTCGTCAGCTGCCGGCGACCATCGATGCGATCGGTGTTGGCGCTGGAGTAGCTGACCGGCTTCGCGAGCGCGGATTTGAGATCAGCCACTTCGAGGGCAGCACGAGGGCGTACCGCTTCAATCGTTTCCGCAACCGCCGCGCAGAGGCATTCTGGACGTTCCGCACAAAGCTGGAGAACGGATTGATCGACCTCGATCCTGAGGACAAGCAGCTCGCAGCGGAGCTACAGAACATCAAATACTGGATCGACTCAACGCAACGCATCGTGATCGAGTCGAAGGAGGAGATGAGGAAGCGCGGCGTTCCGTCACCCAACCGCGCCGATGCGGCAGTGCTCTCGACGGCGGCGCTGAGTGTTTCCGCTGAGCAGATCCTTGCTACCGAGGACATCCCCGGCGAAGGGCCGTTGGCAGACGACCTGATGGAACGGGCGATGTAACGTGGCGCGGCTCGCTTACCATTTGTTACTTCCGTCCCAAGTGCGGCGGGTCGCGCCTCCTACTGGGGAGTTCAAGTGAGCATTCGGATTAGTTCACCGACCGGGCCTCCGGCACCTACCAATGAGATCGGCACCGTTCTGCAAGGCGTTTTCAGCGTCAACTCGATGGAGGCGTTCGTCTCTCCACTCATGGACGTCACTGAGTGGGTACCAGACTTGACGTGGCCGACGAGCGTAGACACCTACCACCGGATGCGGGCAGACACGCAGCTTGGCGCTCTCTACCGTGGCGCGACCTTCCCCATCCGTCGGTACATCTGGATGCTCGATCCGAATGACGCCGACGAAGAGATGGTCAGGAAGCTGTCTGAGGATCTCAACATTCCGATCCAGGGCGAGGAGGAGAAGAAGCCGCGCACCCGTCGCAAGCGCCGCTTCATCTTCGACGATCACATTCGTAAGGCGCTGCTCGGACTGATCTACGGACACATGTATTTCGAGCAGGTCGGAGAGATTGGTGACGACGGCCTCTGGCATTTGCGGAAGCTGTCCGAGCGCATGCCCAACACGATTGCCACGATCAAGGTAGCGCCGGACGGTGGACTCGTCTCCATCATCCAGAACATCACGTCGAACGCGATGCCGTTTGGCATGATGCCGGAGATCCCAGTGGACAGGCTCGTCGCCTATGTCTGGGACTTGGAAGGCGGAAACTGGTTCGGCCGCAGCGTCTTCCGCGAGTGCTACAAGAATTGGCTTATCAAGGATCGGCTCCTCCGAATCGACGCCATCAACCATGCGCGTGCAGGTGGTGTGCCGATAGCCACTGCCCCGCCCGAAGCCACCAACCAGGAAGTCGCCGCCATTGGCAAGATGGCACAAGAGTTCCGAATTGGTGAGTCGAGCGGCGGGGCAGTGCCGTATGGGACGAGCTTCGATGTGATCAAGGCTGCCAGGGCCAGTACGGTCGAGTCGATGCGCTACCACGACGAGGCGATGGCTCGCTTCTTCCTGATGATGTTCATGCAACTTGGCCAGACGCGCACCGGCAGCCGTGCGCTCGGCAACACTTTCGTGGACTTCTTTAAGGAGTCTCAGGACACGATTGCAACATGGTTCGCCGACATCTTCGGAGAGCACGTGATCGAGGATTGGGTGGACTGGAACTACGGTGAGGATGTGGACGTTGTACCGCTTCTCACCTACAAACGAGATCCGGAGCTTTCGGTGCAGGACATCGTCGAGCTGATCAATGCCGGTGCCATCATCGTAGACGCGGATCTTGAACAAGCTCTTCGCGATGAGCTTGGTCTCCCTGATAAGGCCACCGGAGCACCGGCTCCAAAAGCCGAGGTCAAGCCAGGACCGCCACCGCCACCGCCAAAGCCAGAGCCGCCAAAGCAAAAGGTGTTGCCGGTCGGCGCGGTCGGCGCGGATGGGAAACCAGTTCCTCCACCTCAGCAGCCTGGTCCGGCCCAGAAGGTTGCTGCTGACCGCGAAGAGCGGACGGCTGGTGGGGATGGGGGTTTGCTCCCTCCCTCTTCACTTCCCAAAGGTCGTCCGCTCGAAGCGGTGGTGAGGTTCTTCAGGAGAGATGAGTGATTTTGAGTTCCGGAGAGAAGTCGGTATAATGGCCGAATCGGGCAAGAATCCGTACTTGTTCTTGCCAGGCCATCAACCGCCGAAAAAGGGCGAGCCACGTTGGCCGCTGACCGCGAAAGAACCGAAGGGAGGCAACAAGGATGGCAAAGCAGCATAACACGAACCAGAAGGCTCCCGCTCTCTCGCTGGCTCAGCGGTTTGGGTCAGGAGCGGCAGCTGTCGCCAGCCCGGAGACGCAGCCGCGTGAGACGGCGATCCGCAACGCCGGTACCGGCGCGGCGTTGCACAAGATCAACAAGAAGAGCAACAGCACCGGGCTGAAGCCGTAGGGAGGAGGATCATGCCAGCGAAAAAGGGATTGGGCAAGGGACTCCCCAAGCCCAAGGGCGGCGGTGGACACGGCAAGACAACGCCCTCAAAGCCTCGCAAGGGGACCCCGCCGAGGCTGCCGAAGAAGTAGGAGGGCTCATGCCTTACGAAGTCAAGAAAAACGGCGACCAGTACTGCGTGTACAAGAAGAGCGAAAAGTCTCCCATCAAGGGTGGCTGTCATCCGACGCGGCAGAAGGCGCTCAAGCACATGCGGGCGCTGTATGTCAACGTCGAGGGGAAGACAGTCGATCCGCCGACGACGATGGATGAGGCGAAGGATCTCGCCGCCAACCTCGGCTGGACTTTGGAGCCGATGGAAGGCACGCCGTACTGGGCACTACGGAACGTGCCGATTGCTTCGACGGGAATCGAGTACCCGTTGTCAACCGGGCCGCATACGTTCACGCCGGAAGACTTGGCGGCAGCGGTCGATGCTCAGGACGATCCGGCAATCGTCCAGCCTCGCATCTGGCTCGGGCACGACGATCCTCGCTTCAACGGAGACGGCGAGCCTGCCCTGGGACGAGTGGAGGCCATGCGCCTCTCAGATGACGGACATACGATCTTTGGTGACTATGTCGGCTTGCCGGCGTGGCTTGCCAAGATCATGCCTGTCGCCTATCCGAGTCGTTCCATCGAGGGTCAAGTCAACGCCAGTACGGTGACGGGCAAGAAATACCCACTCGTGATCACGGCCGTCAAGCAGCTCGGTGTTATCTGGCCGGGCATCAGCGTTTTGGAGGACATCCCCATCCTCCTCAGCGATTCCGGGCCAAAGGACGTGAAGATCGCTGCTACGAAGGCTATCGCGGCAGAGGTCAACGTCGAGGATGTTCGTCGTGAGTTCTACGATCAGCTCAAGGTCGAAGCCGAAGATGATCCCGAAAAGCGGTTCTGGTGGATCCGCGTACAGCAGGTCGTCAGCGGCAAGGGGCAGTTGATCGTGGACGACGACAATGGCCAGCTCTATCGAGTCGGCTACAAGGTCACCGGTGACAGTGTCAAGTTCGACGATCCGGTGCCGGTCAGGGTTCAATACCAAGACCAGTCGGTAGCAGCGTCGGCCGTCAGCGAGATGGTGAGCGAGATCGAGGAGCCGGTCTTGATCTACGCCAGCCGCAAGGATTCCTGGGAGAACGGCGAGTTGGCGGCGGCCACCGTCACCGACGCTCCCTGGGATGGCACGTCTTCCAGGTTCTCGGATGAGCAGTACGTCACGGCCTGTGTCCTGGACAGGGCGGATTGCTCACTCGACTGGAAGAACATGCCGGACAAGCAACGGTTCACCCTTCCGATCAGAGAGCCGGACGGCGCTTTGAACAGGAACGCAGTGCATGCGGCGGCAGAAAGGCTGGGGAGTTTCAAGGCCTGTGTCGCCGCCAAGAGTCGTGCCGCTGCGCAGATCAAGGCAGCGTACGGCACTCTGAAGGAGGATCCGCCAGATGACGTCATGAAGCTGGCGGCTTCAACAAACAAAGGAGGAAGCATGGATGAGGAGACTCGTCAGCTTCTCGCCGCCAAGTTGGGCCTTCCTGCCGACTCAACGGAGGAGCAGATCGACGCCCATCTGGCGAAGCTCAAGGCATCGACGGAGACACCAACGCCGCCGACGCCAGAGACACCGCCGCCGACGCCGCCTTCACAGCCGACGCCGGAGACTCCGCCATCGGTCACCGATGACCCGGAGGGAGACAAGGGCGATGGCGAGGGCGACAAGGGCAACGGCGAGAACGTCGAGGCCAAGCAGCAGGGAGTCGTCCAGGTCGATGCCGCGACCTGGGACGAGATTCGCAGCAACGCCGCGCTCGCGGCCAAGATGCACCAGGACAACATCAAGGCCGAGAACGACCGCACGATCACCGACGCGATCAAGGCCGGCAAGTTCCCGCCGTCGCGGAAGGATCACTACATGAAGCTCATGGCGGCAGACCGCGAGGGCACCATCGCGATGATCAACGGCCTGGAGGTCGGAACCATCCCGGTGAACGAGCGGGGCAGCTCCGGAGGCAGCGAGGAGCTGAAGGCCGGCATGGAGAACGGCAATGTCGCCAACGGCGAGGGTCTGCCCGACAACTGGTTCCCGGAGGTCGGCATGATCAAGGCACGCGCCTTGCAGGATCGGCGCATCTTCCAGGCAAAGGAGGGCTAGGAGATGGCGAACGACTGTGTTCCATTCTTCGAGCCAGGTCAGCATCCGACCGCAACGGCGAAGGCCGCGATCACTGGCAAGCGGTGCGTCCAGATCGCCGGGGATCGTGCCGGAGGTCCGGGCTTCACAGGGGTAGAGTCCCGGCTGTACACGGTCGGCATGCCCAACACGGCCGGTGCACTCGGTGCCGGCAAGCGCATCTTCGGCGTGGCGGGGTACGACACCCCCATCGGCGGCGATGTCAAGGTCATTCGCGGCGGGATCGTTCCGATCAAGTCGGGTGCCGCGATCAACGCAGGCGTCGAGGTCGAAGTTGACGCCAACGGCCAGGTCATCACCCTGGCTGCCGGCACTCCAATCGGTCTGGCTGTCGCAGCCTGCGCAAGCGGTGCGGACGCCGAGATCCTGCTGTACCTCTAGGAAGGGGGTGGACTACATGAAGCAGAGGAACGGAGTGTTCATCCCCGAGCAGCCGGGAATCGTCTCGGCTGATGCTGCCATCGCAGCGGCTGTGCCGTCGTACAGCAACCCGGTTGCACATCCGCTCGGGCCACCGACGCTCACCGGAACAACCTACTCGGTCGATCTTGCCCTCAAGCAGCCGACCCGAGTAACCCGCACGATCATGGATCTCACGCTCCAGAGATTCTTCGCGGATCGTGTCTTCACCAACCAGGGCGGCGTCACAGGCGGCGCGGTCATCTACGACGTGGCCCTGACGAACGACATCTACCTGGAGCGCGACATCGCGAGGGTCGCTCCGGGCCAGGAGTTCCCGATTGTCACAAGCTTGCGGCGCGCACCGCAGGTTGCGGCGGTGGAGAAGTGGGGCGGCAAGTTCTTCACCACCGACGAGGCTCGGGATCGCAACGACGTGTCGGTGTACACCCGGCACATTCGCCAGCTGGCGAACACCATCGTCCGCAAGATCAACCAGCGTGCGGTGGAGGTCCTCGACGCGGCGGTGACGGCGTACACGCGCACGGTCACCGGCAACAACTGGAGCACGGTCGTCACGGCCGGTTCCTCCGCGTCCAACGCAACGCTCTGGCCGGGGCGTGACTTCGCCAAGGCGCAGTACCAGGCCGAGGTCGAAGAGCTGGGGATCGTGTACGACCTGTGGATCATGAACCCGCAGGAATTCCTCAACCTCGCAACCGTGTACGGCAACTTCCTCAACGACCTGCTCACTTCTCTCGGCATCAGCATCTTCGTGACCAACCGTGTGCCGGCAGGAACGGCGTACGTCGTCGCGGAGGGCCAGGTCGGGCAGATGCGCATCGAGCAGCCGCTGGCGACCGAGACGTGGCGCGACAGCGACGGCCGGCAGCAGACCTGGACGCAGAGCAGCGTGCGTCCGGTCATGTTCGTGGACAACCCGCCCGCAGTCCTCAAGTTCACGGGTCTGGCGGGGTGATCGGGATGGGATACGAAGTCGCAGAGGAGTACAAGGGCCAGTCCGGTGAGGGGAGGATCGTCAAGCACCTGCTCTTCACCGCTCTCATGCCCGTCCCCAACCCAGCTCAGCCGGATCAGGAGATCTGGGTCGAGAAGCTGTTCAAGCGCGGCGAGGAGATCCCTGCCGACATGCTGGACGACGCCACGCTGGAGCGTGGTGAGCGGCTCGGCTCGTTCTTCACGGACGAGGAGCTGGAGGAAGGTCAAAACCAGCGCGAGCCGGGGCCTGCTCCCGCAATGCAACTGACGGAGGCAGGAGAACCGGCCTTCGACGAGATGAGCGAGTCGGAGCTGGCGGAGTACATTCGCCAGAACCGGCCGAACGTCGGCGAGACAGTGCTCATGTCTCAGAACGACCCCGACACCGCGAAGCGGCTGTTGGAGGCCGAGCACATGGCTACGGACGGCGAGCCTCGTGCCGGCGTCGTCAAGGGCCTGAACGAGATCATCGACAGCAAGTAGCCCAAGTTCAGCGGGGGACCGGATAATTTGCTTGCCGCAGGTGTCCGGATCCCCCGCTGAAGCCTCCATGAAAGGATCGGTATGGACACGTACACAGGGAGGCTCGCTAGCGACGGCCACGGCAACTTGATTGCAGACGAGGGGCCGAGAGCAGGCGAGCAGGTCGCGTACGACGAAGGGCAGTACATCTTCGTCGCGCCGGGAGAACCGTCGCATTTCGACCGTCACCACCAGCAGTTCGCACAGATGACGGGAACGGTGGACGAGTCGATGACGGACGACCCGGATCTCGTCAACGTCAGCGACACAGAGAACCAACACCACTTCGGCGTCTTGGATGACGACCCGCACGCGGATGGCCCCAAGACCGACGATGACCGGATCGCCGCGACGATCACAGGGCATACAGAGGCGTACCGTGCATAGCGCCGTCTGGACGCCCAAGTTGATCGTCCCAAGCGGCCCGATCATCCCTTGTCCTGCCATCGAGGAGTTCTTTCCCTGGCTCGACAAGAAGGAGCGTAGGGCCGTCGGCGATACGTTGATCAAAGCTCGCGATGGCGTGCTCCAGATGGCCGGATCTCTCTGTAACTACTCCAGCAAGGCGCTCCAGGATCTTCTCTGGGGCAAGACGGCGTACGCCGGAGAGACGAACATCTATTCCGGGTTGTGGGCAGCAGCCATCGACGACACGCTCGCCGGCAACACGGCGACGGAATGCGCATACGGCAGTTACGCTCGCCTGCTCCTGGCGAACAACACGACGATCTTCGCAGCGGGTTCGGGAACAACGACCTACACCAAGACGTTCCCGAGCGATGCGGCGAAGTCCTGGGCAACCTCGACGGCGACGGGCACGAACAACACCGTCACCTACCTCGGTTTCCTGAACGGGAACGCGGGCACGTCGGCGGACAAGGGTCTTGCCTGGTGCACGATCACATCCACCCTCATCAACGCCGGTGACACACCGCAGCTGGCCCTCAACGCCGTCACCGTCGTCCAGGACTGATGGACGTCACATTCACTCACCACGACGGCACGTTCGTGCGAACGGGAGAATGTTGCCGTTGTGGTGAGTGTTGCATGACCGGCAACCCGTTCACCGGTGAGCCGAACGTACCTTGTCCGCTGCTTAAGATGAGGGATGGAATCGCAACTTGTACTGATCGGCAGCATCCGTACTACTTGAATGGCTGTAACGTCTGGCCGACTCATCCGGGGCATATCGTGGACAAGCCTGGTTGTTCCTACAGGTTCACGAGAGTCGATGGCAGTTAGGACTCTTAGGCTCGGCGTAGGGGCGGATGGTAACTTCGCTGCGGCTAACGAAGTTGACCAAACAGCAGCGAGTCGTACTGATGGTTGGACAGTTGCCAAGATCGCTGCGACGAACCAGTCTGATCTCGACGTAGGAGTCAAGCAGGCGTCGGGCACGTTCGCGGTGTCTGCCAAGCCTGCGTCGTTCCTGATCGGCTCGACAGCAAACGCAATTAAGTCGGCAACTCCGTACGCCGGCACCTTTGCCGCGACTGCTTGGACAATCACCTTCGCTGTACGCGCGGGTACAGCCTCATCGCAGGCAGGCCGCATGCGTCTCAGAGTCTTTGCTTCGGTGAATGCAGATGGATCGAGCGCGAGAGAGCTAACCGGATCTACACAAGTTGGCACAACAAGCGCCGCGCTCTCCACAACTGCTGACGCCACTTCGGTCGTCACCTGGTCGCCGGGAGCGATCACGTTGAACAACGAGTACCTGTTCTTCGTCGTTGCTTGGGAGATCACGACTGCGAGCGGCAGCAACAGCGGCGATGTTGTGTTGCGCACAGGACAGTCGGCTGGCGGGACACGGATCGTTACTCCTGATTTGGCGGCGATAGTTCTTCTTGCTCCGGGACAAATCGGAGCTACAAGCACGGTCGCAGGAGCGGTGCGCCGTACCGCAGCTGTTAAGCCTGCTCAAATCAGTGCAGCTTCGACAGTCGGTGGTTCGATCAGAACGCCCAGGACGCTTTCGATCACGCCGACGGTCCACAACTACATTCCGAACCCTTCTTTCGAGGTTGATGTAAGCGGCTGGAACCCTCAGGCATGTACCATCGTCAGAGATACCACGCAGAGAGTGTTCGGCGTTGCCTCTGCGAAAACGGTTTCGACGGTCGATGGCGGTTCTCTTCTCACGACGAACTACCTTGCGGGGGTCGGCCTCGGCCCCATTTACCAAGGACGCATTTTCTCGATCTCGATGTACGTGAAGGGCGTGGGCTCAGCAATCGGTCGTATGGCCCAGATATACATAAATGAGAGTGGCGGAGTAAACCCCGATGAGTTTTTTGCCTACAACAACATCATACTTGACGGCACCTGGCAGAGATTGACCGGGACAGGGCCAGTCGCTAGGGCTGACCGGACGAATCTCTACGCCGTCTTGTATCCGACGACCGGATCTGGATTGACTGGCGATGTCGTTTACATCGACGCTGTGCAGTTGAACGACGGCGCTGCTATTCCCTACGCCGACATCCCTGGCCGAGTCATCGCGGCGATCTCCTCGGTCGGTGGTTCGATTCAAGTAGCCAAGGGGATTGTTCCCGCCAACATTCGGGCTAACGCTTTCATTGGATCGCAGTGGCTGCCTATCGGTGGCGCCCCGATCCTCGATAACTTCAACCGTGCAGACGGTAGCCCTGGTGCAAACTGGACTCCTACCTATCCGGGCACGCCAGCCTCGTTCGGCAGGATCTCCGGCAATCAGTTCCTCGGCTATTCAGATTGGATTCGCGAGACATTCAACAATGATGTCGAAATCGGCATTGATTTGACTGCCTACGCGACGAACCAGGGGTGGGATCTGGCGCTGACTCCTGCTGCTGATCCACCAGGAGGCCCGAACGCATACGACCTGTCGTTCGACAATACAGGCCCGACCGACTTTGGGCCGATCATCTGGAAGAGGAGCGGAGGAACTTGGTCGCATCTCTCGGACTACTTCCGTGAAGTTCCTCAAGCCGGAGACAGGTACATCATGCGGCGAATCGGCAATACGCTTCAGACCTACCGCATTCGCGGCGGCGTCACAGTCCAGATGCACAACATCGTCGATTCGGAGTTCAGCGGTCCCTGGCATGCGAGCATAGGGACTTGGCTGTACGACGGTACGATCCTTCTTGACAACTTCCGGGCGGCCAACGCTCTTCAGGCAGTTTCGCTCGGAGTCGTTCGCAATCTTATTGTTGGTACGATTGCTGCGAACTCGACGGTCAGCGGATCGACTCGGGTAACTCGCGCAATCACGCCAGCTCAGATCGGGGCCGCTTCCTCACTCAGTGGCTCCGTGCGCGTGACGCGCCGGGTCGTTCCCGCGTCAATTGCCGCCGCCGCATCGGTGACTGGCGCTGTCCGCGTAACTCGGCGCGTCACCCCTACAACGATCTCGGCGACATCGTCGGTCAGCGGAGTCATTACTCGGCTCCGTCGCATCTTGCCGACAACGATCTCTGCGGCTGCATCGATCTCTGGTTCAATCCAAAAGATAGGTGCGATAAAGCTAATCTCCGGAACGCTAAGTGCAACCTCAACGGTGTCCGGAGCAATCAGGGTCGTTCGGGCAACCTCTCCCGCCCAGATCTCTGCCACCGCAGTGGTCTCCGGTTCGGTCCGCACCCTCCGGAGAATTGCTCCGGCTTCAATCTCCGCGTCCTCGGCCGTCAGTGGATCCATTGTCAAACGGGTCGCTGTTGCAGGGCAGATCTTGGCTGTTGCGACAATTTCCGGTACGGTTCAGGTGCGTCGGGGCATCCTTCCTGGGCAGGTCAATGCGTTCTCAACACTATCTGGCTCACTCCGGGTGGTGCGGCGTGTTGTACCTGCCCAGGTGGGAGCGACATCGACGCTCTCCGGCAGCGTTGTCCGTTCCGGAAAGATCGCTGGGCAGGTAAACGCAACTTCGACTGTTTCAGGCTCTATCAAGAGGTTGGCTGGTGTACTGCCGGCAACTATCTCGGCATCCTCGACGGTCACAGGGAAAGTTGTACGTAGAGTCACAGTCGTTCCGGGTCTGATCAACTCAACTTCGACGGTGAGCGGCAGGGTAGGAGTTGTTCGGGTACTTGTTCCTGGCCTGATCAACTCTAAAGCAACAATCTTCGGGACAATCGGTGTCGGTCGTGTTGTGTTCGGGAACATCTTTGCCACTTCGACGGTCAGCGGAGAGGTCGAGCGGTTCGGAAAGGCCCAGATCCAGCCGTTTTCGATCCTCGCGACCACCCTAGTGTCCGGGTCGGTTTTTCGGTATACTCCCACCGTCACCTACAGCCACTCCGGTACAGGTGTGATTCGGGATCGAATTGCAACAGGTACGACGTTAGTTGGATCCGGAGAAGTAAGAGGGGCAGGGTCAAGAGTTGGAGTCGGAACTGTCCTGGTTGGGTCGGGAGATGTCCTCGCAGGTAGAACAGGGGTGGTGACTTGACCTACGTTGTAACCTTTACAGACTACGAGCCGACTCCCCGCTTTGATGATGTACCTTGGACGACGGTACATGTCGAAGAGGGAGTTGCTTCGGATGGCCCGTGGGAGCAGATCGACACAATCATCCTTCAGCCGACCGACCCGGATCCTGAGCATCCCATGTCTCGTTCCTTCACGACGAACGAGGCAACAATTCCTGCTGGCTGGTACCGGGTCACCTTCGTGGACGATCTCGGTAATCAGCTCATCACCGATCCGGTCTTCAACCGGGCAGGAGCGCGTGATCAGAACTACTTTCCGTCCGTTCGCAATGTTGCGTCAAAGATCATGTCTCGGACGAAGGATCAGTTCGGGAACTTGATTGGTACGTTCAATGACGAGACAACGCCGACCGACGAGCAGGTCGAATGTGCCATCAAAGCGCTCGATCTCGCCATGGAGTTAGAAAAGAAAAATGGCGGCGAGCTGGTGATTGCCTAGCGGCGCCCGCCGCTAATATTTAGCACTCTCATTTTTCGTCCTTTTGATTTTGTAGTCGGACATGCGGCCTTGGGCACATGTCTGGGCGCGCACTCTTTCCGAGGGTAGTAAAATTTAGCTGGCGAAGCCGTCTTGCGCGCTGAGCCAGCCGCAACGGGAGCTCGAGACTACTTCGGATGACCAGGCTCTCCAGCGGTGGGGAGCCAAGCGACAGGTAAATATGTTTGAACGCTTGAACCAAATCGAAGCCAAATATGACGAACTCACCAAGGCGCTCTCATCGCCTGAGGTGATCGGCGATTCGTCGCGCTACCAGAAGACCGCCAAGGCCCACAGCGAGGTCGCG
>Ga0209811_10000754_pt1 | contig 12218 bp, 9 predicted proteins | sample Coa_R1_6_FD_187161 | JGI IMG/M metagenome (GOLD analysis project Ga0209811, IMG submission 187161) | Surface soil microbial communities from Centralia Pennsylvania, which are recovering from an underground coalmine fire. - Coalmine... | ecosystem: Environmental > Terrestrial > Soil >...
ATCCTAGTCAACTAAGATGAAGCCTGTGCGGGTCTTCCAGACTCTCCTCGCGTTCAGCGGCGCTGCCGTACCGCAGCTGGCGCTGACACGAGAGCTTGTCGACCGCGGTCACGACGGCACGGATGTCGTCGATCGAGCTGAGCGCCGGGGCGTACAGCACGTCGGCCCCCGCCTCGGAGTAGCGCCGCAGGCGGGTGATCGTGTCGGCGAGGTCTGCGATGCCGTGGAGATGGTTCTCGGCACGAGCTGTGAGCACGAAGTCGCCGTCGCGGTGCGCCGCCTCGGCTGCGGCGGCGACGCGCTCGGTCGCGAGCCCGATGTCGTAGATCGGGTTGGCTGAGTCGCCGGTGAAGTCTTCGATCGAGCATCCGGCGAGCCCGATCGCCACCGCCTGCGTGACGGTGTCGGCGGCGCCGATCACATGGCGAGCATATTGGGCCGCCGCATCCAGGCTGAGCTTCGTGCTGGCAAGTATGGCGTCACGCTCCTTGGTAAACTGCGCGGCCTCGATCTTGCCATCCGCGAGCTTTTGAAAAGCCTTGCGCATCTCCTGTTGAGCTTCCAGTTTCGGCATGCGCTGAAGGAGATTCCGACCTTCCTCTACCACTTCTTTGGGAAGATTGCTGTTGGTTGCGACCTTCTCAAATGCCTCGCTGCGTTTCTTGCTCATCGCCGTGATGGCGGGATTGAGATCGAGCACAAAATCGCTGGTATGACCTTCGAGAACTATTGGTTGCTGGCCCTTTTCCTCTTCTGTTTTGCCATTTTTACGGGCCAACGCGGGCAAGTTTGTTTTGAAGTACTTCACCATCTCATCTACGGTGATAACGCCATCTGGTTCATAACCGTAGTTGTCGGCCTTGCCCTTGAGGCCGTCGGCGACAACCGTGGTGAAGATACCGTGTTTCGCCAGGTCAAGTGACGGTTTCAATCCTGAATTGGGCAAAAAGATAACGCGGCTTTGCGTCGGAATGCCCTCTTCTTCCTTACCCAGCAATTCGCGATAGAGCTCATGATTTACTTGCTCGGAAGCCGGCAAAGCGTTGCGATCGATTGCCCGCAGTTTCTTGATACTTTCATCGAGTTGCCCTTTTCGCGTCGCAATACCCCGCGGCGAATCGTCAGTCCAGCGGCGGTTCTGTCCCGGATAGCCAACACTTGTGGCAAACTCCGGATACAACTCCATCCAGCGCTTCCAATCGGCATCGAGGTAGTCATGAAACTCCTGCCTGGTCTTGGCTTGTGCCGGCATTTCCGGATGACCTTGAGCGATTGTCAGCATCGGCAAAACCAACGTCGAAGCCGTCAGTCCAGGAATCACTAAGGAAAAAAAGCGCATCACGGGGTGCCTCCGGCGGATTTGCTGAGCTGCAGCTGTCGTTCGTGGGCAAGCTGCACGATCAGTCTGGCGGTTTCTTCCACGTCCATTGCAGTGTTGTCAATCAAGACGGCGTCGGAAGCACGAACCAGTGGTGAGACTTTGCGCTCAGTGTCACGTTTGTCGCGCTCGTGAACCTCGTCGAGAACTTGCTCCAAATCCAGTGTTTCGCCCTTTTCGATATGTTCTTTCCACCGACGTTCCGCGCGCGCTTCGGGCGTGGCTTCGAGGAAAATCTTTAATTCGGCATTGGAAAATACCACAGTGCCAATGTCGCGCCCCTCCATCACCACTCCACCCCCGGCGCCGGCACGCTGCTGCTCGGCGACCATAATTTCGCGAACGCCTGCGATGGTTGCGACTCGGGAAGCAGCCTGAGCCACTTCGTTGGTTCGAATCGCCTGGGTGACGTCTTCGCCGTCGAGCAGCACCCGATTGTGAATGCAAGGATCGGTGAGTGTAGGCGGAGCAGGGCGCAATTCAATGTGGGTGTCACGCGCGAGTTGCAGCAACTCTGATTCGGACGTTAGTGCAATTCCGCCGCTTTGTAGAGCATTCAGTGCCAGCGCACGGTACATCGCACCACTATCCAAATATTGATAGCCGAGCTTTTGCGCAACGAGCCGTGCGACGCTGCTTTTTCCAGAAGCGGCGGGACCATCAATGGCAATCGTAAGTTTTTTCATGAAATTGCGTCTGGAACTCCGGGAGGTTCAAAACGGCTGAAACTAAAATCCCATGATGTTATAGCCGCAATCCACGTAAAGCGTCTCACCGGTAATTCCAGAGCCGGCGCTAGACAGCAAGAATGCCGCCGTTCCCCCAACTTCCGCGGGATCGACATTGCGTTTGAGTGGAGCGCGATCCGCATGAGCCTTGAGCATCTCGCCCAAATTAGAGACTCCGCGTGCGGCCAAAGTCTTAATGGGTCCAGCCGAGATGGCATTTACGCGGATGCCTTTCGGGCCGAGGTCGCTGGCCAGATAACGAACAGTGGCTTCCAGCGCGGCTTTTGCAACTCCCATGACGTTATAGCCTGGCACTACTTTTTCTGCTCCGTAGTAAGACAGTGTCACGACGCCCCCACCTTCAGACATGAGAGCCATCGCCGCTCTAGACACGGCAATCAGGGAAAAGACGCTAACATCGTGCGCAATGCGAAACCCCTCGCGGGACGTATTAATGAACTGGCCTTTCATTGCCTCAGAGGGAGCAAACGCAACGCTGTGAACGATCCCGTGCAGCGTACCGTACTTGGATTTCAATTCGTCGAATAGTTTTGCAATCTGGTCATCGGAAGCAACGTCACACATGAAACCGGCTGCACCAGGGAGATCGGCAATCAAATCTCTGGCTTCCTGCTCAAGGCGTTCGTTTTGGTAACAAATAGCGAGACGCCAACCGGACTCCTGCAATTTCTGTGCAATAGACCATGCGATACTGCGTTTGTTAGCCAAACCGAAGATAACCGCTGTTTTCTGCGAGTCGCTCACAAGTACCTCGGGAAGAGAAAAGTTGTCAGTATCAATTCTCACTTCTAGTTAGAGTAAAAAGCCTCGGAGAGTTTATCAGCGTTGGCTTCCCGCCCGCCACTTCCGGAGTGGTGACAAGGGTCAAATGCGATGGAATGCGCGCTCAATTTCCTTCAACGAATACCGGAGAACCACGGGACGACCGTGCGGGCAGCTCATCGGGCAATCGGTCTTGGCAAGTTCGGCGAGCAGCCATTCCATCTTGGTCTGGTCCAGCGGCATATTGATCTTGATCGCCGCATGGCAGGCAGTTGACGCGGCAATTTTCGCCTGCAATGTTTCAATGGAGATGGCCGTGTTCTCGCGCTCAATGCCGTCCAGTATCTCGGTCAGAAGTTGCTCCGCATCGCTGGAAACAATTCCGGCGGGCATGGATTGGATCGCGAAGCTACGTGGCCCCATCGGCTCGACTTCGAAACCGTTTGCGGACAGCTCCTCGGCAATTTTTTCGTAGGTGACAATCTGCCGGGGCGACAGCTCCACCACCATCGGCAGCAGCATGCGTTGCGATTCCACCTTACCGGCGCGACGGGCTTCCAAGTGCTGTTCGAATAGAATGCGCTCGTGCGCCACGTGTTGATCGACAATCCACAGTCCTTGGCCATTCACAGCGACGATAAAGCTGGAACTGATCTGACCGAGCGGTTTTAAGTCTGCGATTTGATCGGGATGCGGAAGCGAAGCCGGTGCCTCACCATTTGCGCCGGCAAGATTCCCTATCCAGTTCGAGCTGACCGGCACGGGTGAAGCGATCGAAGACGCGCCACCGCTGAACGAAGATCCAAGGTCGAAAGCGAACCGCCGATCGATCGGCCGGGCCGGCGCGCTGGAAAGGTCGAAGCCACCCTCCGAGCCGACACCGCTGCCAAGACCAATCTCTTCCATCGAGACTGCCGCATGCGGAATGCCCGAATTTGCGGGTGCCGGAGTGATTGGAGCGAGGGTTGAAGCCGGGCCGGTCCAGGTAGACGGATTCGCGAGCGATTGCTGCGACGCAATGGTGCCGACCGCAACGGCGAAACTCGCGATCGGGCGCGCGTTCATCAGTGCCTGGCGAATCGCATCGCGTGTAACGTCATGAACAAACTGCGAACGACGAAAGCGCACCTCAATTTTTGCCGGATGAACGTTTACGTCCACTTCGTCATAGGGCATTTCGAGGAAAAGTAGCGTCGCCGGGAAAATTGCGTGCGGGTGGATATTACGATACGCCTCATGAATCGCGTGCAAGATCACCCGATCGCGGACCAGCCGCTTGTTCACAAAAATATAGATGCCATTGCGATTGGGGCGCTGAATCTCCGGACGTGACGTGAAGCCGGAGATGGTCAGACTGGCCTTCTCTTCTTCGGGGTCCAGCGCCGGTTCGCTGACCGATGAGCCGAACGGCAAGGAAACTGTCGGCATCTCCACCAATTCATCAAGCGCTTGTCTGCCGAAAAGTTGATACACACGGTCGGCGAGTTTACCCGTCGCCGGACAGTCGATAATGGTTTGCGTCGGCATGGACAGAACGAACTGCTTGTCGGGATTGGCCAACGCATAGTGTGTGACCAGCGATGCGATATGACCGAGCTCGGTGGTGTCCGACTTGAGAAATTTTCTCCGTGCCGGAACCGAATAAAACAGATCGGCGACGCTGAGTGTGCTGCCGACCGGCAGACCCGCCGGCTTCACGCTGACCAGCTTGCCGTTCGCAAATTCAATACGCGTGCCCTCCGATTCCGCGGCGTCGCGTGTTTCGAGCGACAGCCGCGATACCGCTGCAATTGTCGGAAGGGCTTCACCGCGAAATCCGAGCGTCGCGATAGAAAGCAAATCGTCGGCAGATTTCAGTTTGCTGGTGGCATGGCGCTCGAAGGCCAGCAGCGCGTCATCGTGTGTCATGCCGTGCCCATCGTCAATGACTCGGATCATGCGCTTGCCGCCGGCTTCAATCTCGATGCGAATCGTTTTGGCGCCGGCGTCGAGCGCGTTTTCGAGCAGTTCCTTCACAACCGAAGCCGGCCGTTCGACAACTTCGCCGGCAGCGATCTTGTTGGCAACGGACTCCGGAAGTATGCGGATGCGGCTCATTGGCTATCGTTTTTCATTCAGGCAGAATAATTTGGATTCTTTCTTGAAGCGACTTCCGCCGCTACCGAGCTGGAACGGCCTTAGGGATCGAGCATATTCCTTCCGGCAGTCAGCACATCGAAAAATAGAGCGGCGAACAATCATTTTGCCGGTTTCAGGGCAATGCCAAGCTGGTCGAGCTGCTGTTTATCCACATCGCTCGGCGATTCGGCCATCAAATCCTGCGCGGCAGTCGTTTTTCCAAACGCGATCACTTCGCGAATGGATTTTTCGCCAGCGAGTAGCATGACCACGCGATCGATGCCAAGTGCGATGCCGCCGTGTGGAGGTGTGCCGTACGTGAGCGCGTCAAGGAAAAAACCGAAGCGTTTGCGCTGCTGCTCTTCGCTAAGACCCAGCGCCCGGAACAGGCGTTCTTGAATATCCTGTTGATGGATTCGAATGCTGCCGGAACCGAGTTCATAGCCGTTCAAAACAAGGTCATAGCCCTTCGAACGCACTTCCCATGGCGTGGATTCCAACTTTTCCAGATCTTCGTCGACGATTCCGGTGAATGGATGCTGTGCACTGACCCACGTTTGGTCCGGCTCGCTCCATTCGAACAGCGGAAAGCCAGTAAGCCACAGAAATTTCCACTTGGTCCGGTCGATGACGCCAAGCGCCTCGCCAAGTTGCGAACGCAATTGCCCTGCAACCAAAGCTGCAGCTTCGGTACCTTTGATCTGCTCTTTCGCGGAAACCGCAACCACCAGATCGCCGACTTTTGCGCCGCATGCTTCGGTAAGCTTCTTGACGTTCTCCGCGCCGATCAACTTTTCGACAGTGGATGTCAATCCTTCCGCGGCAACTTTGGCGAAATACGCCCCGCGAGCGCCGAGCGCTTTCGCTTTTTCAGTAAGCTCGTCCAGCTGCTTCCGCGAATATCCAGCTGCACCGGGAGCGGCCAGCGCAAACACATTGCCTTCAATTTGCAATTTCTCTTTTGCTTCCGACGGAAAGCACGAAGTCACTTCATGCAATTCCATTCCAAAGCGCATGTCCGGCTTGTCGCTGCCATACTTGCGAATCACATCCTTGTAGAGCATATGCGGAAACGGCACTTCGGCTTTGATCCCTGCAACAGCGCAGGCACGAACCATCACCTGCTCGATCACATGAAAAATATCTTCCTGTCGAGGAAAAGACATTTCCAAGTCCAATTGCGTGAATTCAGGCTGGCGGTCGGCGCGCAAATCTTCGTCGCGAAAGCATTTCACGATCTGGAAGTAGCGGTCTAGTCCGCCAATCATCAAAATTTGCTTAAAGATTTGCGGAGACTGCGGCAACGCATAAAACTGGCCGTGATGCACGCGGCTCGGCACCAGATAATCGCGCGCGCCTTCAGGCGTAGAACGCGTAAGCATCGGCGTCTCTACCTCGATGAAACCCATTTCGTCCATGGTCTTGCGTATTTCCAGGACGATTTTATGGCGCAACGCCAGGTTGGCGTGCGGCTTGGGGCGGCGTAAATCCAAATAGCGGAACCGCAGGCGTGTCTCTTCCGCCGCGTTTACATGGTCCTCAATCGGAAATGGTGGCGTCTTCGCGCTGTTTAGAATATGCAGTTTGGTAGCGTTGATTTCGACTTCGCCGGTCGCCAGTTCGGGATTCGATTTCTGACGTTTGATCACTTCGCCTTCCACACCGACAACAAATTCGCCGCGCGCTTGCTCGGCCTTCGCGTGAGCTTCGGGTTGCCTCTCTTTGTTGAAGAGCACTTGGACGATTCCGGTGCGGTCGCGGACGTCGAGAAATAACAAATTGCCAAGGTCGCGGCGCCGCGCTACCCAGCCGAGAACGATGGCAGGTTTGCCTGCGTCCGATGCACGCAGCGCTCCGCAATAGTGTGAGCGTTTCAGATTACCGAGAGAGTCCAACACGATTCGATTCCCTTCCGGATAATAAAACGATTCAAGAACGTTGAGCTGCGGATTTCGCCTTCTTCAAAAACTCCATCAGCTGCGGCTCAGTAAATTTCTGCTGTGTTCCATCAGCCAGCGTCTTAAGGGTCCACAAACCCTCTGACAGCTCATTATCGCCGAGGATAAGTGCATAGCGCGAGCCCAGCTTGTCGGCTCGCTCTAGCGCCTTGCCGAACTTCAGCTCGGTTGGAGACAACTCCACGCTGAATCCCACAATCCGCAGATCCTTTGCCGCGCGAACCGCAGTGGCGTATGCTCGTTCACCCATCCAAGCAACATACACATCGCGTCCTTGCGGAGCAGCACCCTTGCCCGCTTCTTGCAACGAAAGAATCAAGCGGTCCTCTCCAATCGCAAATCCAATTCCTTGGGTAGCCGGCCCACCGAGAAGCTCGACCAGGCCGTCATACCGTCCGCCACCGCAAACAGCATTCTGCGAACCCAAGCCTTTGGCGGTAATTTCAAAAGTGGTGCGCATGTAGTAGTCCAGCCCACGTACCAGCCGCCAATTCTCTTTAAAGAAAACTCCACGCAGCTCCAGTTGACGTTTCACTGCGGCATAGTGCGCCGCGCAATCCGCGCAAAGATGGTCTGCTATTCGCGGCAAGGTGGCGATGATGGTTTGCTCATGCTCCAACTTGGAATCGAGCACTCGCAGCGGATTGGTCTCGATGCGCCGTTGACTATCTGATCCCAGCTTGTCTTTCACCAACTCCAGCGCTGACTTCAGTCTTGCCACGTAGCCGAGGCGGCAATCGTCGGCAGCATGTCCGATCGAATTGATGTCAAGCTCAACGCCAGTCAATCCCAGCCTATCGAAAAAAGTCATCACCATTTCGATCACTTCCGCGTCGATCGCCGGTGCATCGCTCCCGCCCAGTAGTTCAGCGCCAATCTGATAAAACTGCCGGTATCTTCCCTTTTGCGGCCGCTCGCGTCTAAACATCGGCCCCATGTAATACAACTTTACAGGTTGAGGCAACTGCGCCATGCCGTGCTCGATGTAAGCGCGACACACGCTCGCCGTGGCTTCTGGCCGAAGGCTAACCGAACTATCGCCGCGATCTTCGAAGGAATACATTTCCTTCGAAACGACGTCAGTGTCGAGCCCAATCGAGCGAGCGAAAAGTTCTGTCGGTTCAAATATTGGCGGACGAATCTCGCCAAATCCAAATGTGGAAAATACCGAATGCGCCGTTTGCTCTACATGGCTCCACAGCCCGGTCTCCGGTGGAAGCAGATCGCGTGTACCTTTGATCGCCTGAAATTTGGATTTATTCGCCATACCGGTGATAGAAAAACCAATCAATAACAAGCAGTCATCATTTGCCGTTACGCAGACTCGTTGCGATAGATCTCCTTATATTCCACATACCGCTGCGCATAACGGTCAATTGTCGCCTGATCAATCGCGGTCAGCTTGCGTTTCACTTTTCCCGGTGAGCCCATTACCAGGCTACGCGGCGGAATGACCGTACGCTCAGTCAACAAAGTCCCAGCGGCGACGATGCTTCCCTCTCCAATCACCACGCCATTCAAGATCGTGGCGCGCATGCCAATTAAACAACGCGATTCAATCGTGCAGCCGTGCAGAACAACCGAATGGCCGACTGTGATGTCGTCGCCAAGAATCAGCGGATATTCGTCCTTCATCACGTGCAGAATCGACCCGTCCTGAATATTCGTGCGTGCTCCGATACGAATGTAGTTCACATCACCACGCACCACGCACAGCGGCCAAACGCTGGAATCCTCGCCGATCACCACGTCGCCAATAATCACCGAAGCGCGGTCAATATACGCCGAAGCGGCGACGACCGGGTGCTTTCCTTTGTACGGCCGAATGTCGACTGCTCTGCTCACGAGTCTAGGCCAACCTACAGCAATACCCAGCGAACCATCTGTAAGTCATTGCAAATACAGGATATAACTTCCGTTACAGAAAAATTGCAGGAGACTGATGCATATCAAGATTACACTGGCTAAGCCGTGGTGACAAGGAACGCCGGCATTCCCCGCCGATCCAATTTTCTACGCCATTGGAGGCGTCTCATTTCAAATTGGCCGAAAATAATCGCGCTTTTTTTGGTGCTAAGTACTCGTGCTAGGTCATTATCTCCAAACGATACGCTCGCGCCGCAGGATCAAGTACGCGTTCGTGAATTCTATCGCCTGGCCGCAACAATCCAGGATCAAGTCTGGCCTGGCTGGAGCCAAGTTCCCGCTCCGCTGCTCTTGATAACAAGCGAGCATGAATATCTTTTGCACTTCCCAAATCCGCCCAACGGTTTTGCGAGAGGTGGAGATGAGGTATTCGTTCGCGCACGGCAATTTCCACCGAGTCTGCAGGCCACGTTTCCCGCTTTCGGTCCGCCCTCAGTAATCGTAGTCGGCACCCCGGAAACCACTGCCAGCGGAAGCAGTACTCCCTGGCTCATCATGCTAATGCATGAACACTTTCACCAACTGCAGGACAATCAGCCAGACCTTCTCCAAAAAATTGACGAGCTTGGATTGAGCCATGGCGATAGCAGCGGCATGTGGATGTTGAACTATCCTTTTCCCTACGAAATGCCGGTGGTGGCTGACAATTTCGCCAAACTTCGGGATTTGTTGCTCACGGCGCTTAATGAACAGGATGAAACCGAGTTCCAGCGGCTTGCTGCTCAGTATGTCCAACAACGAAAAGCTTTTGTCACACAAATCTCAGAAGACCACCGCAAGTATATAGGCCTTCAACTCTGGAAAGAAGGCATCGCCCGCTATATCGAGGTCAGATGCGCCGAAGCCGCTGAGCGCTATCAGCCGACGGCGGAATTTGCCGCGCTGGCGGATTTCAAGGGGTTCGATGTGAACGGCCAGGGCGCACGGAGAGCAACACTCGACGAACTTCGGCGAATCAAGCTTGCTGAATGGAAGCGAACTTCCTTTTACGCTTTTGGGGCTGCCGAAGGATTTTTTCTGGATCGCTACAAACCAGCGTGGAAGAAAGCCTACTTTGAGCATCCTCTATCGATGGATGTTTTCTTCCAAGAATAGACGCGACGCACAGGCTGCCATGCCGCAGCCTCAGTTAGTCGATTTGTACCGACGGTCCAAGCGTAGCAGAGCCGAGCTCGGCCAGACGATTCACAACGGCGTGGGCCACGCCGTATAGACTCTTAGCCGATGCCGCATCTTCGCCAAGCGACGCGACCGGTTTGCCGGTGTCTCCGCCGATTCGAATGCGCGGATCAATTTCAATTTCGCCAAGTACCGGCACGCCATAAGCACGCGCAGTGCTCGCCCCTTCGCCGTGGCCAAAAATATCTACGGCCTTGCCGCAATGCGGGCAAGCGAAAGTGCTCATGTTCTCGACTACGCCCAGCACTTCCACATTCACCTGGCGGAACATTTCAATGGCTTTGCGAACGTCCGCAAGCGCTACGGTTGACGGCGTCGTAACCACTACAGCGCCCGAAACCGCAACCGTCTGGATCAGTGTCAGCTGCACGTCGCCGGTACCGGGAGGCAGATCGACAAGCAGATAATCCAACTGGCCCCACTCCACGCTTCGTAAAAATTGGGTGATCACGCCGTGCAACATCGGGCCCCGCCAGATCATTGGCTTGTCACCGGGATTCAGCAGCCCCATCGAGATCATTTTCAGTCCCGATACTTCCACCGGAATGATCCGACGGTCGGCGGTAGCCAACGGCTCCTGGCTGGTGCCCAGCATGATTGGCACGTTCGGCCCATAAACGTCAGCATCGATCAGGCCAACTTTGTGGCCGAGTTTCGCGAGTGCCAGCGCAAGATTTACAGCGACGGTGGTTTTGCCCACGCCACCTTTTCCGCTCGCGACGGCGACAAGATTCTTTATGCCGGGAATCGGTTGGCGATCTGGCATTTGCTGTGGTGCTGGAGCTGGAGGCATGTGGTTACCTTTTTCTGTGCCGGATTCTGTGACTCAAATTCCCGATTGCAAAATCGCGAGGCTCTAAGCGCTGACACCGTGGCACTTCTTGTACTTTTTCCCGGAACCGCACGGACACGGATCGTTCCGGCCGACCTTCGCTCCTGCTCGCACCGGCTTCGGCGCCTCACTAGCGGCCGTCCCCGCTTGCAATTGCATTTCCCTTTCCTGACGCTGCTGCCTGCGTTCCATTTCACGCGCAAATGCGGGCAGCGGCACATTTGAATCTTCCGAAGCGCGTGCAGCAGCACTGGCTGCGGCCGCCAGAGGGCGCGATCCGCTTGATTGCGGCACACCGTGCTGTAGTGAAACTTGTGGTGGCTGTTGCGGCGGCGGCCCTTCCATCTGCACCTGCACGTTGAACAAATAGCGCACCGCCTCGTTGTCAATTCGCGCCATCATGTCCTCAAAAAGAATGAACGCTTCCTTCTTGAATTCGACCAGCGGATCTTTCTGGCCGTATCCGCGTAACCCGATGCCTTCTTTCAGATGGTCCAGCGAAAGTAAGTGATCCTTCCACTGGCCGTCCACAACATCCAGAATGATGCGGCGCTCCAGCCAGCGCATCAGATCAGGCGAGAGTTGCTTTTCCTTGTCTTCGTATTTCTTGGCGACTGCTTCGGCAGTAGCGTCTGAGAGCTGATCGTGGTTTAACGATGTGGGATCCGCGCCAGCGGCTTTTGCATCGATGCCAAACTGACTGTTCATTTCGGCTAGAAACTGCACGGTATTCCATTGGCCGGGATGCAATTCGCGGCCGCAATAGGTGTCCCCTAGCTCTCGAGCAATGTCTTCCGCAATTCCGATGACGTAGTCCCGTTGATCTTTTCCTTCCAGCGCCGAGCGGCGAATCGCGTAAATCGTCTCGCGCTGCTTGTTCATTACGTCGTCGTATTCCAGCAAATGTTTGCGCGCATCAAAGTTCTGCGCTTCCACGGATTTTTGGGCGGTTTCAATGCGCCGTGAGATCAATTTGGACTCAATCGGGACGCCTTCGGTCATGCCTAGCCTGAACATCAACGCTTTCATGCGCTCGCCGCCGAAGATGCGCATCAAGTCATCTTCCAGCGACAAAAAGAATCGCGAAGAACCCGGGTCGCCTTGGCGACCCGCACGTCCGCGCAGCTGATTGTCAATACGGCGAGCTTCGTGGCGCTCGGTACCCAGAATGTGCAATCCGCCGAGTGCAATCACTTCGTCATGTTCAGCCTTGCACTGTTCGGCGAACTGGTCATATACCGGTCTCCACTGGTCGGACGGGACTTGAAAAATCTTGCCTTCATGCTGAAACAAGACCATCGGCACGGCAGATGCTG
>Ga0209811_10000755_pt1 | contig 12215 bp, 14 predicted proteins | sample Coa_R1_6_FD_187161 | JGI IMG/M metagenome (GOLD analysis project Ga0209811, IMG submission 187161) | Surface soil microbial communities from Centralia Pennsylvania, which are recovering from an underground coalmine fire. - Coalmine... | ecosystem: Environmental > Terrestrial > Soil >...
TGCTGATCGGGATCGCGCCGTGGATCGTCGCCCTGCTCCCGGCGCTGCGGAGCGCGTGGAGGCGGGGCGAAGTGGCGGTCTTCGACGTGCGGCGCTTCCTGCTGCTGTGGTGCGCGGTGGTGTTCGTCTTCTTTTCCGCTTCGGACTCGAAGCTCGTCGCCTACATCCTGCCGCTCTATCCGGCGCTCGCGCTCCTGATCGGGGACTATCTGCGCTCGGCGGGCCGGCGCACGCTGCTCGTGCAGTCGGCCGTCGCCGCCGCGCTGGGGGTTGCGCTCGCCGCCGCAGCGCCGTCCGCGCCGGACTACGCGTCGGAGGCGATCACGCCTGCGCTGCTCGAGGGCTACGCGCCGTGGCTGCTGGCCGCCGGGCTTTCGCTCGCGGGGGGCGGCGCGCTCGCGGCGATCCTGTTGTCGCGCGGAATGCGCCTCTCTGCGGCGCTGTCGCTGGCTTGCGGAGGGCTCACGCTTTCCCAGCTCGCGCTCTCGGGCCACGAAAGCTTGGCGCCATCCCTTTCCGCGTATCATATCGTTCAGCAGATCCGGAATCAGGTGAAGCCGGACACTCCCTTTTACTTCGTGGAAACCTTCGACCACACTGCGCTCTTCTATCTGGGAAGGAAGGTGACCATGGTCTCGGTGATGGACGAGCTCGGCGATCCGATCGGACGCGAGCCGCGGGATTTCCTTCCGGACACGGAAGCTTTCGCGCGCGCCTGGGAGGCGGACCCCGACGCCTTCGCCATGTTCAACGTCAACGACCTTCAGCCTTTCCTCAAGGCGCATCCGCTGCCGATGCGGATCGTCGCGCGGGATCCGCGCCGTGTGATCGTGAGGAAGCCGTGAACGCGATCACCTTCGCCCTGCTCATGACCGGCGTCCTGCTGAACGCGGCGGCGCAGCTGCTCTTGAAGGCCGGCACGAACGCGGTCGGCCGGTTCGAGTTCAGCGTGCAGAACATACTCCCGATCGGCATGAAGCTCGCGTTCGAGCCGCACATCGCGGGCGGGCTCGCGTGCTACGTTTTCAGCGTCGCGGTCTGGATCGTAGGCCTCTCGCGGGTCCCGGTCTCCGTCGCCTACCCCATGCTCTCGGTCGGCTACATCGTGAATGCGGTCGCGGCCTGGTACCTGTTCGGAGAGTCCCTGACCGCGCAAAAGCTCACCGGCATCGCCTTCATCATCTGCGGCGTGTTTCTCGTGGCACGCAGCTGAGCCCGTGGCTGCGGACTCCTTCCTGCCCTTCACGCGTCCCTCGATAGACGAGGACACCATCACCGGAGTCGCCGAGGTCCTGCGCTCGGGCTGGATCACCTCGGGTCCGAAGGTGAAGGAGTTCGAGGCCGAGCTGTCGCGTCTGTGCGCCGGGCGGCCCGTGCGCTGCCTCAACTCGGGCACCGCCGCGCTGGAGATCGGTCTGCGCGTCGCCGGCGTCGGTCCCGGCGACGAGGTCATCACCACGCCGCTCTCCTGGGTCGCCACGAGCAGCATGGTCCTCGAGCTCGGCGCGCGTCCCGCCTTCGTCGACATCGATCCCGAAACGCGCAACATCGACCTCGCACGCGTCGAAGCCGCGATCACGAAGAAGACGAAAGCGATCCTGCCGGTGTATCTCGCAGGCCTCCCGGTGGACCTCGACCGCCTGTACGCCATCGCGGGCAAGCACAAGCTGCGCGTGGTCGAGGACGCCGCGCAGGCCCTCGGCTCGAGCTGGAAGGGCAAGCGGATCGGCTCGCGCGGCGACCTCGTCGCCTTCAGCTTCCACGCCAACAAGAACCTGACCACCGCCGAGGGCGGCGCGATCGTGCTGCCGGGCGAGGGCGACATCGCCCTGACCGAAAAGCTCCGGCTGATGGGCGTGACGCGCTTCGGCGACGACGGCATGGACGTGGACGTCGTCGGCGGGAAATTCAACCTCACCGACGTCGCGGCGCGCATCGGCCTGGGCCAGCTCAAGCGCCTCGCGGAATTCACCGACAGGCGCCGCGCCCTCGCCCGCCGCTATTTCGAGCGCTTCGACCGGAATCTGGGCTGCGGGCTGCCGCCGGCCGATTTCGAGAATTCCAACTGGCACATGTTCCAGGTGGTGCTCCCCGAGCGGATCAAGCGAGGCGATTTCATCGCGAAGATGCGCGAGCTGGGCATCGCGATCGGCGTTCACTATCCCGCGATCCACCTGTTCTCCCTGTACCGCTCCCTCGGCTGGCGCGAGGGCCAGTACCCTCACGCCGAGCGCATCGGGAGGAGCATCGCGACCCTTCCCCTCTTTCCCGCCATGGCCGACACCGACGTCGAGCGCGTGTGCGAGGCAGCGAGGCGTGTCCTGCGATGAGCCCCCAGGTTTCCGTCGTCGTCCCGGTGTACAACGAGGAGGCGGTGCTCCCGGCCCTGTTCGAACGACTGTATTCCGCCCTCGACGCGCTGGGAGTCCGGTACGAAGTGATCTTCGTCAACGACGGCAGCCGCGACCGCTCCGCCGCGCTGCTGCGCGCGCAGTTCGAGCAGCGCCCGGACACGACGCGCGTCGTCCTGTTCAACGGCAACTTCGGCCAGCACCTCGCCATCATGGCCGGCTTCGAGGCGAGCCGCGGCGAGCGCGTGGTCACGCTCGACGCCGACCTGCAGAATCCGCCCGAGGAGATCGGCAAGCTGCTCGCGAAGATGGACGAGGGTTACGACTACGTCGGCACCGTGCGCAGCGAGCGCCAGGACACCGCGTTCCGCCGGCACGCCTCGCGGCTGATGAACGCGGTACGCGAGCGCATCACCCGCATCCGCATGACCGACCAGGGCTGCATGCTGCGGGCGTACAGCCGCCCCATCGTCGATACGATCAACGCCTGCCGCGAGATCAACACGTTCATCCCGGCGCTCGCGTATACCTTCGCCGAGCACCCGACCGAGATCGAGGTGGCGCACGAGGAGCGGGCTGCGGGCGAATCGAAGTATTCCCTCTACAGCCTTGTCCGGCTGAACTTCGACCTGATCACCGGCTTCTCGGTGATGCCGCTGCAGCTGTTCTCCCTGTCCGGGATCGTCATCTCGCTGGTGTCGATCGCATTCGTCGCGTTTCTCGCGGTCCGCCGGCTGATCGTCGGGCCGGAGGCCGAAGGCGTGTTCACCCTGTTCGGCGTCGCGTTCTTCCTCATCGGCATCACGCTCTTCGGCATCGGTCTTCTCGGGGAGTACATCGGGCGCATCTACGAGCAGGTGCGGGAGCGCCCGCGCTACGTCATCCAGGCAATCCTGGAACGCAAAGCCAGCGAGTGACGCGCGCCGTCGTATTCGCGTATCACGACGTGGGCTGCCGCTGCCTCGGCGTGCTGCTCGACCGGAAAATCGAGGTGCCCCTGGTAGTCACCCATGCCGACGACCCGAAGGAGGCGATCTGGTTCGGGAGCGTGGCGGCGCTGGCGCGCGCGCACGGCATCGAAACCATCACCCCCGGCGACGCCAACGCGTCGGCGGTCGTCGCGAAGGTGCGGGCTCTCGCTCCGGACTTCATCTTCTCGTTCTACTATCGATCGATGCTCGGGCGGGAGCTCCTGTCCATACCCGGCCGCGGCGCCTTCAACATGCACGGCTCGCTCCTTCCGAAATACCGCGGCCGCGCCCCGGTCAACTGGGCCGTGCTTCACGGCGAAACCACGACCGGGGCGACCCTGCACGAAATGGTCGAAAAGCCGGATGCCGGCCGCATCGTCGACCAGGAGCCGGTTCCGATCCTGCCCGACGACCTCGCCTCCGACGTATTCGGCAAGGTGACCGGCGCGGCCGAGCGCGTGCTCGCCCGCAGCCTGTCCGGCCTGGTTGCCGGCACGGCCGCGCTGCGGGCGCAGGACCTGGCGAGCGGCAGCTACTTCGGCGGACGCAGGCCCGAGGACGGACGCATCGACTGGCGCCAGCCGGCGCGGCGCATCCACGATCTGGTCCGGGCGGTCGCGCCGCCCTACCCCGGGGCCTTCAGCGATTTCGAGGGCGGCAGGCTGCGGGTGCTGCGCACGCGCCTGCTGCCGCGCCAGGAAGGCGTGCGCCCCTCGGCGCTTCTCCAGGCGCAGGGCGGGCGCTGCCTCGCGGCTTGCGCCGACGGGGGCGTGCTCGAGATCCTGGAGCTGGAACTGGACGGCAAGGCGCTCTCCGCGCAAGAATTCGCCAATCGCATCGGCGCTCGCAGGGTTCCGATGTCCTAGGGAAACCGCCATGAAAAGAATACTGATCCTCGGTGTCAACGGCTTCATCGGCCATCACCTCTCCAAGCGCATCGTCGAGACGACCGACTGGGAGGTCTACGGCATGGACATGCAGTCCGACCGCGTCGGCGAGCTCATGGACCACGAGCGCTTCCACTTCTTCGAGGGCGACATCACCATCAACCGCGAGTGGATCGAGTACCACGTGCGCAAGTGCGACACGGTGCTGCCGCTGGTGGCGATCGCGACCCCGGCGACGTACGTCAAGCAGCCGCTGAAAGTCTTCGAGCTGGATTTCGAGGCGAACCTGCCGATCGTGCGCGGATGCGTGAAGCACGGCAAGCGCCTGCTGTTTCCGTCGACCTCGGAGGTCTACGGCATGTCCCCGGACCGCCGGTTCGACCCCGAGAGCTCGCCGCTCGTCTACGGCCCGATCAACAAGCCGCGCTGGATCTACGCCTGCGCGAAGCAGCTCATGGACCGCGTCATCCACGCCTACGGCATGATGGAAGGGCTCGACTACACGCTGTTCCGGCCGTTCAACTGGATCGGCTCGGGCCTGGACAACCTGAACGCCGCCAAGGAAGGAAGCTCGCGCGTCATCACCCAGTTTCTCGGACACATCGTCCGGGGCGAGCCGATCAAGCTGGTGGACGGCGGGCGCCAGAAGCGCGCATTCACCTATATCGACGACGGCATCGACGCGCTGGTGAAGATCATCGACAACCCGCGGAGAGTCGCAACCGGGAAGATCTACAACATCGGCAATCCCAAGAACAATTACTCGGTGAAAGAGCTGGCCGGCATGATGCTGAAGCTCGCGCTCGAGTACCCCGAGTACCGCGACAACGCGAAGAAGGTGCGGCTGGTGAACACCACCGCGGCGCAGTACTACGGCAAGGGCTACCAGGACGTCCAGAACCGCGTCCCTCTGATCACGCAAACGACCAAAGACCTCGGGTGGAAACCGCGGGTCGCCATGCGCCAGGCGCTGAAGCACATCTTCGACGCCTACCGGACGCAGATCCAGGAAGCAGCTGGTCTAGTGGAATGAGGGCTGGTCGAATGAAGGTTGCGGAATGAAGCTCGCCCTCAAGATCGACGTCGATACCTACCACGGCACCCGCAAGGGGGTGCCGCGCCTGGTCGATATGCTCAAGAAACACGGCGCAGGCGCGACCTTCCTGTTCAGCGTCGGCCCGGACCACACCGGCAGAGCGATCAAGCGCGTGTTCCGCCGCGGGTTTCTCTCCAAGGTATCGCGCACCTCGGTCGTTTCCCACTACGGCCTGCGGACCCTGCTCTACGGCACCCTGCTCCCCGGACCCGACATCGGCCGGCGCTGCCGCGACGTGATGCGCTCGGTGCGCGACGCGGGCTTCGAGGTCGGCATCCACTCCTGGGATCATGTGAAATGGCAGGACGGCGTGGACTGTGCCGATGCGCGCTGGACCGAACGCCAGATGCAGCTCGCACGCGAGCGCTTCGAGAGCATTTTCGGCGAGTCCGCGCGCGCGCACGGCGCCGCGGGCTGGCAGATGAACCTGCACGCGCTGCGCCTGACCCAGCGCCTGGGCTTCGACTACGCCTCGGACACCCGCGGGAGCTGCCCCTTCATCCCGGTCTGGCGCGCCGAGATCGTCGCCTGCCCGCAGCTGCCCACGACGCTGCCGACGCTGGACGAGCTGATCGGCACCGACGGCATCACCGCGAAGAACGTCGCCGAGCACGTGCTCGGCCTCACGCGCGAGCCCCCGGCGGCGGGCCACGTGTATACCCTCCACGCCGAGATCGAGGGAGGAAAGCTCGCCGGCGTCTTCGAGGCGATGCTCGCCGGATGGAAAGCCCAGGGCTACGAGCTCGTGCCGCTGCGCACGCTCGCCGAATCGCTCGACCTCAAGAGCCTTCCGCGCAACGAAATCGCGCTGGGCGCGATGCCGGGACGCTCGGGCGCGCTCACGCTCCAGGGCAAGGAATTCCTCTCATGAACGGGCTTTTCCCGGGATTCAGGAAGCGGCGCATCAGGACGAGCGGCGCCGCGATCAACCTCGTCCAGGGCGGCGCGGGGCCGCCGCTGCTGCTGTTGCACGGCTATCCGCAGACGCACGCGATCTGGCACAAGGTCGCCCCCGAGCTCGCCAAGCGCTTCAGCGTCGTCGCCGCGGACCTGCGCGGCTACGGCGATAGCGAGAAGCCGCACGGACTCGCCAACCACGCCAACTATTCCAAGCGTGTTATGGCGCAGGACCAGGTCGAGGTCATGCGCGCCCTGGGGCACGAGGAATTCTTCGTCGTGGGGCACGACCGCGGTGGCCGCGTCGCCCATCGCATGGCGCTCGATCATCCGGCGCAGGTGCTCAGGCTCGCCGTGCTCGATATCATCCCGACGCGGACCATGTACCAGCGCGTGACGCGCGAGTTCGCCAAGTCCTACTACCACTGGTTCTTCCTCCTGCGCCCCGAGCCCATTCCCGAAACGCTGATCGGCGCGAACCCGGACTTCTACCTGGAAAGCCACATCGGAACGCGCCACGCGGGGCTCAAGGCGTTCGCGCCCGAGGCGCTCGCCGAATACCGCAGGTGCTTTCGCGATCCGGCGGCGATCCACGCGAGTTGCGAGGACTACCGCGCCGCCGAATCGATCGACCTGGAGCACGACGAGGCCGACATCTCGCGCAAGCTCGCCGCGCCCCTGCTCGTTCTGTGGGGGAAGCACGGGACCATCGAGCGCTGCTTCAAGCCTCTCGCCGACTGGGCGGAACGCGCCGACAGCGTGCAGGGACGCACGCTCGACTGCGGCCACTACCTGCCGGAGGAGGCGCCGGAGGAATTGCTGGGCGAGCTCATGAAATTCTTCGCATAAGCCGTTGAAAACGCGCCGCTTGCACCCGCTCCGCCAAATCGCGCGACAATGGCGGCTGCGACAGACGCGGATACGGGATGGCCGATAAAGCAGTAGGAGATTTTGCGTTGCCCGCCACCGGCGGAAAGGAATTCCGGCTCTCGGCGGTCAAATCCAGGCGGGTGATTCTCTACTTCTATCCGAAGGACAACACGCCCGGCTGCACGATGGAGGGGACGCAGTTTCGCGACCTGCATCCCGGGTTCGTAAAAGCCGGAGCCGCGGTGTACGGCGTCTCGCGCGACAGCCTCAGGTCTCACGAGAATTTCAAGGCCAAGATGGGATTCCCTTTCGAGCTGCTCTCCGACGAAAGCGAGAAGGTGTGCAATCAATTCGGCGTCATCAAGATGAAGAACATGTATGGTAAGAAGGTGCGTGGCATCGAGCGCAGCACTTTCGTCCTCGACCGCGATCGCGTGATACGGCGCGAATGGCGCGGCGTGAAGGTTCCCGGCCACGCTCAGGAGGTGCTCGACTTTGTTGAAGCCGACTGAGCGGCGGCCCGTGGCCGGGCCCGCCGCCGCGAGAAAATCCGCGCCTCCCGGGCGCGCGAAGCCGCAGAAATCCCGCACCAAGCTGTTCGTCCTGGACACCAATGTCCTGATGCACGACCCGACGAGCCTGTTCCGGTTCGAGGAGCACAACGTGTTCCTGCCGATCATGACGCTCGAGGAGCTCGACAACCACAAGAGCGGGATCTCGGAAATAGCGCGCAACGCCCGCCAGGCGAGCCGTTTCCTCGACGACATCGTGAGCCACGCCCCGGGTCCGATCGCCGAGGGCATACCGCTCAAGCGTCATGACGCCGACAGCGCGACCGGGCGCCTGTATCTCCAGACCGAGGCGATCAACGGCCACATTCCGGCGAGCCTGCCGATCGGCAAGACCGACAATCACATCATCGGTGTGGTCATCTTCCTGCAGAAACGCGATCCGGGCCGCCCCGTGATCCTGGTGTCCAAGGACATCAACATGCGCATCAAGGCGCATGCGCTGGGCCTGCTCGCAGAGGACTACTTCAACGACAAGGTGCTCGAGGACACCGACCTCCTCTACACCGGCACGCGCGAGCTGCCTGCCGACTTCTGGGAGGATCACGGTCGCGACGTCGAATCCTGGAAGCGCGAGGGCCGTGCCTACTACCGCATCCGCGGCCCGCTGTGCGACAAGCTGCTCCTGAACGAATTCGTCTACCAGGACGGCGAGTCGCCGCTGCTCGCCACCGTCAAGGAAATCGCCGAGCGCACCGCGGTGATCGAGACCGTGCGCGACTACACCCATGCGAAGAACAATGTGTGGGGCATCACGGCCCGCAACCGCGAGCAGAATTTCGCGCTCAACCTCCTCATGAACCCGGAGATCGACTTCGTGACACTGCTCGGCCAGGCGGGAACGGGCAAGACGCTGCTCGCGCTCGCCGCCGGGCTGATGCAGACCCTGGAGACCAAGGTCTACTCGGAGATCATCATCACGCGGGTCACGGTCCCGGTCGGCGAGGACATCGGCTTTCTCCCCGGGACCGAGGAGGAGAAGATGACCCCCTGGATGGGCGCGCTCGAGGACAACCTCGAAATTCTAGACAAGACCGACGACGAGGCGGGCGAATGGGGCCGCGCTGCGACCCGCGACCTGATCCGGTCGCGAATCAAGATCAAGTCCCTCAATTTCATGCGCGGCCGTACTTTCGTCAGCAAGTACCTCATCCTGGACGAGGCCCAGAACCTCACGCCCAAGCAGATGAAGACCCTGATCACCCGCGCGGGACCGGGCACCAAGGTGGTGTGCCTGGGGAACATCGCGCAGATCGACACGCCCTACCTCACCGAAGGCAGCTCGGGGCTGACCTACGTCGTCGACCGCATGAAAGGCTGGCAGCACTCGGGGCACGTCACCCTCCAGCGCGGCGAGCGCTCCCGGCTCGCCGACCACGCGGCGGAAGCCCTGTAGAATGCGCGACAGGCTGCGCCCGGCCGATTCCGGCGGGTCGTGATTCCGCGCAAGGCAAACTGACTTAGAAAGGATCCCATGTTTCGTTCGATCCCAAGGAGCGTCGTTTCGGCCCTCGCCGCCGCGCTGCTCGCAACGGCGGGCGCCGCTTACGCCCAATCGGATTTCAAGCCCTATGTCGGCCAGCAGGGCAAGGACGTGGTCTGGGTGCCGACCCCGGACGAAGTCGTCGAGCGCATGCTCACCATGGCGCAGACCAAGCCCGAAGACTACGTGATCGACCTGGGCGCCGGCGACGGCAAGATCGCCATCGCGGCGGCGAAGAAGTTCGGCGCCAAGTCCATGGGCGTCGAGTACAACCCGGAGATGGTCGCGTTCGCCCAGAAGAACGCCCAGGCGGCGGGCGTCGTCGGCAAGGCGCAGATCATCCACGGGGACATCTTCGTCACCGATTTCACCCAGGCCACGGTACTGACGATGTACCTGCTGCCCTCGCTCAACATGAAGCTGCGTCCGCAGATACTCGCGCTGCGCCCGGGAACGCGCGTCGTGACTCACGCGTTCAACATGGAGGACTGGGAGCCCGACGAAGCTTCCGATGTCGACGGTAGGAGGGTCTACTTCTGGGTCGTGCCCGCGAACGTCGCCGGCCGCTGGTCGGTGGAGCTCATGGGCGGCGCCGCCCCGGAGAAGCTCAGCCTCAACTTCGACCAGAAATTCCAGAAGATCGAGGGTGTCGCCTACCTCGGCACCCTGCTCGCCGGCCTGCGCGAGCCGCGCTTGTCCGGTTTCCGGATCGCATTCGCCTACGTCGACAGCAAGGGCGTGCGCCGCGATTTCTCCGGGCGGGTGACCGGCGCGACGATGGAGGGTTCGTTCCGGACCGACGCCGGCCAGGAGGGCCGCTGGTCCGCGGCGAAGAAATAACGGGGACGGCTACAGCGTCTTGTGAGTCCCGTCGCAGAAGGGCTGGTTGCGCGTGCGCTTGCAGCCGCACAGCCACAGCTTCTCGGCCTTGGTCACGGAGAACTTCACCGGAGTGAACTCGGTCGTCTTGTGCGTGCCGTCGCAGAACGGCTGGCTCTTCGAGCCCCCGCAGCGGCACCACCAGTACTCGCCCGGCGCGAGCTCGACCGCGTAGGGGGATTTCTGCGCGACGTGGGGTTCGGCCATGGTGGTCTCTCCTTCGGGAACGGCATCGACGCGACTGGGCGGGGGTATAGTACCTTGGAACAGGCATTCAGGAAATCGTAAGCAAGGATGAAATTTCTCTTCGATCTGTTTCCGGTCGTCCTGTTTTTCGTCGCCTTCAAGCTGTTCGACATCTATACCGCTACCGCGGTGGCCATCGCTGCCTCGGTCGCCCAGATCGGGTGGCTCAAATGGAAGCGGCGCAAGGTAGACACGATGATGTGGGTGACCCTGGTCATCATCGTCGTATTCGGCGGCGCCACGCTCGTGCTGCACGACGAGACTTTCATCAAGTGGAAGCCCACCGTGCTCTACTGGCTCTTCGGCGCCGTCATCGGCGGTGCCCAGCTGCTGTTCCGCAAGAACCTCATCCGCGCGGTGCTCGCCGAGCAAGTGCGCCTGCCCGAGCCGGTCTGGACCCGGCTCAACTGGAGCTGGGCGGCGTTCTTCGTCTTCATGGGGGCGGCGAATCTCTACGTGGCGTTCAGCTTTTCCACCGACACCTGGGTGAATTTCAAGCTCTTCGGCGGCATGGGCCTCATGCTCCTGTTCGTGCTGCTGCAGGCGGCGTTCCTCGCGCGGCACATGGAAGAAAAGCAATGAGCGATCGGCATGGAGCTGTCCGCGGAAATTCGTGAGCGGCTGGCCGCGCTCGAGCCCCTTTCGGTCGAGCTTCTGGACGAGTCCGGACGCCACGTCGGCCACGCGGGAGCCGCCGCCGGCGGCAGCCACTTCCGGCTCGTCATCGTCTCGCAGCGCTTCGCCGGACAGAACCAGCTTGCGCGGCACCGGATGATCTACGCCGCGCTGGGGCCGCTGATGCAGCGCGAAATCCACGCTCTCGCACTTCAAGCCCTCGCACCGGATGAGCTATGATTCGCCTTTCCATCGAAGGAACCGCCATGTTTTCACGCTGCCTGCTCGCCGCGCTTTCCCTGTCCGTTTCCGCAGCGGCATGGGGCCAGGCGCCCACGACCCCGCCGGCGCCCAAGGGCGATCAGCCGGTGACGGTCAACGGGAAGGCCATCCCCAAGTCGCGCCTGGAATTCATCGTGAAGCAGCGCGTCGCGCAGGGTCAGCCCGACAACGAGCAGGCGCGCAAGTTGATTCTCGACAACCTGATCACCCAGGAGGTGGTCGCCCAGGAGGCCGAGCGCAAGGGCTTCGGAAAGGGCCCGGAAGTGCGCGCGCAGCTCGACCTGATGCGCCAGCAGGTGATCGTGCAGGCGCTGATCCAGGACTATCTCAAGTCGCATCCCGTCAAGGACGACGAGATGCTCGCGGAGTACAACAAGCTCAAGGCCTCGCGCGGGGACAAGGAATACAAGGTCCGCCATATCCTCGTCGACAAGGACACTGAGGCGACCGACATCATCGCGCAGCTGAAGAAGGGAGCGAAGTTCGAAGACCTGGCCAAGCAATCCAAGGATCCGGGCTCCAAGGACAAGGGCGGCGATCTCGACTGGAATCCCCCGAGCACCTTCGTCAAACCGTTTGCCGACGCGCTCACCAAGCTGGAAAAGGGCAAGTACACGGAGGCCCCGGTGCAGACCCAGTTCGGCTGGCACGTCATCCAGCTGGACGACGTGCGCGCTCAGCCGTTTCCGCCGTTCGATTCGGTCAAGCAGCAGCTGCACACCAGGCTGCAGGACCAGGAAGTGCAGAAATACGTGAGCGAGCTGCGCGCCAAGGCGGCGATCAAGTAGAGGGGCGCGCGCCGCTCAGCCTACCCAGCGGCGCGCGTTCCGGAACATCCGCATCCACGGGCTGTCCTCGCCCCAGCCTTTGGGGCGCCACGACTGCTGCACGGCGCGGAAGCACCGCTCGGGATGCGGCATCAGGATGGTGAAACGGCCATCCGGCGTGGTGAGCCCGGTGATGCCCTCCGGAGAGCCGTTCGGATTCATCGGATAGATCGCCGTCGGCGCCCCGCGGTTGTCGACGAAGCGCAGCGCCGCGACCGCCTTCGCCCTGGCCTGCTCCGAGT
>Ga0209811_10000756_pt1 | contig 12214 bp, 12 predicted proteins | sample Coa_R1_6_FD_187161 | JGI IMG/M metagenome (GOLD analysis project Ga0209811, IMG submission 187161) | Surface soil microbial communities from Centralia Pennsylvania, which are recovering from an underground coalmine fire. - Coalmine... | ecosystem: Environmental > Terrestrial > Soil >...
ACGACGAGACGGTCGTGGCTGTCGCAGAGCTGGTACTTGCCCTGCGACCCAGTCCCTACCGGGCACTCCATGAACTGGGCGACGTACTGCTTGCCCTTGTACATGTAGGTCATCGGCGGGGCCTCGATCAGGTCGCCGCGCGGGTTCTGGAACTTCCAGAGCTGCTGGCCCGTCTTGGCGTCCCAGCCGTAGATCCAGCCGCCGACGCTGGCACCCTGGTTCCGGAGCGCGGTGAAGTCCGGGTTGCGTCCCGTGCCGGCGCCGCTCGTCTGCCCCTTGGTGGAGAAGAAGATCAGCCCGCTCGCGGTGGTCAGCATGCCGCCGTAGGCGTTGCCGTCGTCGGACGTGAACCAGTGCTGCCACGCGACCGTGTTGTTGTTCATGTTGATCGCGGTGATCGTCCCCGTCGGGCCGGTGTAGTTGACGCGGCCCGAGTTGATGATCGTGGTGTGGTAGTCGGTAGGCGAGACGTTCCGCTCGATCATGAGCGACGCCGTCGCCAAAAACGACATGTCATCCCTGTCCCGCACCATCAGCGCCGCGACCGCCCTGAAAGGCAGCGCCGGCAACCTCGGCGCCCGCAAAGTCATCAACACCCTGGCGTCGACGATCAACGGCGTCGCCACGAACATCCCGCTCAACTTCAAGCTCCACGCGGCGACGATCGATCGAAGCGGACGCTACGTCTTCCTCCACCCCACGGCCGTCGATCTCGCGGCGCCGCGCTACGCGTCGCAGGCGTACATCTGGGATACGTCGACGGATGTCATCACGGCGATTACGAGCGGCGGCGCCGATGGCGGCCCGGCGGCCCTGCCGGGAGGCCACGGGGCTCCCGGCTTCGGAGTCAGCGTGAATCACGACTGCTGCACGAGCTCGTCGTGGGACGGCGCACAGTGGCAGTTCCGATCGCTCGCGACGCCGCTGATAACGCGCGATCTGATCAATCCGATCCTGACGCCGAAGGAGGTGTACCTCAGCGATCACGCGACGTGGGGGAACGCGCAGCCCAACGTCCTCGTGCCGATCATCGCCGCCACGTATCGCTACGCCGCCTCGCAGAACACGGCGCCCTGGCGCGCTTGGGACGACGAGATCATCGCGATCCAGACGGATGCGCCGTCGGGGGCGACCGTATGGCGCTTCGCCCATCATCGGAGCAACATCGGCAGCGACACGTACCCGGACAATCCGTATTTCTGGTACGAACCGCGGCCAAGCGTGTCTCCTGACGGCCGCTGGGTCATCTTCACGTCGAACTGGGAAAAGACACTCGGAACAGACGTCAGAGACGGCGGAGCCGCACGCCAGGACGTGTTCCTCCTGCGACTGGACTGAGGAAGGTTCCAGGGTTCCAGGTTCCAGGGTTCAAGGTTCTCGGTTCGACGGTCACGAGCGGCGAACCAGAACCCGGAACCCGGAACCTCAAGTATTCCCGCGGGTACGACCATTGCTAGCCCAACCGCTTCGTGACCATCGACCTCGTCATCCCTACTCACAATCGCGCCGAGCTTCTCCTTCGGCTGCTCAACAGCATCCGATCCGCACGTCTTCCTGATGGCGTGAGCGTTCGCACCATCGTCGTCGACAACAACTCGGCCGATGCGACACGCGCCGTCGTTCAGAGCACGCAGGGCACGTGGCCGGGGGTGCTCGAATATCGATTCGAGCCTGTCCAGAGCAAGTCGGTGGCGCTCAACCACGGACTGTCGCTCGTCACCGCGGACATCGTCGGCATGCTCGACGACGACGAAGAGATTCATCCGGAGTGGATTGCCGTAGTCGCACGGATGTTTGCGAATCCCGAGGTCGATTTCATTTCGGGTCCTTACCTGCCGAGATGGGGCGCGCCCGCGCCAGTCTGGCTGCCGAAAGACTTCCCCGCGGTCATCGGTTGGATGGACGCCGGCAATCGAATGCTTGAATACGGACGCGACTACGACGGCGTGATGATGGGCGGCAATGCCGTCGTACGGACTGAGGCCGGCCGCTCAGCCGGGTGGTACGACGTGTCGCTCGGCCGCGTCGGAACGCGGGCGGGAAGCGGATGCGAGGACGTGGACTTCTTCGAGCGGCTGCTGCAGGCGGGCTTCCGAGGCTACTACGTGCCGGAGCTCGCGATCTATCACTACATTCCGCCCCACCGGCTGACGAAGCGCTATCACCGCGAATGGTGTTTCCGGCGATCTGTCGCTCAATCGGAATTGGATGGTCTGCGCCGCCAGCGGGTTGTCTACTTTCTGGGCGTCCCCCGCTACATGATCGGCACAGCGATCCGCTCGATGTCCGAGCTCGCCGGAGCCATCGTTCGCGGGCGTTGGAATTCCGACAGGACATTTTCTCGCGAGCTGAGATTGTGGGAGCTGATGGGCTTCGTGGCCGGCACCATCAAGCGCCGTCTTCGCCGTCACCATACATCAGGCACATCCCTTGCTCCGTCGCTCAATCGTGGCTAACCGGGATCCTGACGAAAGCAAGGGGGTCATCGAAGGTGACCGTCCGGGCGAGAAGAGCTACGGCAACCGCAACGCTCCAGGGATCAATCGCAAAGGCCTTCCATCAAGACCGAAGGCCGTCGCCGAGGATCGCATCGGAGCCAACGTGGATGACAGCGAAGTGTCGAACGCAAGTGAGACCGGGCGAACCAGCGACGAATCCCGCGACGAGGTAAAACCGCTGGACTAGTCAGCTCAACCGAACGATGGGCGTTCGAGTTCCCACCATCATGGAACGTAGTTCCATTCAGTCGGCAGTCGTCTACCCAATCAGCGAGTGATTCCTCAGCGCTCGCAGCTTCCGTGCCGCCAGCGGGCGGGCACGCGGATTGCGAGCGGCTCATCGTTAAAGGAGCGCCGATGAGCGCCATTCCACGGATCACTGAAGGCGTCGCACGACTCAGACGGGAATTTCTCGAGAAACCCGGCGCTCAGCTCTCGGTCGGCGATGCGTCGCAGCTGTCGGGCCTCGAGTGGCATACGTGCCGGGTCGTTCTCGAAGCGCTGGAGGACGCCCGCTTCTTGATACGAGGTCCCAACGGGTTGTTCGTGCGTGGCACCTACGCTCCCCCGTCCTCTCGATACGTAGGACAGTAACGGCAGCGCCAACATCGCCGTCGTGATGGCCATCATCACGCACGTGGCGCTCCATCCGAGCACGCGCAGGCGCGCAGACAAGGCGAACCGCCCCATCACCCTCCGCCTCGTCGCCAGCAGCATGATGACCACCATGATCGGCGCGCTCGATACGCCGTTTACGACCGCGCTCCAGAACAGGGCCTTGATTGGATCGACGTGCGTCACGTTGAGCAGGACGCCGGCGCACGTCGCAATCGCAATCGTCGCGTAAAACCATGGCGCACGCCGCGGCCTCTTCTGTAACCCGACGGGCCATCGATACGCCTCGCCGATCGCATACGCCGCTGAGCCAGCCAGCACGGGCACGGCGAGCAGGCCGGTCCCGATGATGCCCAGCGCGAACAGCAGATAGGCGAGCCGTCCGGCCGCCGGCCGCAGCGCTTCGGCGGCCTGACTCGTCGTCTGAATGGTGGTCACGCCGTGTGCGTTGAACACCGCCGCAGCCGTCAGGATCACAAAGAATCCGACGATGTTCGAGACCGCCATGCCGAACCAGGTATCGGCCCTCATCCGGCCGAGCTGGGCGTCAGCCTGCTGCGGCGCCTGCTTCAGCGGCGACGTGGTCGCATCGAGCTTCTGTTCTTCCACCTCCTCCGAGGCCTGCCAGAAGAACAGGTAGGGGCTGATCGTCGTGCCGAAGATCGCGACGATGGCGGTGATCGAGGCCGTTGTCGCCTCGAACGATGGAACGACGGTGGCGAGCAGCACACGCCGCCACGGCAAGGCCACGACAAATACGATGCCGACGTACGCAAGGAGCGACACGCAGAGCCATTTCAGGTACGGCACGTAGCGCCGGTATGGAATGAAAACCTGAAGACCCACCGAGAGCGCGCCGAATCCGACGATGTAGCCCGTAGTGGGTCCGCCGATCAACATGCGGAGCGCGGCGGCCATCGCGCCGATGTCGGCGCCGATGTTGATGACGTTGGCGACGAGCAGCAGGAAGACCACTGCGTAGAGCAACGCCGGCGGAAAGTGCGTGCGCAAATTGGCCGCCAGACCGCGGCCGGTCACGAGACCGATTCGTGCGCTAATTTCCTGAATACCCGCCATCAGCGGGTACGACAACGCCATCGTCCACAAGAGACCGAAGCCGAACTGGCTCCCGACCTGCGAATATGTGGCGATGCCGCTTGGATCGTCGTCTGACGCGCCGGTGATCAAGCCGGGACCAAGCCGAGCCAGCCAGCCGCGCGCCGCGATCACCGCCGACGATCGCCGGATGGCGAGGGTCGTTGACGATCGGACTCCCGTCGATTATGCGCGGGCTGATTGGGCGCCGACCTGGGCGTCGATCGCGGCTCCATGTCCTGGTCTTCCTCGTCCTCGTCGCCTTCCTCGGTCTCGGCCGAGCTGTCGGCGCGACGCGATCGGTTCTGGTTTGCCGTGTTCTGAGAATCCGTCGTGCGTGCGTGCGGCGCCGGCTGCCCACGCCGGAGATCGGCGACCGTCTTTTCTGCGCCCGCGTCGAGATCACCCTCTCCTTCCAAATCGGAATCCATTCCCTCCGGATCCATGTCAGACATGGGCTTCTCATCAGACATGGGGTTCTTGCTCGAGCTGCCCTCCGTGCCGGGCGGCCGGGTTCGGCTTGGCATGTGTCACCTCGCTCGCGCGCCTTGCATCCTTGATACCACGACCTTGCAGGTACTTGCCTTGCACGCGCAGGCGCGGAGGTTTCAACAGATGAAACGCATACTGTTCGCGGGGATGGCGCTGGCGCTCGCGACGACGTCCTGGTCGCAGAGCAGGACGCAAACCGTCGTGACGCAGTCGGGATCGGCCGATCTCGAATTCATTCTTGAAGCGGCGCAAGGCGGAATGGGTGAGGTCGAGCTCGGCAAAGTCGCGGCCCAGCAGGGCACCAGTGATGAGGTGAAGAAGTTCGGGCAGCGCATGGTCACCGACCACAGCAAAGGCGAGGATGAGCTGAAAACCATTGCCCAGCACCGAGGCATCACGCTGCCGTCCGATCTCGAAGCAAAGGACAAAGCGCTGATGACCCGGCTGTCGAAGCTTCATGGCGCCACGTTCGATCGAACCTACATTCGGAACATGGTGACGGATCACAAGCAGGACGTCGCGGCGTTCCGGCGCGAATCGATGTCCGGCAAGGATCCCGAGGTCAAGGAGTGGGCGACCAGGATGCTGCCGACGCTCGAGGAACACCTGAAAGAGGCGGAAGCCGCCAACCGGACGGGCGCGACCAACTAGCGGCACCGGGCCACAGCCGTCCGGCGATCGCTCAACCGCGCCGCTTGAACATCTGCACGGCCCGCTCATGTCGAAGGGCCGCCGCACGCGAACTGAATGTTCCCAGATTCCGTCGGCGGCCCGTTCCCGGATTCCGCTTTCGCGAATACAGCCGGTATTTGCCGTTTGACAACTTTCTGATCACAGAAACGCCTCACACAGAGCTTCTGCGCCTTCGCGGCTGCGTCCGTAGTACCTAGAATCGGAAGAGCACTCCGATCGACGCACGATAGAACGCAAAGTGTCCGACTTCGAGACCGACGACGTTGGTTTCGGTGTTCTGGAAGCTGCGGAAGTACCGGACGTCGCCGCGCAGGCCGATGTGATCGGCGAAGTAGCCCATTACGCCGGCGCCCGCGTCGAATCCGAAATCGTTTTCCGAGACGTCGCCGACTCCCGTGAGCGTCGAGACGTGCTGGTTGATCAGACCGACGCCGACCGAGACGTACGGCCTGACGCCGCCGCCACTCTGGCCGCCGACGGGAATGCCGGCGATGGCATTGGTCATCAGCGTCACGACGCGAGTCTTGTCAATCGTAGTGCCGCCGCTCCCGAAGAAGTTCGGAGCCCACGAAAAATCCTCCTCGACACCAAACACGCCGGCGCTCATCCAGCCGACCGCAGCGCCCACGTTCACCTTCTGGCTGTTGTTGACCGCGCCGCGCAGCGTGCTGCCGGCGTTGCCGCCAAAATCGACGCCTACTGATGGACTCACGAAGCCGTCGGCGCGCGCCGACGCGGCCGACAGCAGGATCCCGAACGCGCAGACGACAGCGACAGCGTAGACACGTTTCATCGGTGCACTCCTCCTCGAATCATGAATTTAGTCATCCGGTCACTTGGGCATTGGGCATCGGTTCATCAATCAAATAACCAGATGACGAGATGCCACAATTCGCATTCCCTCAAGCGATCGGCACATCGATGCCGAGGGCCGTAGCGAGATCGATCTGGTGCTCCTGTTCGACACTCAGAATCTTCCGGATGGCTTCGGCCATCGCGTACTCGCCGAGAGCCTCGCATTGGCGGATTCGGTCGCGGTAATTGCGGATCGTCTCGTTTTCGTTGTCGAGATCGAACTGGAGCATCTCGGTCGGCCGGTCCGAGATCCGGACCGGCTTCGGCTCGGTCGTCGGAGTCCCGCCGAGATAGTCGATCTGTTTGGCGATCGTGATCGCGTGCGCCAGTTCCTGGGCGGCGTGTTGTTCGAGCTCCCTGGCCACGGCCATGTACGCCGCGCCCTTGAGTGTCTGCGAATAGATGACGTAGGCGATCACGGCCTGATACTCACGCGAGAGGTCCTCGTTCAACTGAGCAATCAGTTGCTCTCTGGTGGGGAGCTCCACCGGCCGATCGCTCGCGATCTTCTCATTCCGCTTCCCGTGCGCCTTGTCGGTGACCATCGTTGGACTCATGTCTTCCCTCACTCACAGCGCGCCGCGGCTCGGTGGCCGGGCTGCTCACCGAGAAGTGCAAGCAGAAGGCCAAGATGCCGGAGATGGCATCCAGCGTGCACATCAAACGCTCGTGATGGATGCAATCGACCAGCGCGACGAGTCGAGGGGCCAGGCCGCCTTATGGCTGATCGCCGCGGGCGCGTTGGCCGGCGCGCTCGCCGGCTACGTATTGAGAACGCCGCGGGGACGTCGCGCGTTCGACGAAGTCATCGGGATGCTCGACGACTTCTCGACGAGCGCCGCACGCTTCTCTGAAGCGTGTACGCGCGCGCAGCACTCGGTCGCCGAGAGCTGGAACGCGGTCACGGGCGGCATCGCCTCGAAATCAATCCGGACTCGGTAGGAGAGACCCATGCTGTGGACGATCTTTATCATTCTGATGATTCTGTGGCTGCTGGGGATGGCGACGTCGTACACCCTCGGAGGGTTCATCCACATCCTCCTGCTGCTGGCGATCGCGTCGGTGCTGATCCGGATTATTCAAGGCCGCAACCCGGTCTCGTAGGGACAAGGGAGAAGCCAGGCGGCGCGTCCATCCTCGCGGCTTCGGTCGCGGTGATGTGGTGGGCGCGCGCCGTCTTGCCCCTGTCGCTTCTTGCGCTTCTGCTCTCCGCAGGCGCTCGAGCCCTTCGTTAGGCTGGCTCGAGCGGTCTTCCTTCTCATCAGCGCTGTCGCTTCAGCAACGCGGTCCCGATTTCGTCGGCATCCTGTCTGGGTTGGCTGTGGGCGTGATCGGCAGGCTCGTCGCCGTGCCGGCTGCTGACGGCAATCAAGACTGCTTGCGCCCGCATCGAGGACCTATGGCCGGTAGCGCAGCTTCTGAGCGATTTGAAACACGGCTCGGGGACTCGCGACTCGTTGTTTCGAGCCGCAAGCCCCGAGCCGTGAGGCCAGAGCCGTGAGGCGAGCAGTTAATTCCGAACGTCCGCGCCGCCGCGCCGAAGGGCGATCATGAACACGTCGGCCACCCGCGGCGGCGCGACGGTCTTCTCCACGAGAATCTGGCGAGGGGAGATCTTGCGTCCGTACAGATCCTCGTTGTCGTCGTTATCGGGCTTGAGCACGCCGCCGGTCAGGTCGATGCCTGCGAACAAGCCCTGCGTCCTCGAGTACGACAGGATTTGCGCCTTCAGTTGCGCGTCGGTCATCGCGCGTGCATCGCGGCCCACGGGACCACCCGCGACCGACATCTCGCCGCCCAGCGCGACCTTGTTTTCGAGCATCCGGTCGATACCGCGGTCGTTCATGACGAGCAGCACCAGATCCACGCTCTGCCCGCCGATCTGGAAGCCGACGCTGCCCTTCTCGAGCAGCATGAATGACGGAGCCGACCAGGCCGCGCCTTGACGGCAGCTCATCACGCCTTTGCCGTACTCGCCCCCGAGCACGAACGCGACTTTCTTCACGCCTGGAATCACCGCCACGCAGCTCGCCTTGTCCCACAGATCGTTCGGAATGTCCTTGTCCGGTGCCTGGTGAATCTCCTGCAGCACTGCGGCTGCCTCTTTCAGTCGATCTGACTGTCCTTTGCTGACGCCCGCGCTCAACGCGACGGACGAGGCGAGTACCGCTGCTCCCGCATACAGAACCTTACGCATTTCACTTCCCTCCCTGACGCTAAAGAATTTGCAAGCGGCGGGCCGCGTGGCTAACGCCGCCCGCCTGCTCGCGTGGACCGTCTGCCGCGCGCCGATTGAGCCACTTCGTCGTGCGTGGCCTCTCCCTGATGAGCCTCTTCCGCCGCGTCCTGATTGATCCCGTCTTCCGCCAGCGCCGTGAGTTTCCGGTCCGCCGCTTTCTCTTCCTCGAGCGTCTGCTGCAAAAGATCGGCGGCTTCGACGTGTCCCATCGCGCGAGCCCACGCCACGAGCGTGCCATACGCTGCCATCTCGTAGTGTTCGGCCCGCTGTCCGGCCGCCACGAGGCAGGCGTCCATCGTCGTGCCCTCGAAGTCCTCGTCGAGGATCGACTTGCCTTCTTCGACGATGCCGGCGATCCCTTCGCAGTGTTTCGATTTGGCCGGCTCGTCGATGCTCTCGAATACCTGCTCGAGACGGGTCACGTGCCCGCGTGTCTCCTCGAGATGCTTTTCGAAGACGCTCCGCAGCTCCGATGAGCTCGCGGCCTTCGCCAGTTTCGGCAGGGCCTTCGTGAGTTGCTTCTCCGCGTCGTACGCGTCGCGTAACTCGTCAATGAACGCGTCGTGCAATGTGCTCGCTGCAGCCATCTCACCCTCCCCCACGCGTTGACCTTCGCTCTCGTTCCTGGTGCGGTGCCAGTGGCGTGCAAGCGTCACACCAGCGCGGAGGAAATGCCTGCGCGCCAGTGGCGCGCGCGCAGCTAGTCTTTTCGTGAAAACAGACGGCCCTTGTCGAGGCCGAACGACGGATCGCTGCGGCGGCCGGTGACCTTGATGGGAATGGCGCTGCCACCGCCGTCGCGTTTGAAGAATGGATCGGCGAGCTTCAACAGGAGATGTTTGACCCCGGTCGTCGTGTCCGACACCTTCGCGTCCATAAAGAGCGTGCCCTTGAAGTCCAGCGTCTCGGGCACGATGTCGTAGGTGCCGGCGAGATCGACGAGGGAGCCCGGCACACCGAACGTGACGCCGGGGATCTCGAGCCGCCCCCCGCCCAACCTGAACTTTCCGTCGAAGCGCGACGCCACGCCGGGGATCTCCGTCTGTCGGACGTGGCCGCTGCCCCGATGGCTGAGTTCGTTGATTTTGTCCTGAACGGTCGCGTTGGTGAACCGCGTACCCGCGATCGTGAACCGGCCGTCCAGGCGCAGTTTGCTGACGACGTCTTCATCGCCCGGCGGCAGCACGAACTTCGTCACAAGGCGCAGGCCGCCGATCATCGGGGATTTCGGCGTCTTGATGGCAAGGCGGAGAACATCTTCCAGGCGTCCCTGGCTCATCGTGAGATCGAGACTGACGGTGCGTCCCGGCTTGTCCGGTTCTCCGGCGACGGAGCCCCTCGCGACGATCGACGTGTTGAGAAACGATGCGTCGACTTCCTCGAGGATCGTGTTGCCGTTGGTGCCGTCGACAATCGCGTGATAACGGGCGTGCAGCGGCACCGGCAATCCGGTGTTGACCTTGAACTCAGGCGTGTTGGTCTCTCCGTGGATGTCGATGCGATCGAGGCGGCCGCCGAACTGTCCGTGTGCGGCCAGCAGGCCCGAGATGCCGTTGAACACGCTGAGGTCGGCGCGGTTGAGCGTGAAGACTCCGTCGAGTGGCGTGCGTCCGGGCTCATCACTCGCCCACGGGCCGAATGTGCCTCGCGTCGTGATGGCTCCCGGTGGGACGGCGTTGTCGAGTGTCGCTTCGAACGGCATCGCGCTCCCGGTCGAGACGCTCGACATCTTCAGATCGTGGATGTCCCAGACCTTCGGCGCCTTTCCGGCTTCCTTCGGGATGATCGTCAACCTGGCAGCAGTCGAGAACAGCCTGTCGACGAGGAACGTTCGGGCGGCATCAGGCCCGCCGCCCGCTTTCCGGCCGGTCTCTCCCGTTGCGCCGATCGCGCCGGAGTCGTCGTCGCGATTGCGATCGGGCGGAATCTCGATATCCAGACCGTCGATGTCAACGCGGGAGATGTGCCGGTGAAGGAGGCTCATCAGTCCGCTTTCCGCGGAGAAGTGAGCGATCGAAATCAACGGCGGCACGTCGCGCCGGCCCCGGTGACGGATGGTCAAGCCCCGGCCCTCGGCGCGTAAACTAGGAAGCATGTGGACGCGCAGTTCTTGGAGTTCCACTTCGGCGTCCAGCCGATCGGCAAGTGCGGTCACAAACCGTTCGCGGGCCTTCTCCGACGAGAGGGGTACCAACATCATCACGCCGACGGCGCTTGCCGCGATGAGCGCGATGAAAACGCCGCCGGCCGCCATCGCTATCCGTCCCGCGCGTGAGATCGCCACGGGCGGTGAAGGTGCAATAGCGCCGCCAACGCTCGGATGCCGGTCATGCTGAAGAGTTCCTCACAAATCTCCCAGCCCGGCCGTGGCACACGCTTTGTAGTCCGACGCGGCCTGATGGGCTTCGCTCGCCTCCGCCGGGCGTGTCTGTGCGGCGCGGTGATCGCCATGACGATTGCCGCCGCGGCCTGCAAGGACGAGCAAGGCACCATCCGCGTGCACTCGATCAAGTTCATCGGCGTACACGGCGTGAGCGAATCGGCGCTCGAAGACGCGCTGGCGACACGCGCCAGTTCGAAGCTTCCCTGGGGCGCGAAGCGGTATTTCTACCGGGCGCAGTTCGACGACGACCTCAAGCGGGTGCGGGCGTTTTATGCGGATCGCGGGTTCCCCAACGCGAAGGTGACTTCGTTCGACGTCAAGCTCAATGCGGCGCAGAACGCCGTCGACGCCACGATCACCGTCGATGAAGGCGAACCGATCCTCGTGTCGTCGATAACCTTCTCGGGATTCGACGTCATCCCCAATCGCCATCTGAACAGCCTCAAGCGCAACATTCCGATCAAAGTCGGCAAGCCGCGCGATCGCCAGCTGGTACTCTCCTCGCGCGAACTGGCGCTTAACGAGCTTCGCGATCATGGCTATCCGTACGCCAGCGTACGCGTCGACGAGGTCGTCAACAGCTCCGAGGCGCAACTGACCCTGGTGGCGGTGTCCGGAAAGCTCGCCCATTTCGGTCCCACCGAGATCGCCGGCAACGAGCGGATCAGCGACAACACGATCCGCCGCTCGCTCACGCTCTCGCCCGGGAAGATCTACGAGCGGAGCCTCGTACAGGACACCCAGCGGCGTCTGTACGGCATGTCGCTCTTCCAGTTCGTGAACGTCGAGCCGGTCTCGCTCGAGCAGCAGCCGGATGAAGTGCCGATGAAGGTGACCGTGGCCGAGGGACCGCAGAACCGCGTGAACTTCAGCGTCGGCTACGGCACGGAGGAACAGGCGCGCATCGACGCCGAGTATCACCGCCTGAACTTCCTCGGAGCGGCGCGCAGCGCTGGCGCGCACGTCCGGTGGTCGTCGCTCGATCGCGGCGTCCAGCTCGACTTCACCCAGCCGTACCTGTTCAATCCACGCGTGTCGCTCGCCTGGACGGGACAGGACTGGTTGACCTTCACGCCGGCCTACCAGTCCACCGTCGTCGGGACGACCGCCACAACCATCTTTCAGATGGATCGACAGAGCTCGCTTGCGTTCTCGGTGACCTCGGAGCACGACACGAGCACGATTGCAGACAGTGTTCGCGCCGATCCGACGCTGCGCAACGACCTGATCGCGCTCGGTCTCAATCCTGAAACCAACGAACAGAGCGGAACGTTGAACGCGCTCAAGTTCGAGGCCCGCCACGCGACAACAGACAATCTCCTCGACTCACGTCGTGGCTATATC
>Ga0209811_10000757_pt1 | contig 12202 bp, 11 predicted proteins | sample Coa_R1_6_FD_187161 | JGI IMG/M metagenome (GOLD analysis project Ga0209811, IMG submission 187161) | Surface soil microbial communities from Centralia Pennsylvania, which are recovering from an underground coalmine fire. - Coalmine... | ecosystem: Environmental > Terrestrial > Soil >...
GGTTTGTATCCGAGCCGAGACGGCACGAAGCTCTACGTCGCCAACCGCGGTGTCGCGCGCGTTTACGGCCCGCCGAAAGGCAAAGGCAGTGTCAGCGTGATCGACTTCGCGACGCAAAAAGTAGAAGCGACCTGGCCGATCCCCGGCGGCGGCAGCCCGGACATGGGCAACATCAGCATCGACGGCAAACAGCTTTGGCTCTCCGGCCGCTACGACAACTCGGTTTACGTTATCGACACAACCAACGGCAACGTTAAAAGTATTCCCGTGAAAACCGAGCCGCACGGCCTCACTGTCTGGCCGCAACCGGGACGGTACTCCCTCGGCCACACCGGCAACTTGCGCTGAGCCTGCCGATTCCAGTAAGAGATCGTTTCATGCGCTTCAAATAGCTCAAGCGTTTAGTCGGACTACGATTCCTTTCGAATAGCTTGAGCCGCTTGAACTGGCTAAACGACTTAAACCCTGAAGGAGGCGCGATGCTTAGACTCGTAATCGTCCTATTCTCTTTAGTGGCAACTTTCACACCTCGGTCGGCGTACACCGCCACAGCCGATGAGAATTTCTATCGCGGCAAAACCATCCGCATCATCGTTGGCTTTGCGGCCGGTGGCGGCTTCGATGCCTACGCGCGCGTCATCGCCCGTCACATGGGGCGCCACGTACCGGGCAACCCTGCGATCATTGTCGACAACATGACCGGCGCGGGCAGCCGGGTGGCGGCCAATTCTCTTTTCAAGGCGACGCCAGACGGTTTGGTCATCGGCAACTTTATCGGCTCGCTCGTCTTGCAGCAGATCATGGGCGATAAAGGAATCGAGTTCGACGCGCGCAAATTTGAGTGGCTCGGCGCGCCGGTGCAAGACGAGACCGTCTGCGCGCTGACCAAAGCCAGCGGCATCAATTCCTTGGACGACTGGTTCGCCGGCAAAAAAACGGTGAAGCTCGGCGGCGAAGCCCCGGGCGCGAACGATTCCGACGTGCCGCGCGTCTTGAAAGCCGCGCTCGGTTTGCCGGTGCAATTGATCGAAGGGTTCAAAGGAACTTCGAATATTCGCGTCGCCGCCGAAGCCGGTGAAGTCGACGGCGGCTGCTGGACCTGGGCGTCGATCCGAACCACATGGGCGAATGGCCTCGAATCCGGCATGGTCAAAGCCATCATTCAGGTCAACGCGAAGAAAGCCGAAGATATTCCCAACGTCCCCAATGCCATCGATTTCGCCAAGACGCCGGACGCACGCACGTTGATCGAGGCCGGCATCCACGCGCCATCGGCGATACTGCGCGCCTATGCCTTGCCGCCGGGCATGCCAAAAAGTCGCATTGATATTTTACGCAATGGCTTCAACGCCACGATGAAGGACCCGGAGCTGCTCGCCGAGATGAAAAAATCGAAGCTCGAAATCAATCCGTTGACCGGCAGTGAAATGGATGGTGTCGTCAAAACCTTATTTAAGATGGACGCGAAGAGCGTCGCGAAAATCCGCGAGGTGTTGGTGCCGAAGAATTAAACTTCGTCAATTTGCGACAATGCAAGCCACGCACAGAACAGACTGACGGCCATGAGCGGGCGCTGGAACTGAATGAATCTGTCTTAAGCGTGCTCGCAAGAAGACATATATCCGAGGCAAACGATGGCAAAAGAATTTACGATTGAGGACTTGCGGGTCCTGGCGGATCTTGCCGGCTTAAATCTTTCCGACGATGATTTGCAACGGCTGCTGCCCGGCGTCAAACGGGCTCAACAACAGGTCGCTGTGCTGCGCGCTATCATCGCGCCTGGAGATGAGCCGGCCGGAGTCTTTATGGCATCGGACGGCGATCGAAAATGAGTACCGTCGTAAAATCCAATGACCTTTGTTATTTGACCATCGCCGAAGCATCCGCCGGTCTGCGTCGCAAGGATTATTCACCGGTGGATCTCACCGAAGCCTGCCTTGAACGCATCGAAGCGCTCGACGGCAAGCTGCATAGCTTCATCACCATCACCGCTGAGCGCGCCCGTGCCCAGGCGCGCCAAGCGGAACAAGAATTTGCATCGGGCAAAGGGCGAGGACCGCTGCATGGCATTCCAATCGCGCTCAAAGATCTCTACATGACGAAGGGCATCCGCACGACTTGCCATTCGGCCGTGCTGGAGAAATGGGTTCCCGATTACGATGCGACGGCGGTTTTAAAACTCGAAGAGGCTGGCACGATCCTACTCGGCAAACTTGGCATGCACGAATTCGCTTTTGGCGGCCCGTCGGTCGACGCGCCTTTTCCGGCGGTGCGCAATCCGTGGAATCTTGCACACATTCCCGGCGGTTCGAGCAGCGGCTCCGGAGCCGCGCTCGCTGCGGGATTTTGTTACGGCGCGCTCGGCTCCGACACCGGCGGCTCGATTCGTACCCCGTCGGCCCACTGTGGCATTGTCGGCCTCAAGCCAACCTACGGCCGGGTCAGCCGTTATGGCGTTGTACCGCTGAGCTGGTCGCTGGACCACGCCGGACCGATGGCGCGAAGCGTTGAGGATTGCGCGCTCTTGCTACAAGCGATCGCAGGCTACGACGCCAAGGACGCAGCGTCGGCAAATGTTCCTGTGCCCGATTTCCAAGCTGAGCTTCGAGAGGGAATTAAGAGTTTGCGCGTCGGCGTGCCCCGCGCCGGCTGGTTTAACGAGAATTTGGGCGTCCATGCCGCGACCGAAACAGTTTTCAATCAGGCGCTCGAAGTCTTGAAAAACCTCGGCGCGCTTATCGTCGAGCTCGATGGCAAGCCCTTCTCCATAGCACGCAAAGCTAATCAAACCATTTTAGTCGCCGAAGCCTACGCGTATCACGAAAAAACCTACCAAGAGACACCGATGAAATTCGGCAGCACGGTAAGACGCCGGATGCTCGAAGGCGCTTTCCTTAGTGCAGCGGACTACTTGACCGCCCAGCGCGCTCGCTCGGTATTGAATGAACAGATTCGCGCCAACTTTGCCCGCGTCGACGTCTTCGCGGTTCCGACTGCGCCCCGCCCGCCCGACACGTTCGAAGGCATGGACCCGAACGAGCAAAATCTCCGTCCGAGCTTCACGAATCCATTCAACTTAACCGGCCTGCCTGCGATCTCGGTCCCATGCGGCTTCACACCGGACAATCTGCCGGTCGGACTACAGATCGCGGCCCCGCCTTTCGAGGAATCCACTGCGCTACGAGTCGCTTATTCTTACGAACAGGCGACTCCCTGGCATGAACGAAGACCGGCGCTTTAATCGAACCACTCCGACTCGCTTCAAACTGTAAACTCGCGTTATTGCTGCTTTGCGCCGATCAGCAATTGCAGCGCTTGACGATCACCCGAGCGCCAAGATATAGCTTTCTGCACGTTCAGGGACCCGCCAATGCCTCAGCTGATTTTGCTTACCGGAACAATCATCGCGGCGTCGATCGGTTTTGCTTTGGTCGCGCTGATTCTGCGCAACACGATCAGAAAGTCGCGGGCGCTGGACAATTCATCAGGAATACAAACCGTAGATTTCACAGACGTAGATCCGGATTGGGGAGCCAAGGATTTAGTAGTCCGCGGATACGACACCCCGGAACTGTGGCGAGAGGATATGCTGACGCGTCACCGCGGGCGGTCGGCTGAAAAACGACTGCACTAAAGCTAACTATTATCCCCTCTTCTCGAATACTCGAAAGTACATTTCCGTAAGACTCGGTTCGGTCGTGCGGGCCGCAGCCAGTTCAGTTTGAATTGATGCATCGAGTCTCAGGCGCGCTTCGGTCGCGAGCCGGAGCACTTCCCGTTCATCGACCTTTGCCAGGCGACCGTCCTGGACAACGACTTCGCCGTTGACAATCACCGAATCCACCGAGCTTCCGTTCTCGCAGAACACTAACTGACTCATAACGTTGTTTAGCGGCGTGAAGGCCGCAGTATCCCGGCGTAGCAAGACAATATCAGCGAGCTTACCCGGCGCAATTGTGCCGGCGTTGACGCCGAAGGCACGGGCGCCGTTGCGCGTGGCCATGGCGAGCGCCTGCGGCGGCGTGACCCAATCGTTAAAATCCGTCCCCGCTTGATTGTGAATCAGCGCCGCCAAACGAACTGCGTCGAACATGTTCTGTCCGTCGTTCGATGCCGAACCGTCGGTGCCTAATCCGACGTTGACGCCCGCAGCAAGCCATTCCTTGACCGGCGCGAGGCCGCTGCCAATGCGCAGATTGCTCGCCGGATTGTGCACCGGCGTCACGCCGCGCCCGGCAAAAAGCTCAACGTCATTTTCTTCAATCCAGATCGAATGCGCCAACGAAAGATTCGTCTGTAGCACGCCGAGCGAATCCAAATGCTTGAGCAACGATGTGCGATAAATTTGCCGTCCCATCACCGCCTGAGCCTTGGTTTCAGCGAGATGGATGTGCATCGGCAAATTCTTTCGCCGCGCCAACTCGGCGGATTGGGTCAGCAACGCGTCCGTGCAGCGCTGCACTGCCGACGGGCCGGGACAAGCGGTAGTCAATTTTTCGGGCGCGTGAAACGTTTCGATAAACCCTTCGCAGTCATCGATCCAGGCCTCCGCCGCCTTCGCCTCGCTCGCGCTCATGCGCTTGATCTCGTCAGTTGCCCGCGTCGCGCCCTCGCCGAGCGGGATCGTCTCTTCGTAATTCTTGTCCGACAAGGTAAGCGCGACGACGTGGCGCAGACCGAGATCGCGCATCGCTTGGATGGCCGCGCCGGCGCCCATAAAGCGGCAAGCCTGATTGCCGAAGAAATGATCGAGCACGGTCGTCGCGCCATTCTTGAGCATCTCCATGCCGCCAAGCAGCGCGCTCGCATAAAAATCCTCGTCGCGCATGTCGCGCAGCGACGCCCGATAATAGGCGCGCCAGATCTCCAGCGGCTTGCTCGGCATCATGCCGCGCACGAGATTGGCAGGCGAGTGGCAATGCGCGTTGATCATGCCCGGCATCGCGATCAAACGATCGGCTTCGATCGTCCGGTCAAACGGACCCGCCGGCGTCCATTGGATGGGGCCAACGTAAGTGATTCGATTATCGTCGATGGCAATGGTGCCCTTCTCGATGATCTCGTCATTCTCGTTCATCGTGACGATCAGAGCGTTGCGCAGCAAAGTTTTCATTTAACACCTCGGCGAATTACGACTGAATCCGGCGCCGAAAATACTAAGGGCACGGCCTGCCGTGCCCTTAGACGAATTTAAAATCGCACCGTCTCGGGCGCTTACACAAAGCCCATCTTGCGGCCCCAATTGTCGGGCTCATTGAGGAAGTCGATGATTTGCTGGCTCGACTGTTCACTGAAATAGCGCTTGCTCAAGCCGGTATCCAAGACGTCGTCCCAGTTGGCGAGCACGTGAAGTTGAATGTCGTTTTTGGCCAGATTGATTTTGCCTTCGTGCTGGTTCAATCGATCCGACGCGTAATCGAAGACGCAGAGACAATTGGTCATTTTCGCTCCGGCGCCGCGGATGCCGATATTGAACCGCAGCTTGCTCAAGCCATCCGTGATCAGATCTTCGACCAGCATGACTCGCTTGCCCGGCTCCAAAATACCCTCGATCTGTTTCGTGCCGCCGTAACCTTTGGGCTGTTTCCGGATATAGATCATCGGCTTTTTGAGCAAGTGGGAAACAAACGAGGCGTAGGGAATGCCCGCGGTCTCGCCGCCGGCGACAACGTCGATCTTGTCGAGTCCGATATCGGTCTCGGCTTTTTTGGCCAATGCCGTGACGATGTATTCGCGCTCCGCCGCGAACGACAGAAGTTTGCGGCAGTCGATATAAACCGGAGAAATGCGGCCGGAGACAAACACGAAGGGTTTGTCCTTATAGACCGCGATGGACTCGGTCGACAGCAGCATTTCAGCGACTTTTCTAGAAACTTCACTCATGGGGAATACCTTTCAACGTGCGGGATAGGCTGGCTATAACATAGGGTTGCACCGTTTCCAATAAAGCCGGCGACAGAAAATGGATTTTAAGCCGTGGGGGAAGCTGCTAGTATGAGGACGCATGCAGCAACTTCCAGCAGCCTCGATGCCGGCTCCAAGTAACGCGCCCACAATCGACAAACGGCGCCTCATGCGCGACCTCAACGCCATCGGACGCATCGGCATCGGCGACCACGGTTCAGTGACGCGGCTGGTATTTTCGATTAAAGAATTGCGCAGCCGTCAAGTGCTCATTCACTTGATGCGACAAGCCGGACTTAAGATCCATGTCGACGCCATCGGCAACATCTTCGGCCGATTGGACGGGGCGGATCCCAAAGCACCCGCGCTATTGGCAGGCTCGCATCTCGACACGGTGATCCACGGCGGCAAGTACGACGGCCCCGTTGGCGTGATCGGCGCCCTCGAAGCGGTCCGCACGATCCGTGAAAACAAAATTACCTTGCGTGCGCCGCTTGAAGTGGTTTGTTTCATCGGCGAAGAGTCAAGCCGTTTCGGTTTTTCGACCCTTGGTAGCAGTCTGGTCGCCGGCGAAGTGCACCCCAAGGATTTGACCAATGCCGTAGATGCGCAAGGAACGAAGCTCGCCGATGTGCTTTCCAGCTTGGGGATCTCGCCGCGCAATCTCTCTCGACTTGCGCGCGATCCGAAGAGCATGAAAGCTTATCTGGAGCTGCATATCGAGCAAGGGCCGATTCTCGAGGCCAAAGCGAAAAGAATCGGTCTCGTGACCTCGATCGCGGCGCCCAGTCGCTTCAAAGTCATCTTTACAGGCCAGGCCGATCACTCCGGCACGACGCCGATGGAGATGCGCAAAGACGCCCTCGTCGCCGCCGCCCAATTGATCGAGTACGTGGAAAAAATTTGCCGGAAATTTTCCTCGATGGAGAAAGGCCGAGTGGTCGGCACCGTCGGCGCGATGAAGATCGAACCCGGCGTGATCAACGCCGTGCCCGGCCGGGCCGAGCTTTCGATCGACATTCGCAGCACCTCCGCCCAAGCGAAAGACAAGGTGGCGCGCCTGGTCAAACAGCGCGGCGCGGCGATTGCCCGAGACCGCGGCATCGCCATCGAAGTCTTGAATATCCGCGCGGAGGAACCGGTACCTTTGGACAAGCGCTTGCTGCGCATTACCCGGCAACTCTGCGATGAAAAGGCTATCGATTATGAGATCATGCCCTCGGGCGCGGGGCACGATGCCATGCAGATGGCGAAAATCACACCCGCCGGTATGATTTTCATCCCGAGCCGCCGGGGCATCAGCCATAACCCGCTCGAGTGGACCGATCCCGACGACATCGCCCTCGGCGCCCAGCTACTGATGGAAACGATGATTCGAGTCGCTAATGAACCCGTCTAAGTCCAAGCCCAAACGCATCCTCAACGCCGTCCAAATCAAAGTGATTCTCGAACGTTTCGCCAGAGAGATGACGAAAGCGTACGGCAATCTGGATCAGATCGTTTTTATCGGGATCCGCACTCGCGGGCCGTATGTCGCGAAACGGCTCGCCGAATTCATCCGCAAGCGGCACGGCAAAGAAATCCCCGTCGGTGAGATGGATATCACCTTGTATCGCGACGATCTGAACGCGCTTTTACCCGGCGGAACCATCGATCACACGCGCATCCCCTTCGACATTGCCAACAAAGTCGTCGTGCTCTTCGATGACGTGCTCAACACCGGCAGAACGGTGCGCGCGGCGGTCGACCATTTGATCGATCTCGGCCGGCCGCGCATGATCCATCTCGCGGTGATGATCGACCGCGGTGGGCGCGAATTGCCCGTTGCTGCCAATTACGTCGGCAAGAAGATAAATTTATCGGCTGGAGGAAACGTTCAGGTAAGACTCAAAGAAGTCGACAAGGCAGACGAAGTCTTGGTTGAGTGAAAATGAAACGCGAGACACTGCAGAAATCCGCGACGACAAACGATAAGGTGAAAGTATAAGGCTGCGAAAGAAATCGGTAAGCGGAATGACTATTGCGGCCGCTGCTCGACGATAACGGCGCGGCGTTTCACCAATGCCATCACGTTGCCGCTATCGCTATGGGTCTCGACAAAACTGCGTAGCGAGGCCAACTCCACCGGAAGAAAATAACCTTCGCAGCTCGCGATTAAAGTTTCGACTATAGCCGAGTCGAGCTGACAGTAGCTGATGTTTTCATCGACGTCGGAGCGTTGGCTTGCGTGCGCGGAAGCGGGATCGATGTGGTTGACAATCTCCCTAAACAAGGAAACGAAATAGTTGATTTTCTCATCTGCCAAGGGCTCGGCGGGCGACCAGCAAAAGTGCAGTTTCATCTCTTTGCGGATCGCTTCCTCTTGGACTTCCAGGCTCTCTTCCGTCTGAACCAACCGGCCGTTGACAATTTCATAGTTAAGCGCTTCGTCGATGCGCTTGCGGTTTCGGCGCAGCAGCAATGTTTCTGCGCCGTTGCTAACTTCAAGATACGCGATGCCCATCGGATCAAACGCGGAACCTGAAGGAAGGTAGTCATTCCCCGTGGCCGTCATCGCTTCGAGTCGATGACCGGCATGGCGCGCCATAAAATCTCGCCAGTCGTTCGCCGGCAGTGCCTGCGTCTCACCGCCCGCGAGGGCATAGATCGGATACCGATCGAAAGCGGTCACGTGATGAATCGCACCGCAGTTGCGGCACCAAATATAGCGGCCGTTATCCATATTTGCGCTGCTCTAGAGTCGACGCCGTCGCGCCATTGACCTGCGACGGAAAGCTCATAGAAACTCGCGTACCCGAGCCCGGCTTGCTGGTCACGGTCAATCTGCCGCCGACCAATTCCGCCATTCGTCGAGCGACCGTGAGCCCTAAGCCCAAGCCTGAATAGGCGCGCTGGACCGAGTTATCTGCTTGATGAAAGGGTTCGAAGATCGAATCGATCTTGCTTTCTTCGATGCCTACTCCGGTATCGATGATTTCGAACTCGATCCCGTTCTTATCAGGCGTCGCTTGCACCTTTACGTCGATCTGCCCCTCGGCGGTAAATTTAACGGCGTTGTTGAAGACGTTCTGAAAAATCCGGTCGACCTTGGCGCGGTCGCTAACCAACGGCAGGTCGTGATCCCCCGCGTGAACGTTCACTTGCAGGCCCTTTTCACCAATCATTTTTTCATGGCGCTTCAGTGCCTCATGGACCACATCGCGCGCGTCGAATTTTTCGATCGTCGCGTTCGCATCACCGGCATTCAGCGAAGTCATCCAGAGAACGTTATCGATCAACTCGAGCAGTTCTTCCGAGTTGCGATAGACGGTTTCGAGAACTTTTTGCTGGTCCTCGGTCAGCTTACCGATCACCTGATTTAGCAACAGGTAGACGAATCCGACGACGACACTAAGAGGGGTTCTTAATTCGTGTGAAATATTGGACAGAAAATCCGATTTGACCTGTCGGAGCCGAGCCTTGGCCGTGCGTCGCTCCAGGCCGCGCCGAACCAAGGAAAGTATGTGATTGACATCGAAAGGTTTCGAAATGTAATCGAAAGCGCCGAGCCGAAGTCCTTCGATAGCCGTATCGAGCGATCCATAGCCCGTGATAATGATCGCCTCGATATCGGGGTCGTGCTGCTTGACCTTCTCGAGCACGTTGATGCCGCTAAAGCCGGGCATTTTGAGGTCCACTGTCACGAGATCGACCGGGACCTGTTTCAGCATCTCCACCGCCTGCGTCCCACGGTCCGCGGTATGCACGTTGTAATACGGGTTGAGAATCATTTTGAGAGATTCTCGTGGACCCATCTCATCGTCAACGACTAAGATACTGGGTTTGCTGGCATCCATGCCCGAAGGATGCAGCAAGTAATATGCCACTAGAGCTAGTGAATTAAATCACTAATTTAAAAAGATATTTTGGTGAAATGAAGGCGAGCGAAGATATTTGCGGAACAAATTTGTCCACTTATGGCGATAATTTAACTTCCGATTCGGAATCGTTGGGATCGTTGATCTTTAGCTTCTCGATTCGGTATTTTAAAATCCGCCGGCTGGTGCCGAGCAGCGACGCCGCTTTGGTTTGGTTAAAGCCGGTGCGCTGCAGGGCTTTTACGATCAATTCCCGTTCAAACTCATCCACGGCGTCGCTGAGCGGACGCGACCCGCTGAGCACGTCCTCTTTGAGGGTCGCGGTCTGATCCGTGGATCGCATCCCCGTAGGCAGATCGCGCAGCATGATCGTGTCATGCGGCGTCAAAATGGTCAGGCGCTCGACTAAATTTTCCAGTTCGCGAATATTGCCCGGCCAGGCGTAGGAAGTGAAAAAATCCACCACTTCCGGTGAAAGGTTCTTGGCCGCAATGGAATGCTCTTGCGATTTGAGTCGCACGAAATGATCCAACAGCAGCGGGATATCGTCGGGCCGCTCTCGCAAGGGCGCAAGGAAGAGGCCCACCACATTAAGGCGATAAAACAGATCCGGGCGAAACTCCGCGTTTTTGGCCAGCTGCTCGAGATCGCGATTGCTCGCGGCAATGACCCGGACGTCGACTTTGATCTCGTCGGTGCCACCCAGGCGGGTAAATGTTTCTTGCTCGATCGCGCGCAAGAACTTCGCCTGCGTGCCGAGGTTGAGCTCGCCGATCTCGTCGAGAAACAAGGTGCCGCCATGAGCCAGCTCGAATCGTCCGACTTTCTTTTGTGACGCGTTGGTAAACGCACCGCGTTCGTAGCCGAACAGTTCGCTCTCGATCAGAGTGTCGGGCAGGGCCGCGCAGTTGACCACCACGAACGGTTTCGAACGCCGATCGCTGTTATAGTGAATCGCGCGCGCAATGAGTTCCTTGCCGGTACCACTTTCTCCGGTAATCAACACCGTGCTTTTTTTGGCGGCCACCATGCTCACGGCTTTAAATACGTCGATAATCTGTTTGGACTTGCCGATCACATGTTCGACGCCGTATTTACGCCCGACTTCTTCTTTTAAACGTTCCAGCTCGCGCGACAACAGGACCTTTTCCAGCGCATGCTCGACGCGCAAGCGCAGCTCTTCGACATCAAAAGGTTTCGTCACGTAGTCAAACGCGCCGGTGCCTTTGGCCGCGAAGGCCGTGCGCGCGGTGTTGAGTCCGGTCAGCATGATGACTTGGCAATCGCCATTGACCGATCTAATTTGCTTCAAGACCGCGAGACCGTCCGTGCCCGGCATCATGATGTCCAGCAGCACGACATCCGGCGACTCATCGGCGACTTTTTGGATAGCCTCATCCGCGGCGGATGCTTCGATCACGCGGTAAGACTTGTTGAAGACCATTTGCAGGGATTGTCTCACCCCCGCCTCATCATCGACGACTAATATTACGGGTTGGCTCATGTCAGCGTTGCTGTCCATCCTCTACAACCGGAAACTCCATTCTCAATGTTTCTCTATCGCTGTCTAAGGTTGCCGCGGCAAAGCAACCGCCATTTGTTTCCAATAAGTGTTTCGCGAGTATGACGCGCAGCGGCAAAAGGCTTTCTTGGGGACGCGATTTTTCGTCCAAATAATGAGCGATCGACGCGACCCGCCCTCCTTCACGGAGATAGCTGATGACTAGCGCGCCGCCGGACGACAAATCGATTTCGATCTCACTCCCCATCCGCGCTTGTGACAGGGCCGCCAGCAAAACGTTTTTCAGGATATATTCCAACTGGGCTTCATCCGCGCGCACAAGCTGCGCGGCGCCGTTCTGCTTCCATTCGATGCGCGTTTGACGTTTGGTGCAGTCCGGCTGAATTTCACTCAACGCGTTTCGCAGCTTTTCTTCCAGCGCCACGGTGCTTTTGCGCGGCTGGGCAAAGTCGGCGAACTCGATCATGACTTCCAACAGCTCGTCCATGCGCTCGATGTCACTGCCGACGACTTCTTGAAAACGGGTGCGAAAGTTTTCATCTTGATAGCGGTCGCCCAGCAATTGGGCAAACGTCTTGATCGTGACCATAGGATTCTTAAACTCGTGGGCGAGTTCATGGATAACCACATTCAAATCAACTGGATTGACGTGACGGTTGGTCGATCCATTCGTGTCACCCACTACGCCGTACGGCTGAAGGCTCGGTTGCGCCGGCTTGAGATCAGCGGTCGCATCACCAGGCGTGAACTCAGTGAGATCCGCCAAATCGGCCATGTGCGCGGCCTCATCGCCAAAGTCAAAGACCAGATCGACCGCCTCAATGCTCGACTTGCGGCGTAAGGCCAAGGTTCGAGCAATCACGGTTTCCAACTCCATGAGATTTCCGAACCAGAGATAATTGCACAACCGGCTGCTCGC
>Ga0209811_10000761_pt1 | contig 12170 bp, 22 predicted proteins | sample Coa_R1_6_FD_187161 | JGI IMG/M metagenome (GOLD analysis project Ga0209811, IMG submission 187161) | Surface soil microbial communities from Centralia Pennsylvania, which are recovering from an underground coalmine fire. - Coalmine... | ecosystem: Environmental > Terrestrial > Soil >...
ATGATCCTGCGGATCCGGAGACGGGGTGGTTAGTGGTGGATGATGACGGGGCCATTGTGGTTCATCTTTTGCCGGAGGCCCTAGCTAGGCTGATCGCACAACGACTCTCCAATTGAGGCCCGTTAGAAAATGCCGCGATTAACAGAACTAGAAGAGTGGAAGCAGGCAGCAAGTGTTGAAGCGCAATTGCGACGCGAGTTCCAGGACAAGCTGAGCGCCGAAAGTAATCGATCCGACAGGATTTACGACGCACTGTCGGGCCTAGTCGATTGGTGCAAGGAGGGATGTCCAGACGGCGGGGCATTCGCGTTACAAGAAGCCCAAGAGGCGCTTGCCTCTAAAAAAATGCTTCCAGAAGACGCGGACGAGCGCCGGATGTTCGACCAAATGGCGGAAGCGAATGGCGGGCCACTCAAAGCCGTGTCAGTGTCGCTGACGGTATGGAGTAGAACTCTCCCACAAGAGGGCAGCATGGCTAAAATATGCGCGATCATGGCCAACGAGGTCCGCCGCGCCACCGAATCAAATTGAGGCCCGTCATGTGGATGACCGACTACATTAGTGCGATCCAAGCGAAGCTCGTCAGCCAATACGGCTTTGCTGAACGACCCGACGCGCCCGGAGTCCCCGTCGATGTGCCTGACGGTCAGTACCTGATGGAGATTGCCGGGAAGCTCGACCACGTTAGGATTGTGGACGGGAAAATCAACTGTTGCAATTTCGAAAATCGTGTGAAAATGGACAAGGAAACAATCCAAACGCTGCTGGACCTACTCAACCCACTACACGGTAGCCTGGACCTTCAAACCTATGACGAGAAGGTCAAGCAGAACTTCGACGGGCCGCCTGATGCCGAGCATGAGGTGACAATAACGTCACAGCATGAGCACGATCTAAGTCAGGCGGTCTGCATTCTGGAAGACCGCCTACGAAACTCCAATTGAGGCCACTCAGATGGGTATCCTAGGCCAGCCAGTGAAGACCGTCCGGCAAGCCCACATCCCCGCGATCTGCGTCATCAAGCAGGGCGACCAATTCTTTAGCGGAAGCATGGCGCGGCACTGCGGGCAATGGGTGGCTCGATTCACTTGCCCGGACTGCGGTCGCCAGATGCGGATGGCCAACAACTACCTGGGCGACGGCAAGCTGGTCTGCACGGGCGATCGGTTCTGGCGACCTCACGAGCAGACTATCGGCCGTCTCGGCCGTGAGAAATTTACGGCCCTGCTTAACCGCTACTAGGGAGTCCGTCCATGGCCGACTACATCCAGCGACAAGGCAAATATCACTACACCCGGATCCCGGGCGTGCCGCGCCAGCGCCTGCGCGGGGAAATCGGATCGCCTGAGTACGTCGCGCACCTGCAGGAGCTGCTGTATCTCGCTCAGCAGGCGGCCGAAGGGACCGTGCTCTTGCTCCCCAATGCGCGCCGCTCGGTCGGCCGGCCACTCTTGCGGGCGAACACGCCGCCGGCAGGCTCTGACCTGCGCAAGATATTCCTGCCCGGATCGATCGGTTGGGCGATCGAACGGTTCGTCACCCACCCGTCGTTCATCACCAAGTACAAGCCCGGCACGCGCGAGGGACATCGCCTGTGCCTCGACATGGTTCGCACCGACATGGGTGCAGGCATGCTCGCCGACCTCGATCGCGCAGCCGTGCGCCACTACTGCTCCCGGATTGCTGATCGCGGAACCACCGCGCGCGCCGATCAGGTGCGGCGCTGCCTGTCGCTGCTCTGGCAGTTCGCGCTCAAGCATCTGCCCGTGTGTAAGATCGATGAGGAGCGGCCCAACCCAGCGCGCGGCATCGGTGCCTTCCACACGGTGCTGCGACCGGCAAAAAAATGGCCGCCGCACGTGCAGGAGCGCTTCCTCGACGGCGCGTCCGATCATCTGCGACTGGCATTTCATCTCGCACGCTACACCGGTCTGCGTCGCGGCGACGTCTGCGACATCACATGGGCGCAGTATGATGAGCAGCGGCAGACTATCTGTGTCGAGACCCAGAAGACCGGCCAGTACGTCCCGATGCACGTCGTGCCAGAGTTGGCAGAACTGCTGGCGACGACTGAGCGCAGGGGTGAGACCATCCTCACCGATCGGAAAGGCAAGCGCGTGGCGCGGGAGACCTTGACGAGATGGGTCAGCCAGCGGCTGCGCGCGATCGGCGTCGCGGGCCTCACCCTGCACGGGCTGCGCAAGACATTGGCCGTCGAGCTGGCAGAGGGCGGTGCGACGGTGCAGGGCTTGATGTACGTGCTCGGGCATCGCACGGCGAAGCAGGCACTGTACTACGCTGCTGAGGCGAGCAAAGAGAGCATGATCCGCGATGCGTTCGCCTGTCGTCAACCACGCGCTCGCAAGCTCGCAATTGCATGACCTACGACAACTGGAAGACGACAAACCGGGATGACGAGCAGATGACCACGAAGAGAAAGCTCAAGATGCGACACTGCTTCAACTGTGGAGCCGAGCTTGGCGTATCTGCCGATCACGATCCGCTCGATACATGCGGCAAACAGGATTGCGATCGAGCCGCGATGGATTGCATGGAGCAAGAGCGCTCTGAGGCGCACGAGCAGCTCGATCGCGACAGGGGCTGGTGATGCGGAGCTAAGATGGGCCAATACGAGGCGGTTCAGTGGGCCATGCGCGACAACATGACTTGGTGCCGCAACGGGCACTACGCCTTGGAGGCTACGCCGTGCGCCAATGTCGTTTGCCCGTTCAAGTCTGGACAACGACGCCTCGCTAAGCCGGGGGAGCTAGTGAAGTGCGGAACGTTCCAGATCACGCGCCCGGCCAACGATTGGTATCATGCAGTGCATGTTTATCCGGAACCTTGAGTGGTGATTTTTTACAATTTGCCCCTCTGTAAAACCCTTGATTTCATTGCACTATCACAATTCAGAACGAATTGGGACACTGTATGAAAATCAACCACTTAGCTTGGTTTTTACAGCTATCAGGGTCCAGGGAATTGTAAAACGGCTCAAACGGCGTTCTGTAAAAATTTGGGGGTAGACACGGCGGTTAGATAGTTGCAATTTGACTAATCGAATTTTGACTATGAAACCAGAGGAGACCACGACCGTGTCCAAGACCATCCTTTCGGCAGTGCTCGCGCTCGCCACTATTTCACAGGCGCAGGCAGAGGAAGCAACACTGTCAATCCGACAAGGCTTCGTTGCTACGTGGACATCCACCGTATCCTTCAAAGACGTGATGATCGGACGGCCCGAGATCGTCGATGCGATCCCACAAACGGATCGCGTTCTGTATCTGACCGGCAAGCAACCCGGCATTACCAATCTGGTCGTGCTCAACGAGCAGGGACAGCAAGTCGCGCAATTGTACGTCTCGGTGATCGGCCGCGATATCAACCGGGTGCAGGTGCACAGCAAGCTCGGGAACCTGCACGGCTATTGGGCTTACGAATGCGGCCCCGGTCATTGCGCCCGCACGGATGATCCGCTTGCCGGTCAGGACCGAGTGCCCGGCGGTCCGACGATCGTGTTCGCTCCGCAAATGAACCAGTCAGCCCCGACCAAATAGCGCCCCCCCTCGGGGAAGGTAGCCCCCGACTAGTCGAAGTTCGCCTAGTCGGATATGGCGTTTTACCTTAGCCGACGGATGGATACCATTCGTACCAGACGCCACCGAAGGCTGATCGAAATATTGGCGGCCCAGCGCAAGAAGCTCAATGTGTCGCAAACCGAACTCGCGCGTAATCTCCGAAAATCACAGACTTGGGTTGCACGCATCGAGCGCCATGGTCGCCGGATTGATGTTGTCGAGTTCCTCAGTCTTTGCGAGGAGCTAGGTCTCGACCCGGTAAAGCTAATTCGACAAATTCGAGACACAGCGCGCGATTAGCTATCCCTCGCCGGCCGAGGGCGGCCAGCCGCAGATCGGGCAGTTGTTTTGTGGGGCGACCGGCAAGGCCCGCTGGCCATGCGTCCGTGGTTTTCGGCCGCCCCGTCGGTGCCCCATGTCCAGGGGCGGGAATTGTCGCTCCGCTCCTTTAATCCAGCAATCGCCGGATAGCGAGAGGACGTCAAGGCTGAGCCCCCGCTGTTTTAAGGCGGGGGCCCTCGTCGTCAGCCACCAAGCATGACCCTGCCGATGTCCGGCATCTCTTTTTGGCTCTCGGTCCTAGCCGCCTTGCGGGCAAGCTTTGCCTGACGCTCTTCCTCGCGCGCTTTGTCGAGCCGCTTCGTGCTGCGTACCACCGCTTTGATTGCTGCACGGTGGCGCAGTTCGGCTTTGAGCAGTGTGTCGAGAGCCTTATCGCGCCGGTCCTTGAGCTTCGCCAGGTCGTCCACGACAGACTTGTGCTTGGCCTGCATCCTTTCTAGGATGTGCATGTTCATCTCCTCTTCAGTTGTCAAACAGCCTGCGCCGGTCGACCACCGATCGACGCAGGGACACTGTAGCAGGAGGGGTCCGCGCTTTTTCCGATTCGACTGTTCGCTCGCACGCCACGCTTGAACAAGTCGCGCGTTTTTGGCGACTTGACATCAGGCGTTTCCGGCACAAGTCGCGCGTTTTGATCAGCGATCGATCGCGGAAGTGCCGATGACATCGGCACTGGTGCCGGCGGAAATTATTTTTTCAGGCAGTTCGGCCGACGTCGACACATTGCCGTCTTTTTCAACCCACTGCTTGCTGTCGCTGCGCGATGGCGGGCACAACAAGAAAGCTTTGCGGCTGCCGTAGCGCACGAGGGCAAGCAGTTTCTCATGCTCGAGCCAGTCGCGCAGTGCGGGATCGCGGTGTGCATCCGGATGGCTGGGATCGACCCAGATCTGCACCACGTCATACTGAAAGCGCTCACCAGTCTGGTTATCCACGCCCTCGATGAAGTCTGGCATGATGTCGATGACGTAGTGCACGCGATCGGGCCGCGAGGTCGCGCCAGCTTGGTTCACGAGCCAGCGACAATTCCACACCACGCAACTAGGCGAGACCTGGGCGAGGTGCTTATAGGCTGCGCAGCCCTTGCCGGTGCGCTGATGCTTGCAGCGCTCGCCCGCTACTTTGTGCAGCTCGCGCACGGGCAACAGTTTGCAGCACAGTGTGCAGCCACCGCAGCGGCGTGGCCCATCGGGCGCGAATTCGATCGTGAGGCTCAATGTGCACGGTCCTTGTTGAGCACGGCGATCTCGGGCAAGTCGAGATTAGCAACGATGGCGCGCACCTCCTCCAGGGCATGACCGGTGTCAGCCACGATGCGAAATTTGCAGCCCGGGTTCGCGCGATCGAACACCCTCAAATGCATCAGCCACTGCTCGAGCAGTTCGTCGGGGAGATCCGTCACCGTTATGATTTTCGCCATTAGCTGTCTCTCATGTTGTTGTTCTCGAGTATGCGCTCCTCGTTTGGCTGCACGAGCTTGCGCACCAGCTCGAGGTGCGTTGTCAGCACCAGCTCGCGCGCACCGTTTGTTTCTTCGACGTTGCGACCGAAGTGCCCAGCCAGGAGTATCGCGAGCAGATCGGCGAGCACTGCACTTTGCACCGTGGGACCATGTCCTGCGAGAATTGGCATGATCTTGTTCACCAGCCGCTCGACTAGCTCGGCCGTCATGTGCCCCCCACTTTTTTCTTACAGCCGCCTTACATACACGTGACACCCTGCGCTAGCAAGTCGGGAACCGCCTACCGCGGGTCCAACATCTAGCAGGTAGCGTGGCAAGTGCCCACTACATACGCTGCAAAGATTTTCAAGCGTGTACGCAATTTTCGCTTTTCAGTCGGTGGTTGCCTAGTTAGAATCTACCTAACCAGCCGGCGCACAGACGCCAGTAGCTATGGTTGAACGTAAGAAACAGATTGATGCATCGGTGGGGAAACGAATCGCCCAGCTACGTGTCTTGCGTGGATTATCGCAGAAGAAATTGGCCGCGTGCGTCGGCATCACAACACGGCAGATGCGCTATTACGAGCACGGGCGAACGAGCATTGTCATTGAACGACTACATCAGATCGCCACTGCACTCGGCTGCAAGGCTTCCGACTTGCTTCCGCCCCCGAAGCCGCCTGTGACAAAATATGTTGACGGTTTCCGCCAGATTGCGCGGGCTACTTGCCGAGTGCCGCGCGCAGCATCTGGACAGGATCATTGCCCATGATGGCGGCCACCTCGACGAATTCAGGGACCGTCAACTGTCTGGCACCGCGCTCGAACCGGGCAACCCAAGTCTGCGACCGCTTGCGCCGCATCCGCTTGCCAAGCGCCTCTTGCGAGATCCCCAGCTTCTTGCGCGCGCTGGTCAGCATGATCGGCAATTGTTGCTCCATCTTCGCCACGTGTGTGCTCCTGTTGTCTAGTCGCGTTGGAACTTATGCTGTATTCGTTTAGCTTTCAACAACCCGTAAGTGGAGGACATGACAATGTTTCGCGTAACATTTTTCTGCGACGATCGAAAGTTGGGTGAGTGCCTGCATGGCCTCGCCGGGCTGGCGCAAGGCACACCTGAGGTCATGCCAGTGGTCAACGCCGTTGCCGGCAAGAACGGCAGCGGCCCGCGCGCCATGACCGCCAGTGGCAAGCTGATCGACATGTTTACTGATTGGTTGCGAAAAACCAAAATCAAAGAACTTAAGGCGCAAGACGCGAGAGAGTTTATGAAATCGATCGGCATGGCCCCGGCGTCCTATTCGTACCTGCTGTCCAAGGCGAGGGATCATGGCCTGATCAGAAAAACCGGCAGCGGCTCATCTGTCGCAATCTGGAAGGTGGCGTCGGCCAGAGCAAAGAAAGCCAGACCAACCAAAACCAGAGCAAAGAAAGCCAAACCAGCCACAGCAGCAGCGAGTAACTGACCATGGCAAGGAAGAAACCCAATGGCCACGGTAACGGGCGCATGCCCATCTACAAAAGCTATGTGTTCAGGAACAAGGATCCTGTGATAGACGAACTGAGAACGATGGTCGAGGATAAGTTCGGCGCGCGCGTCAATGCCAAGGCGTTGGGGGAGATTGCAGCAGAGGGGGGACCGTCGGCGAGCTGCATGAGGGCGTGGTTTTTTGGTACGACAAAACGGCCGACCTCGGCGACGGTCGAGGCGGCTGGACGATCAATGGGATACAAGCGGGTGTGGAGGCCAGTCGGCCGCAATGAGCCGTAAGGCGAGAGATGGATTTTGGCTACTGGATACTCGACGAGAACAACCAGCCGCAGCGGGTGGATGTGCAAACGTGGGGCGAGTGGTTCGGGACGATCGGCAACCGCTCAATCGGTTATACCCAGATCACGTCGGAACTCTATGTCTCGACTGTCTTTCTGGGGATCGACCACCAGTTCGGAGACGGCCCGCCGCTGCTGTCTGTTTGAGACGATGATATTTCACAGCGGGGACGACGGCGCGTGTTGGCGCTACTCAACGTGGGAGGACGCGAAGATAAATCATGACGCGATCGTCAAGCGACTGCGCGCGCGATACACTGCGCCAGCCTCAATCTGACGCCACACGGTAAGGGAGAAAACAATGGAGGTGTGGACTCTCTATTTCTATCTGCTCGGCACGCTGAACCCGTTGATGATGGGTCAGTACATCAGCGAGGATCGGTGCATCGCCGGCATGCGGCATCAACTGCCGTATTGGCGCAAGACATTCTCGCGGAACATCACCCCGCGCTGTGTGCGCGAGGTGGGAAGTTAATTGCGGGGAACGTCAACAGCCGGCGGATCAGGCCACTGCGGTGGCTGGTCTGAACTCGGGCTGATCGGCCAGCGCAGCGTTGGCCCGAAAGGCATGGGCGCAGATGGTCGATCGAGCGGCGCCGGTGCTGATGGTCGCTGCGGGTCGCTCGGGCGCTGCGGCTCGATCGCGCCGCGGGGAATACGCAATAGCTGCTCTACGTCACTCGGGAGTATGCAGTGCATTGTCTTTTCGGTGAGTGCGTTCTGGTCCTTCATCATCCCGGCCCACTGCGTAAACAGCTTGTCTTGGCTAGTGAATAGCGCAGCCACCGTGGTCTCAGTCCTGGCCGTAATGCGCGTGAGGTAATACCAGAGAAAGGCGAGCAACACGATGTTCATAATGACAGTGGCCAGAACCCCCGGCGACGTGCGCAGCGCATCGATTACGCCGCCGGCCGCCTTCGCGCCTTCTTCAAGAACTCCCAATTTGCATCTCCATGTGCTACAGTCCGCAGTGGGTCGGCGTTGATGCCGCCGACCCACCACTTGACAAGGCAACCTTGAGGGAGGCTGCGGTGCCCAACGCTGTCGATATCACAAATCAACGCTTCGGTTTACTCGTCGCGATCAGGCCGACCAGCGATAGAGATTCTAGCGGCAGCATATTGTGGTTCTGTAAATGTGATTGCGGAAACACTTGCACCCATCCCATTAGACAAATTCTTCATGGTGGATATCGTTCTTGCGGTTGTAAAATGGGCTACCATAAACATGACCGCACCAAAGGAGGGAAACGTGACCCCACCTTCATATCCTGGCAGGCTATGCTTCAACGCTGCTATGACCCGAACAATATCGCTTACGAACGATACGGTGGGCGCGGCATCACCGTTTGTGAACGCTGGAGACAAAGCTTGGTAAATTTCATCACAGACGTTGGCGAGCGTCCACTTGGGCACACGTTGGATCGAATAGACAATCAAGGTCTATATGAACCCGGCAACGTGAAATGGTCCACCCCAAAAGAACAGGCCAACAACAGACGCAGGCGCCGATAACTCACGCAATCTCTCCCGCGTCATCGACCAGCGACTGCACCTCTTGCAGCAGCGTGTCGGCTTCCCTTTTGATGGTTACCTCTCGGCGATTAATTGGGCCCCAATGCTGGCGAAGCGTGCGCATGCCCACGCCGGTGACCATGCAGTGGAACAGCGGGCAGAACCGCGCCAGGAATTGATAGCGGATGCCGGCGCCGCTACCGTACGAATTCAGATTGTTTGATGTCGGCGACAGGCCCTCTTTGAATACATCGAGGAAGCCATGCGGATTGCGCCAGAACTCATCGAGCAACGGTGCAATCGCCGAGCTGCCGGCCTTGATGTTCCAGCTAGTTTGGAACAATCCACTCTCGCATGTTTCGGATTGGACGTTCGAAGCCGACATGTCACGCCCTTCAAAATATCGACCACTCGATTCACGCGGTCCGAGGCCCATGAGTAGCACATATAAATGCCGCATGGTATCGAGGCCGGCGATCTTGTTACTCATGCCGTTCTGCTTGAATTCCGGCTCATACCAGGCCAGGGCATCCTTATCCGGGCTCGACTGAGCGCGACTCATGACCGCGACCGCCTCGCCGCTGCGGGTTAGGGCGTGCGCAAACGAGAGCGCGATGCCCGGCACATACCCTTGAGGCGGCACGCCGCGGCCTGGCCACGAGTAGTCGGCGATCTCGGACTGCTGCGCGAGGCTGTAGATTTTATCAGCCAGCGCCTTCGGCAGCGGTGGCTCGCCCACGCGCAGGCGTGTGTCCAGTGCATCTACCTGCTCCCAGGTGACCGGGCCAACAACGCCATCGGCTTTCAGATTGCACGCACCCTGGAACGCCTTGACCCACGTCTCGGTGATGCTGCCGAAGTCACCATCGGCGATCAGCACGCCCAGAGACTTCTGCAACGACACGACGTCGTCGCCCTTGTCACCAATGCCGATTGTCTTGTGACCTGATGGCGGCGGCTCCGGCGTCGGCGTTGGCGGCGTCGGACTTGGCACCACCTGCTGACCAGATAGTCCCTCGGCGGTGGCCTTGCATATCTGCTCAAACTTCGCGCGATATGTGTCGCAATCGCTCTTTGTGTCGACGAAACAAATCTCGAGCAGCAGCGCGGGCTTCGCGGTGTGATTCAGGAAATAGAGATTGGACCCGTCTTTTGCCCCCCTGTTCGTCAGGCCGGATGCAGCGCAGATTGCGTCGCAGACTTCCTTGGCGAGAGCATGTTGACTGACATAGTAGACCTCGGTGCCATGCGCGCCGGCCGTGGCGTTGAAGTGGACACTGACATCGAGGTCGCGCGACTGGGCATTGTGCCAATCGCAGATGCGCTCGAGATTTTCGTTCTGGCTCTTGCTCACATCGTCCCACCATATCTTCGTGGGCACACCGCTCGCGTTGAGCAGCTCACCGACGCGCGTGGTGACGCGGCGCGCCTCGTCGACCTCGTCCAGGCCCCAAGGCGATGGACCTTCTGCTCCGCGCACATCCTTTGCATGCCCGGCTGAGATACAGATCTTCATGACGCAATTCCTCTTGTTACGGGAACTAGACGACGATCGCATCCACTGACAGCGATCCCGTGCCGCCGAAGAGAATCTGCACGGACGCTGTCGTCTGCACCCTGACGGCGGTGGCGCGAAGCGAGCCGGCGCCGCCGAACCTGATCAGGCTGGTGCTGGTGAGCACGGGATCAGTGGGCGGTGTGCCGGACGAGCCCGGGATGTTTCCCGGCTCGTACAGATTGCTGATGCAGGAATCGAGTGAAGGCATTCATTACCCCTCGAGCCACGCGCGGAGGTTCTCCTCGAGCGACAACCGCGTGCCCTGTGGCGGTACCTGATTGAACGTTGCCGCCTCGAAAAACTTCATGTTGGCCTTGAGGCCGAGCGCTGACGCGGCCAGCCGCAGCGAGCCGGTGAGGTCGGTGGTGTTGCCGCTCGGGAACGATATCTCGCGGCCGTTGACCCGCAGGAAGACGTTGCCGCCCTCGTGCCAGATCGAGATGATCAGCGGGATGCCGACGTGCGTGCCGATGCCCTGGTTGACCCCGACGCCGGTCCACACCTCGTTGGCCAGTTTCGAGATGCGAATGCGCGAGGGGTGACGGCCCCACATCTCGTTGGCAGTTTTCGAGATGCGCAGGTTGGAAGCGCTCTTGACCCAGACCTCGCTAGCGAGCTTGCTGATCAGAATTGACATTGATGCAGCTCACGTGACGATGACGTAGCCGAGCTTCATCGCGTTCACTTCCGCGACGGTCCACGGCGAGCCGGTGGCTGGGTTCACCGGGTTGGCCTGCTGCGTGAAGATGTACTGGTTGGTGCAGGAGACGATGGGGTTGTCGACCACGGTCGCGCCGGACGTCACCCGGAGCCTGCAGGTGTGCGGCCCGGCATCATCCATGCGGTAGTTCATTTTGCTTTGTACACAAATGATTGAGTCTGGAACGGGAGACAGTGCTGCCATCAGGAAGCGATCAACCTGGCCCGCGGTGTTGCTGAAGTTATAGGTGGCGTCGCCGTCGTTCCCGCTGATGCCAACTTGTGATGGCGGATCGTCGACCGCGGAGGCGTTCGTTGCGCCCGTGTTGCGCGACCACTGCACCGAGTCGTCAGCATTCGGGCTGTAATGCATGCACCTGACGTCACCCATGAAGGTGTTCGGTGCGAGGCCTGTATCGTCGTGCCAGTAGAGATCATCCATATACACGCCGTCGGCCGAATTGCTTTTGAACCGAATACGCGTGGCGTAACTGTTCGCCGAGCCATTGCGCGTGTTGAGGCCCGTCACCAGCCACGTCGCGGTTGCCGCCCCGAACCGTCGGACCTCCACCGAGCCCGCCGTTGGGTGAATGACAATCTTCACCTGCAGGTGACAAGCGACAGTGAGTGGGCAAAGCCCAGCTGGCGCGGTAGCGAGAACAGTGGTGGCGATATCGCCAGCGGTCACCACGAAGGTGCCGCCCTCACTCCAGAACCCCACCTGATTGTTTGCACCATCCTTCAGGACGAAGCCCATTCGGCTTCCACCGCCTTGGGTGTGCAATATGTTGAAGTTGACGAAGAGCGTGTTGGGATGCACGCCGCCAGGAAAATCCACCGACTCGAGAAACCCTGCCGTGACGCTTTGGTTGCCGAGAATGAGAAAGCCGCCAGGGCTGCCACCAAAGCGAAAATGGGCATTGGCGGAAGCTATGAGATACTGCGATGAATTCGAGACATCCCATTGCTCGGGGCATCTTTGCACATCAGCCGTGGCTGAATACATGTCGAAGCCGTCGCCACCGAGCCACATCGTGCACCCTTTCCGTTTATCTGTTCACTGCCAGCACAGTGAGTTCATTCAGCGCGCGGGCGTAAAGGCCGAACCTTTGGTTGGCGTCGCCCAGCAGGCAGTGATTGTTGTGCGGAGTATTGTCGTTGAGCGTGACAGCATCGACGATGCAGGCGAGCACGAGCTGGACCAGC
>Ga0209811_10000762_pt1 | contig 12142 bp, 9 predicted proteins | sample Coa_R1_6_FD_187161 | JGI IMG/M metagenome (GOLD analysis project Ga0209811, IMG submission 187161) | Surface soil microbial communities from Centralia Pennsylvania, which are recovering from an underground coalmine fire. - Coalmine... | ecosystem: Environmental > Terrestrial > Soil >...
GCTGCCGCGCACGCCCTCGCCATTGTCGCCATCGATGTGAGCCGAGACCAGCTTCTCCGGCCGCACGCCCGCGTTGTCCCGCAGCAGGCGCTCGAGCGCTTCCACCATGCGCGCCACGCCGGCCGGCGGAAGGCGATGGCGCGGCACCACCCAGCCTTCGCGGCGGTAGTGCTCGACCTCGTCTGCGAGGAGGTGGGCCACGGCTACAATCATCGCATGGCCGCCGACGAACAACTCGCGATGCGGGTCCAGTCCGACCGCGTGCATCGATCGGTCTACACCGATCCCGCGATCTTCGAGCTCGAGATGGAGCGCGTCTTCGGCCGGGCCTGGCTCGTACTCGGGCACGAAAGCCAGGCAAAGCAACCGGGCGACTATTTCACGACCAGGATGGGACGCGAACCCGTCGTGGTCACCAGAAAAGACAACGGGGAGATCGGCGTCCTGGTCAACCGCTGCGCACATCGCGGGGCGATGGTGTGCGCGGAAGGCCGGGGAAACGCCGAGCGCTTCATCTGCCCTTACCACGGCTGGAGCTACGACCTCGCCGGCGTGCTGCAGGCGGTGCCGTTCGCGGACGGATATGAGAAAGGGAAGCTGCCGGCGGGCCTGAAGGTCGTCCCGCGGGTTTCGGTCTATCGCGGCTTCATCTTCGCCTCGCTTTCATCGCAGGGAGATGATCTTGAAACGTTTCTCGGCCCGGCGCGCGCCTCCTTCGACGACTTCGTCGACCGCGCACCGGGTGGGGAGCTCGAGGTAGCCGGCGGAGTGTTCAAGCACGCCTATGACGGCAACTGGAAGCTGATGCTCGAGAACCACCTCGACGGCGCGCACCCGGCATGGGTGCACGCCTCGTCGGTCGCCGTGGCGCGCGCGGCGCCGGACCCGGGCAAGCCGGGCGAAGAGCACTACTACGACATCGCAGTGCGCCAGATGCGCCAGAACGGCGCACCCGATTCGGTGTGGGACGCGATCGGCATATGGACCACGTCTCACGGCCATGGGTACATGGGCGACTACCACGACGACTCGCGCCTCGTAGCCGGCCTGGGAAATCCGGCGTTCGAGGAATACCGCCGCCGCCTCGTGGCATGCGTGGGTGAGAAAGAAGCGGACCGCATCCTGCGAGTTACCCTCTGGAACACGATCATCTACCCGAACTGCTCGTTCATGAGCCAGTTCCGGCAGCTCCGGATCGTTCATCCCGTGGCGGTGGACCGCTCGGTCGTCCATACCTACTCGTTCAGGATGAAGGACGCGCCCGCGCGGATGTTCCGCGACACCGTGGCGTTCGCCAACGTGGTGAACGGCACCGGCTCCTGGGTCCTCACCGACGACCTCGAGGTGTACGAGCGCATCCAGCACGGTCTTTCATCGGGCGCGATCGACTGGGCCTACCTCGGCCGCGGGCACGGCCGCGACGTCGACGAGCCCGACGGGACGCGCCGCGGCGCGACCGGCACGAGCGAGATCTTCATCCGGGCGCAGTTCGCGGCGTGGCTGCGCTACATGTCGGCGCAATGAACGTCGAGCAATTTCTTTACCACGAGGCCCGGCTGTTGGATACCCAGCAATTCGAGGCCTGGCTCGAGCTTTTCACCGACGACGCGACGTACTGGGTTCCCCTGGAAAGAAATCAAAAAGACCCGCTCGAGACCAGCTCGATCATCCACGACGACCGCACGCTGCTCGAGCTGCGGGTGAAGCAGGCGCGCCATCCGCGCGCGCACGCCCGGCAGCCGCTCGCCCGCACCGTGCATCAGGTCGGCAACGTGATGGTGTCCGGGGAAAAGGCCGGTGAGATCACGGTCGACTCGACCCTTCAGCTCGTCGAGTTCCGCAACGAAAAGCAGCGCCTCTACGGTGCGTTGGTTCAGCACCGGCTGCGCCGCGCCGGGGAAACCTTCAGGATCGCCCACAAGCGCGTGGATCTGGTGAATTCCGAAGGCGAGCTCGACGGCATCGCCGTTCTCTTCTGAAGAAAATCTTTCTCGACTACGACCAGAAGGCGCTCGACCAGCAGTACGAGCAGCGCACCTGGGTGCCGCACGCCGACGAGATCATCAGGCGCTTCGGCGTGGCGAGCGATGCGGTTCGTATGAGGATCGGCGAGCCCCGCACCGAGCGCCACGGCCACTCTCCGATCGAGACGCTCGACATCTACGGCCAGGGCGAAAAGGCGTTGATCTTCGTCCACGGCGGCGCCTGGAAGCGCCAGTCGAAGCGGGAGAACGCGTTTGCCGCCGAAACCATCGTGCAGGCAGGCGCAGCCTACGTGGCGCTCGACTTCGCGCTGCTGCCGAGCGTCACGCTGGCGGAGATGGTGGCGCAGGTGTGCCGCGGCATCGACTGGGTGCGGCGGCACCTTTCGCCCAAGGTCGTGCTGTGTGGCCACTCCTCCGGGAGCCATCTCGCCGCCTGTGCGCTGACGAGAATGGATAGCGTAGAGCACGCTCTGCTCGTCTCGGGCATCTACGACCTGCTCCCGGTGCGCCTGAGCGCACGCAACGAATATGTGCGGCTGGACGAGAAGCTGGAGCACGAATACAGCCCGATCCGCCACGCGGACCGGATCGGCTGCCCGGTGACGGTCGCGTGGGCCGAGAACGAGGCCGCCGAGTTCGCCCGCCAGTCGCGTGAGTTCGCCGAAAAGCTTGGGGCGCCCCGCATTGTCGGCAACGCCATGAACCACTTCGAGATCATCGAAACGCTGGCGGATCCGGGCTCGCCGCTCGGGCGCGCAGCGCTTAACATGCTGCAATGAAGGCGCGGAGCGCAGCTCGCAACAATCGGCCGGTCATCGTCGCCGGCGGCGGCATCGGCGGCCTCGCCGCGGCGCTGGCGCTCGCGCGCAAGGGCTTCCGCTCCGTGGTGCTCGAGCAGGCGCCGCAATTCGGCGAGATCGGCGCCGGCATCCAGCTCGCCCCCAACGCCTGGCATGCGCTCGACGCCCTCGGCGTCGGCGGCCTGGTAAAGAAGGAAGCGGTCTTCATCGAGCGCCTGCTGATGATGGACGGCGTGAGCGCCGAGCGGGTGATCGACATCCCGCTCGACGAGCGCTTCGCCCACCGCTTCGGCAACCCCTACGCCGTGACGCACCGCGCCGACATCCATGGCTCGCTCCTCGACGGCTGCAAGGCGCTGTCGGAGCTGATCGAGCTGCGCACCAGCACGCGCGTCGCGGGTTTCCAGGCCGAGGACAAGAAGGTCGTCGTCAACACGGCGAGCGGTGAAACGCTCGAGGGTGCAGCGCTGGTGGGCGCGGACGGCGGGCGCTCGGTGATCCGCGAAAGCATCGTCGGCGACAAGCTCCCGCTCATTACCGGGCACATGTGCTATCGCGCAGTGCTCGACGTGAACGACGTACCCAAGGATTTGCGCTGGGCAGCGGCGACGCTCTGGGCAGCGCACAACACCCACATCGTCCACTACCCGCTGCGCGGCTGGAAGCTCTTCAACCTGGTTGCGACGGTGATCGGCAAGCACACGAGCGGCGGCCACAACGAGCTCGCCATGCCCGACGAGGTGCTGCCGTTCTTCGCGCATTACTGCGAGCAGCCGCTCAAGCTGATGCGCACGCCGCGGGAGTACCGGCGCTGGATGCTGCTGCATCGCGAGCCGGTGGACAACTGGACCCGTGGGCGCGTCACCCTGCTCGGCGACGCGGCGCACTTCATGCTCCAGTACATGGCGCAAGGCGCAGCGATGGCGATGGAGGACGCCGTGTGCCTGGGCGCCTGCGCGGACGCGTTCGACGGCCAGTTCGAAAACGTTTTCCAGGAGTACCAGAAGCGGCGCATCGTGCGCGCCTCGCGCGTGCAGGTCTCGGCGAACCACCTCGTCGGCATGATCTTCCACGTGCCCGACGGGCTCGAGCGCGAGATCCGCAACGACATCTATCGCGGCCGCAGTCCCGAGCGCTACTACGATGCGCTCGAGTGGCTCTTCAGCGCGCCCGACTACGTCCGAGCTTTCAGCTAGCGTGGGGTGCGACGTTTTGTCGCACTCTAAGTAATAAAAAATTCTTTACCGTTGCTGCGGATCGAGTACATCATGTAGACAGAGGAACGACGCGGCGATCGTAAAAAACATGCCGCGCAGTAGCGCTCTCACCTCGCGCTTCTTTCCGCACATTTCTTGGGGATAACGGGGGTGGGAGGTCGTATGAGAATCAGGCACGCAGTGCCATTGTTGTTAACGTCGGTCGCAGGCTTGTTCTTTTTCCATTCGCAGGTCGCTACTTCGTTCGATTTCTCCGCCAGTGACCCGGGCGTGCGCGGCGGGGGGGCCGATGCCGGAGGGCCGCTCCCCGGCCTGACCGCAAATCAGCGCGCATTCTTCGACCAGGGCCTAGCCGACTTCAACAGCGTCGAAGACGTCGCCGATGGCCTAGGCCCGACGATGAACCTCGACGCGTGCGGCGGCTGCCATGCCCAGCCGGCGGCCGGGGGCACCAGCCCGAAGGTGAATCCGCAGGTTGCGTTCGCCACCTTGCGCGGCGCCGACAACAAGCTGCCTTCGTTCGTCCGGCTGAACGGCCCGGTGCGCGAGGCACGCTTCGTGAAGAACCCGGACGGATCGCCCGACGGCGGTGTGCACGCGATCTTCACCATCCAGGGCCGCGACGACGCGCCCGGCTGCGTGCTCGCCCAGCCCGACTTCGCGACCCAGCTCGCCAATCGCAACGTGATCTTCCGCATCCCGACCCCGGTGTTCGGGGCGGGGCTGATCGAGGAGATCACCGACACCACGATCCTCATGAACCTCTCGCGCGATTCGTCGACGAAATCGCAGCTCGGCATCAGCGGTCGGCCGAACCGCAACGGCAACGACGGCACGATCTCGCGCTTCGGCTGGAAGGCGCAGAACCAGTCGCTGATCATCTTCTCCGGCGAGGCCTACAACGTCGAGATGGGGATCACCAACGAGCTCTTCCAGAGCGAGCGCGACCAGACGCCTTCGTGCCAGTTCGCCAAGGTCCCGAACGACATCCAGAACACCGACGCGGCCGACAACGCCGCGACGCGCCTCACCGCGGCCCTGGCGGCGACCCCGGCGGTCCTGAACTTCGGCAACTTCCAGCGCTTCCTCGCCCCGCCGACGCCGGACCCCGACACCCCCGGAGGCTCGAATTCGATCGGCCGCGGCAGGAACGTGTTCTCGAGCATCGGCTGCGCGCTCTGCCACACGCCCTCGATGCGGACCGGCAATGCTACGGTCGACGCGCTGCGCTTCCAGACCGCAAACCTCTATTCCGATCTGGCGCTGCATAACATGGGCAACGGACTGGCCGACGGCATCTCGCAGGGCGCGGCCACGGGAAGCGAGTTCCGCACCGCGCCGCTATGGGGCCTCGGCCAGCGGATCTTCTTCCTGCACGACGGACGCACCGACGACCTGAGAGACGCGATCCGGCAGCACGCGAGCAACGGGTCGGAGGCGAATCAGGTGATTTCGAGGTTCAACAACCTCAGCGAGTTCCAGAAGCAGGACCTGCTCAACTTCCTGCGTTCGCTGTAGCGAGCAGCTCGGCGCCGATCTCGGCGACCGAGCGCACGCCGCAGAGCTGCATCGCGCGCTCGAGCTCCGACGAAAGGATCTCGAGCGCGCGGCGCGCTCCCGCTTCGCCGCCCGCCATCGCGCCGAAGAGGGTGGCGCGTCCCGTAAGCACGGCCTGCGCGCCGAGGGCGCGCGCCTTGAGGATGTCGACGCCGCGGCGCACGCCGCCGTCGAGCAGCACCGTCAGCTTGCCCCCTACCGCTCTCGAGATATGAGGTAAAGCGTCCAGGGTGGCCGTTGCGCCGTCGAGCTGGCGGCCGCCGTGGTTCGACACTACGAGACCGTCGCAGCCGACCGATACGGCGCGCTCGGCGTCGTCCGGACGCTCTACCCCTTTCAGGAGCAGCTTGCCCGGCCACTGGTCGCGCAGTTGCCCGATGTATTCCCAGTCGAGTCCGGCGTCCATTTCGCGCCCGACCGCCGTGACGATGTCGGTGCCGGACGGCGCGCTGAAGCGGTAGCCCTCCAGGTTCGCCATGCCCGGCAGCCCGTTGCGCAGCATGTCCAGCGCCCAGGCCGGCTTGAAGATCACGTCCTTGGAGTTGCGCCAGTTCGGGCTGTAGGGCGTATGGAAGCCGTTGCGCGGGTCGCGTTCGCGCTTGCCCGATACCGGCAGGTCCACCGTGACGAGGATCGCCTCGTAGCCCGCGTCCCTCGCCCTGCGGACGAGCTTCGCGCGGAATTCCAGGTCCCTCACGCAGTAGAGCTGGAACCATAGCCTCCCGCCTACTTCCTCGGCTACGCGCTCGATGCTGAACGCCGAAGGCGTGGCCATGGTGAATGGCACGCCCCAGGCCTTCGCCGTGCGCGCGAGGATCAGCTCGGCGCCGTAGCGTCCGGCGCTGATGCCGCCCGTTGGCGCGATCGCAAGCGGCAGGTTTGCTTTTTTGTTGAAGAGACTTACCGTGGTGTCGACTTGCGCTACGTTGACCAGCACTTTCGGCAGCAGGCGGACGCGTGCGAAGGCGGCGCGGTTCTCCCGCAGCGTCACCTCGTCCTCCGCGCCCCCGTCGAAGAAGTCGAAGATCGCGCGCGGCAGCCGCCGCTGCGCGAGACGTCGCAGATCCGCGATATTCACCGCCCGGGCGAGGTCGGCCATAATTGCGGGTCACTCTACCTTTGAAAGGCATCCTGGTGTCGCGTCTTTTCACTCTCGCCCTGGCACTCGCTTTCCCCCTGGCCGCCGTAGCTCAAACTGCGGGCCAGGCGTTCCCGTCCAAGCCGATGCGCATCGTCGTGCCGTTCACGCCGGCTGGAGCGGTCGACATCGCCACCCGGGCGACGGCCAACGAGATGACCAAGATCCTCGGCCACCCGGTAGCGGTCGAGAACAAGCCCGGCGCCGGCGGCAACCTCGGCGTGCTCGACGTGGCGCGCTCGGCGCCGGACGGCTATTCGATGGTGATGAGCACGAGCGGCATCCAGGCCATCAATCCGGCGCTCTACGCGAAGATGCCGCTCGACGTCAACAAGGACCTCGTCCCGGTCGCGCCGATCGTGTCGCTTTCCAACGTGCTGGTCGTGCACCCGTCGGTGCCGGCGAAGACCGTGAAGGAGGTGATCGAGCTGGCGAAGAAGCAGCCGGGGAAGTGGACCTACGCCTCGAGCGGTAACGGCACCAGCATCCACATGTCGGGCGCCATGTTTACCCAGCTCACCGGGACGGACATCGTCCATATCCCGTACAAGGGCAGCGCACCGGCGATCACCGACCTGCTCGCGGGCCAGACCAACATGATGTTCGACAACATTCCCTCGGCGCTGCCGCACATCAAATCCGGAAAGCTGCGCGCGATCGCCACGACCGGCGCGAAGCGCGACCCGGCGCTGCCGGATCTGCCCACGGTCGCGGAATCCGGCGTCAAGGGTTACGAGTCGGGTGTCTGGTTCGGCATCATGGTGCCGGCCGCGACGCCGCGCGACATCGTCATGAAGCTGAACGCCGCCGCCGTGCAGGCCGCCAAGGCGCCCGAGTTCGTGAAGCGCATGACCGACCTCGGCTACAACATCATTGCCGGCTCGCCCGAGCAGATGGCCACGATGCTGAAGGAGGAGGTCGCGCGCTGGGCGCCCATAGTGAAGGCTTCCGGAGCAAAGGTGGACTGACATGAAACCAGCCATGAGCAAGGTGAAGCGCATCGAGGGCGTGCTCGCCCCGGTGATCACGCCTTTCCGCAAGGACTACGCTCCCGATGCGCCGCGCTTCGTGCGCCACTGCCGCTGGCTCCTGAAGAGCGGCTGTGCCGGCCTCGCGGCCTTCGGAACCAACAGCGAGGCGAACTCGATGTCGGTCGCCGAAAAAAGAGCCTTGCTCGAGGCGCTGGTCGCGGGCGGCGTGCCCGCCTCGGCGCTCATGCCCGGGACCGGGCACTGCGCGCTTTCCGATTCCATCGAGATGACGCGCGCCGCGGTGGAGCTGGGCTGCGCCGGGGTGCTGATGCTGCCGCCCTTCTACTACAAGGGCGTCTCCGACGAGGGCCTGTACCGCAATTTCGCCGAAGTGATCGAGCGCGTGGGCGACGAGCGCCTGCAGCTCTACCTCTATCACATCCCGCCCGTCGCGCAGGTCGCGATCACCCTGCCGCTGATCGAAAAGCTGCTGTCGAAGTATCCCGGAATCGTCGCCGGCGTGAAGGACTCGTCGGGCGACTGGTCCAACACCCGCGCGATGCTCGATGCCTTCGCCAAGGAGGGCTTCGACGTCTTCGCCGGCAGCGAGGTCTTCCTGCTCGACAACATGCGCCACGGCGGCAAGGGCTGCATCACCGCCACCGGCAACATCAATCCGGGTCCGATCGCCAACGTCTACCGGAGCTGGCGCTCCGCCGACGCCGAGCGGCTCCAGGCCGGCATCAGCGCCACGCGCAAGATCGTTCAGAAGCAGCCCATGATCCCGGCGCTGAAGGCGGCCGTGGCGCACTTCGGCAACGATGCGCTATGGAAAACCTGCCGGCCGCCGCTCGTCGAGCTGACGCCGCAGCAGGAGGAGACGCTGGTCACGGAGTTGAAGGCCGCGGGCTTCGACATGCCCGGCCTCGCATCGCTTTGAAAACGGCGCTGGTGACCGGCGCCGGCCGCGGCATCGGCCGCGCCGCAGCCGAGGCGCTGGTGAAGTCCGGGATGAAGGTGTTCGGCCTCGACAAGGATTTTTCCGAATCCCTGCAGGGCATCGAACCCATCCGATTCGATCTCACCGACCTCAACGCGATCCCGAAGTTGATTGGCGGCCTTGGCAGGCTCGATGTGCTGGTGAACAACGCCGGCATCCAGGCCGCGCTGCCGATCGAGCGCTATACCGACGAGGCGCGCAGCCGTATGCTGCGCATCAACCTGGAGGCGCCGGTCGAGCTGATCCGAGCGGCCTCGAAGGGCATGGGGGAGCGCGGCTCCGGCCGCATCGTCAACGTCGCCTCGGTGGCCGCGTACATGGCGCACACCGACCTGTGGTACGGGGTCACCAAGGCCGGCGTGGTGAGCTTCACCCGCAGCTTCGCTTCCTATCTCGGGCCGCAGGGCATCCAGGTGAACGCCGTGGCGCCCGGGCCGATCGACACCGACCTCCTCAAGAACGCGCAGCCGGAGCGCATCGCGCAGCTCATGCGCGCGGTCTATACGAAGCGGGCGGGCCGGCCGGAGGAAGTGGCCGAGGCGATCCGCTGGCTAGCCCTCGATGCGCCGGCGATCCTGAATGGCGCGGTGATCGACGTCACCGACGGGTGTTTCCTTCGCTGAAGTGCCGAGCGGCGCAGCCGCGCCTCCAGCATCGCGGCTCGCCTGAATGGGGACGTACGACGGTATCAGCATTTGCACGAAGAGCCGGATCTTCTCGCTCGCCTGGCGCGTCACCGAGGTGAACTCGACGCCGCAGAACCAGCGGCCCTTGTCCTCGCGCACGTCGACGATCCTGCCGTAGACGTCCTCGGCGCGGTAGCCGAGGCTGACGAGGTTCACCGCGAGCTTGATCTCGGCGTAGAGCGGCAGCGGCCGCTCGATCTCGACCAGCACGCCGTCGTAGCCGATGTTGTGGATGGTGCCCGTGTCGACGGTCGCGAGCACGGTCTTGCGGCTCACGATCTGGTACGCGAACGGCAGCAGCACCTCGACGCGCGCGGATCGGCGCAACTCCCTGCGCGGAACGAACTTGCCGAGCGAGGGAATGCCCTTCACCTCGCGGATGAGGACGCTTTCGGCCTTGCCCTTCATGTAAACCTGCACCGGGGGGCCGCAATCGGCGAAATCCTGGCACAGCTCGTAGGTCGACTGGCTGACGAGCACCTGGCCGCGCAGGCTGAAAGCCTCGATGCGCGAGGCGAGGTTCACCTCGTCGCCGATGATGGTGTGGGCGCGGTAGCGGTCCGAGCCGATGAGGCCGGTCATCACCTTGCCCGTGTTCACGCCGATGCCGAGAAACATCTCGGGCACGTTCTCGGAGCGGTGCTTCTGCCGCAGCTCGTCCATCGCGATCTGCATCTGCACCGCGCACAGGATCGCGCGCCGGGCATGGTCGTGCGCGACGGCCTGGTCGCCGGGAAACACCACCATGATCGCGTCGCCCATGAACTTGTCGATGATGCCGTAGTGCTGGACGATCACCTCGGTCAGCGTGGCGAAGCAGCGGTTCAGCGTGTCGAGCACCACGCGCGCCGGATAGGACTCGGCGATCGAGGCGAAGCCGCGCAGGTCGGCGAGCAGGATCGAGACTTCGCGCCAGGAATAGGCGTCGCCCACCGAGGAAACCTCGCTCGCGGCGACGCTTTGCACGATGTGCTCCAGGCGCGCCCCCACCACCCCGGGGAGGCTCCGGCCCATCGCTTCGGCGACGAGATCCTGGATCCGCCTGACCGCGTCCTGGATGATCCAGCGTTGGGTCAAGCGGCTTTTCTTGTTCTTGTTCTCATTTTCATATGAATAGCATATTACGCGCCGTCGGGCCATGCCGACCCTTGACCGGCCGTCTGCGCAGACGTTCCGGCCGTCAGTAGGTGCGGAACCGGATGGTCGGATCGCGCTTCACCTGGTCGATGAGAGCGACTTCCCAGGCGAGATAGTCGCGCGCATGCTGCTTATAGCTGTAGTCCGACCTGTGGTCGTAAGGCTTGTACCAGACGTCGTCGCGCTCCGTCGTCGCGCGCTCGACGCCGCCCTCGGTCGGCCGGCCGGCGGCGATCCAGGCTGCGTTTCCGCCGTCGAGCACGCTGACTTTCGCTAGAGGCCACAACGCCTGCGCTTGCGGCGCCGCAAGGTGCGCAAGCAGCCCGTCCTCTGAAGTCAGCACGAGCGAAGAGACCGCGCCGATCTTTGCGTGCGCCTCGCCGAGGCGAGAGCGAACCGCCCACCACGCCCCAGGAACATGGGCGTGGTGGAATCGAAGGCTCGTGGAAAGATCGAGCACCGCCCCACTGACGGCATCCGGGGAACAGAGGTTGCCCCACTTCGCGACCTCGGGCGGCTGCCGCGGCCCGCCTTCCATGGGAAGGGAGCGCGGGTCGTCGAGCACGTATACGTCGTTCCAGCCCATCTGCTCGAGCCACGACGCGGTCATCACCGCGCGGACCCGTTCCGGGTCGATGAGGACGACGCGCGCATTGCGCACCGCGACATACTCGTCGCTGGCCTGCACGAGCTGTCCGCCCGGAGCATGCCGCGATCCGGCGACATGGCTGCGCTCGAACTCCTCCCGTGTGCGCACATCAAGGAGATACAGCGTTCGGCTGGCATCGTTCTGCCACTTGCCGATCTCCTCCGGAGTCGTGAACTTGACTGCGAAACGCTTCGCGACCCGCTCCGCCACCGCCAGCGCTTTCGCCTTCCCCTGCCCGGAAGGCGCGGGGGCCACGCGAGTCGCGCCGCGCTCGCAGTCGAAGCCGGCGAGGTCCCACCCCATCGTGCCGTCCTTCAGCGCGACCACGCGGTTCTGGATGCCGGCGTTGCGCAGCGACTGGCAGCCTATGATGCTGCGCGTGCGGCCCGCACAGTTCACCACCACCAGCGTCTCGGGGTCGGGGGCGAGGTCGTGGATCCGCCAGGCGAGCTCGGCGCCCGGCACGTCGATCCCGCCGGGAATGTTCATGCGGTGGTATTCCTCGAACGGCCGTGAATCGAGAATGACCAGCCTCTTGCCTTCCGCGACCCACCCATTCAGTTGGTTCGCGGAGACGCGGGGGGTGTCATACCGGTGCTCGATGAACTCGCCGAAGGCCTTCGACGGCACGTTAACGCCGCTGAAGAGCTCGCCGCCCGCGGCCTGCCAGGCGGCGCAACCGCCGTCTAGAACTGAAACGTCGGTGTAGCCCATCGAGCCGAGCCGCTCGGCCGCCTGTTCGGCAAGGCCCTCCCCGCCGCCGTCGAGCACCACCACGGGCGCGGTCGCGCGCGGCACCAGGTCGCGGATCATGAACTCGAGCCTGGACAGCGGCGCCGAGCAGGCGAAGAACGGGTGGCCGCGGTAATGCACGCCCTGCTCGCGCGCGTCGAGCAGCGCAAGCTCCGCGGCTCCGCCGAGCGCGCCGCGGACGGCTGCAAAAGTCACCTTTTTTGCCATGGCGGATGCATTATGACGCCCGCGGCTTTTTACGGGAGGGAG
>Ga0209811_10000763_pt1 | contig 12092 bp, 10 predicted proteins | sample Coa_R1_6_FD_187161 | JGI IMG/M metagenome (GOLD analysis project Ga0209811, IMG submission 187161) | Surface soil microbial communities from Centralia Pennsylvania, which are recovering from an underground coalmine fire. - Coalmine... | ecosystem: Environmental > Terrestrial > Soil >...
ACTACGATCGGCGAAGTGTTTCATCCCGATCCGGTAGTGACATCTTTTTTTGCAGGCGGCAGAAAACGCTGGGATGGCATAGATACAGGCGTATCGACAGTTTTTGATTTTCCATTGTTTTCCGCTATGCGCGAAGTCCTGGCGCACGGCGCGCCCGCCGGAAAAATCGCAAACATACTGAGGCAAGATTCGTTATACCCGCATCCAGAGTGGCTGATTCCGTTTTTCGCAAATCACGATGTCCCGCGAATGGCGAGCGAGACCCAGAGTTCGCCGGAGAAACTGCTTTGCGCGTTTGGCCTGACGCTGACGCTGCGAGGAATTCCAGAGCTTTACTACGGCGACGAAATTGGAATGACCGGCGGAGGCGATCCGGAGAACCGCCACGACTTTCCGGGCGGCTGGCGTGAAGATTCGAAGAATGCGTTCGAGGAAACGGGGCGAACGTTCGAGCAGCAGAGGATATTTTCGGCGGTGAAATCGTTGTTGAAGCTGCGGCGCGAGCATGCCGCGTTGCGCACCGGCAAGCTGTTTCACGTTTTCTCGGATGACCAATTGTATTTATTTGTGAGGCAAAATGACGAGGAACGGTTGCTGATCGTCTTCAACAACTCCACGAAAACACAAGCGCTCAATATTGCGCAACCCAAGACGCCGTTGGAGGATGCACTGCAGTCGACGGTTCTCTACGGAAGCGCGACGTCTGAAACCAATGGGCGAGAGTTGAAAATCAGCGCACCGCCACAGTCGGTGTCCATTTTTTCCTTGAATTGATCGCGATTAGAAGATCAGCGAAGCGGTCCAATTGCTTTTGGCGTCCGGAATCGTGAAGGTAACCGAATGCTGCGAAGTATCCATTCGCCATTCATGAAGTGTGGCATCACCAAGGTGGATACTCTTGGGCGCTCTGTCGATTCCGAAGACGGTCAGCTCCACTGCCGTCCACCACGGCTTGAATCCGTCTTTGTCCAGAGCGCTAGTAATCTTGAGCGCATCGGCGCCGACCTGGCAGGAATAGGTCACGAGCAGAAATTCGCCTTTTTCAAAATTAAAACTATGGCCGTCATCCTGGTAGAGCGAGCCTTTGCAATCCGATCCCGGATAGACGCGCAACTCCAGAGAACCATTGGGGGTTTCTCCTGTGCTCTGTATCAGCGGCTGGCGCGGCACAATCGCACCGGCGCGGACGTACACCGGAAGCTGATCGAGAGCGGGGTGCAACTTCTTCAATTCCTTGTCGGAACTTTTTTCGCCGGTCCAATAGTCGTACCAGAATCCCGGCGGGAGTTGGATTGCCTTGACATCTTGTAGCTCGGTGGTGACCGGCGAAACAAAAAGATCGTGGCCGAAGAGGAATTCGCGGTCATCGTCGAAAAATTCCGGAGACTGCGGAAACTCCAACAGCAGCGGACGCATCAGCGGAATACCGGTGCGCGTCATCTCTTCGATACTGGTGTAAATATACGGGAGCAGCCGGTAGCGTTCTTCGATGAAGTGTTTGCGAATGGCTTCGTGTTGAGCGCTGTGTACCCACGGCTCCTGGTTCGCGGTGCCCTTGGCGGTGTGATCCCGATAGATCGGATTGAAAACGCCTGTTTCGATCCAGCGAGTGAGCAGATCAGGTTCGGGCGAGCCGGCGAAACCACCGATGTCATCGCCGACCATGCCGTAGCCGGACAAACCCATGCTCAGAAGCATCGGGGTGCTCATGCCGAGATGATTCCAGGTGGCCACATTATCGCCGGTCCAGGTTGCGGCGTAGCGTTGCGTCCCGGCGTAGGCGGCGCGCGTGAGGACAAAAGGACGTTCGTTGGGGCGGAGCTTTAGCAGGCCTTCTTGGGTGGCGCGGACATTTTCCATTCCGAAGACGTTGTGAATTGCGAGATGCGGAAGAACCGTTCCATCGTCGAGTCGATGGCGAACATCGAGCGGCATGGTTTTGGTGATCGTGAGAAAAACGGAAGGCTCATTCATGTCGTTCCAGAAACCGGAGACGCCCATGTCGGCAAAATTTTTGTAGAGAGCGCCCCACCAATCACGGGCGCGAGTGAGCGTGAAATCTCCGAAGACGCTGTCACCGGGCCAGACCGGTCCGACAAAGGTGGAACCGTCGGCGCGTTTGACGAAGACGTCGTCCTTTACTCCGAGATCGTACGGCGCGTATCCGCGATTGGGATCTTTTTTGATGTGCAGATCGGTGATCAGCACGGTGTGAATGCCCTGGGCGGTTAGGTCCGAGATCATTTTTTCAAATGTGGGAAATTCCTTGCGATTTATGGTGAACGGCGTGTTGGCGTCCTGATAGTCGATGTCCAGATAGATGGCGTCGACGGGAATCTTTTTGTCGCGAAAACTTTTGGCGACTTCGTAGACGCGTTCTTCCGGTTCGTAGCTGTAGCGCGATTGCTGAAAGCCGAGTGTCCATAGGGGCGGCAGCTTGGTGCGACCGACCAGCGCGGTGAAGTCCTGCACGATTTTGGCGGGCGTCGGTCCGGCGAATAGGTAGTAGTTGATTTCGCCGCCTTCGGCGCCAAAGGAATAGAAGTCGTGGCCTTCCTTGCCGAAATCAAAACTGCTGCGCCAAGTGTTATCAAAAAATAGGCCGTAGGCGAGTTCTTTGCGCATACCGATAAAAAATGGAATGGTCTTGTAAAGCGGATCAGTGGATTCTTGCCAGGCGTAGGCGTCGGTGTTCCACATGGTAAAAGCACGATTGCGGCGGTTCATGGGTCCGGCTTTGTCGCCGAGACCGTAGTAGCCTTCGTCCTCTGGCATTTTTTTCCAGACGCGAATGCGGCCATCGCCCCAAGCCATGGGCTGATGCGGATCATCGGCGACCAGTACATCGCCAACGTCGCGCAGGAAATCGATCAGTAGCGGAGACTTGCGAATTTTGGCGACGGTGGTTCCGGCGGTGACGCGGACTTCGCCCTTTGAATCGTCGATTTTGACGGTTGGTGGCGCGGGGTCTTCGATGACTGCCCAGGAAAAGTCTTTGCCAAAAGTTCCATTCGGAGCGACGCGGACGCGGAAAACGCCGTCGCGGAAAGCGGTGACGCGAATTTTGGATTTGCCAGCGGTCAGCTCAACGCCATCGGGGAGTTTTTCGACCTTTTGAACATCGCCTACGTGCTGCCAGCCCTGGGCATTCAGCGCGAACGGACTTGTCAAGAATAAGCAAACCCAAAGGACCGGTCTTCGTGGATTGAGATGCATCACTTCCTCCGAAACTTTCGGCTCGACCACGCGACGAAACGGGCGGGTTCAGGCGGCCAGCCAGCTTTCAAACAGGGCGGAAGCTTTGGCGCCTTCCACGCGGCGACGCACAGCATCGAGTACGCGGCAGCGCAAATCTTCGCGAGTACCATAAAAGCCAAGCCAGTATGGCAGATGAATGGCGCCCGGGAGTTGCTCGGTTTCCAATTTTATTTTGCGAATTTTGAAAAAACCTTGTTGAAAGATCAAGCGCAAGACCTTATCGCGCAGCAGTTGCTCAGAGCGCGCTTCGGGGAGAGCAGGAGGTGGGTGATTGCGAGTGGAAACGGAAACGGTTTCGGCATCGCTGGGCGGAGTTGCAAATTCAAACAGGTCCAGTGAACCGTCCACGGCGTCCAGCGCGAACAGATGGGTGTGGTGAGTGCCGTTCATGGGATAGCGAACGCGATAGATGCGGAACGGAATGTAGACGTCGGCGATGCGCTGCAGTGACCCGCTCCGCCATTTCCAATACAAAGAAGCCGGCCCGGAAGAAGTGAACGTTTGCAGGGCTTCTTCGCGGGTGACATTGGGCCGTAAACAACGAATTGTGGTGGCTTCCATGATCGCAAATTCCAATTAGCGGAAGTACACCCACAAGCTGAACACTAGAGCCAACAGAACACAAGTGAAGGCGATATTCATTTTGCGCTCAATGGGCGTTTCGCGGGCGAGGTGGGCTACGGTGACGCCGGCAGTTTCGATTTTTTCGTCGACAGTGGAGAAGGTGAGGCCGGCTAGTTTCTTGCGGCCCGGCGCGGGATACATGTAACTGACGCCGATGAGTACGGCGGTACAGACCACAAACATGAAAATTGCATAGTGCAGAAAATTCATGTCCACTAGCCACCGAATCGCGCTGGAATCATAGTGATGCGTTTTGTCGAGGACTTCGAAAACAAAGCGCGTGGCACCCAAAACGAATCCAGCGAGCAAGGAGCTGATGGCGCCCTGGCCATTCACGCGAGTCCACAAAATTCCGAAAATAAAGCAGACCGCGATCGGCGGGCTGATATAGGCCTGCACGCTCTGCAGATAAATCCACAGCTGCGCGCTGAGCAAGTGGATGAACGGAACCCACAGAATGCCGAGGATAACCATGACGCCGGTGGCGATACGTCCGAAAGTGACCAATTGTTTCTCGGAGGCGTTGGGGCTGAACTTCTTGTAGAAGTCCAGGGTAACCATGGTGGAAGCGGAATTGAAAACGGAACTCATCGCACCCATCAGCGCGGCCAAAAGCGCGGCAATCATCAGGCCGACAAGACCGGTGGGCAGAAGGCGTACGACCATTTCGGGGTAGGCGATGTCGCCGTTGGTGACGTTGCCGTTCACCACGTGAAAAAGGCTTGGATACAGGGCGAAAGCGATCAGACCGGGGAGGACCAAGAGAAATACCGGAAGCACTTTTAGAAAGCCGGCAAAAATTGTTCCGGCTTTGGCGTGGCCTTCGTCTTTTGCGGACAGAACGCGCTGCACAATCACCTGATCGGTGCACCAATACCAGATTCCGAGGATGGGAGCACCGAAGAAAATGCCGGTCCACGGATAGGAGGAGTCGGACCTCGGCTTAATCATGTGGAAATAATCAGAAGGGACGGCCGCACGCAAACCAGCGAAGCCGCCGACTTTTTCCAGACCGATGAAAGTGAGCGCGAATGCTCCGGCGAGCAAAATCAGGGTTTGCACCAGGTCGGTGTAGATTACGGCGGCTAGTCCGCCAGCGATGGTGTAAATGCCGGTGGCGATGACCAGGATAATTGCAGCGGTCATCGGTCTCCAACCAACGACGCGTTCTAGAACAATTGCCGCTGCGTACAGGTGCACGGAGATTTTGGTAAAGATGTAGGCGATCACCGAGACCGTTGCCAGATAGGTGGCACAGCTACGGCTGAAGCGGCGCTCCAGAAATTCCGGCATGGTGAACACGTTCGAACGGAGATAGAAAGGAACGAAAACCCATCCGAGGAGCAGCAATATCAATACGGCCAGCCATTCATAGTGTCCCGGCGCCAGGCCGGAAGTCGCTCCCGATCCCGCCAGACCGATGAAATGTTCGGTGGAAATATTCGAAACGAAAAGGGAAGCGCCGATAGCAAACCAGCCGATGTTGCGGCTGGCCAGGAAATAATCTTCGCTGGTGCGCTCTTTGCGCGAAAAATAGAAGCCGATGCCGAAAATCACCACAAAGTAGGAAAGGATAATGGCCAAATCAACCGGCTGAAGGGTGCGGTGAGTTACCGGCTCGATTTGCAACAGCACGGCCAGACTGTTCAGATCGGCGAACACCATGCAAGCCCCCTTTCGAATGACCGACGGCAGCGACAAAAACGACTTGCGGAGTTTATACCACGGCTGTTGCCCGCTCAATCCTGCAATAGACGCAATGGCTTTTCCTGAAAGTGAACGGAACAGCGAGTGTTTTAGCAGACGGAGAGTTGAAAGTGGGCGGCGTGAGCCGCAGATTTGCCGGATGGCGCGAATCAGCGTAAAACTGATAGCAGTAAAGGCGAGGGCAGAATCATGCGCAAATTACTGATGGCATTACTCTTGTGCGGAACGGTGGCGATGGCCGGAGAAAAATCAGTTTACGATTTCACGATGAATTCGATCGATGGGCAGCCGACTTCGCTGTCGAAGTTCCAGGGTAAGGTGGTGCTGCTGGTGAACGTGGCCAGCCGCTGCGGCTTCACGCCGCAGTACACCGCGCTGGAAAAAGTATACGAGACCTATAAAGACCGCGGACTGGTGATCGTTGGCGTCCCGGCGAACAATTTTGGCGGGCAGGAGCCAGGTTCGAATCAGGAGATCAAGACTTTTTGCTCCACCAAATACAACGTGACTTTCCCGATGATGGCAAAAGTTTCGGTGAAGGGGGACGACACCACGCCGCTCTACCAATTCCTGACTGACAAGAATGCGAACCCGCTGGTAGCTGGCGAGATCAAATGGAACTTCACCAAATTTCTGGTTGGTCCGGACGGCCATCCAGTGGCGCGGTTCGAACCGGACACCACACCCGATTCGCCGCTAGTGATTGCCGCGATTGAAAAAGAATTAGCCACGCTGAAAAAATAGCTCCGTTGAAAGCGCCGGCGTTTCGCAGTTCACCTGACAAGCAAGCAGACCGGAAACCCGCGATGGCGTTGGTCGAACTTCGAAACGTCGTTAAAGACTACCTGAGTGACGGGCAGAAGGTGCGCGCGCTAAACGGCGTCTCGCTGACGGCCGCGCCAGGAGAAATTGTGGTGCTGGTCGGACGCAGCGGCTGCGGCAAATCCACGCTGCTGAATCTCGTTGGCGCGATGGATTTTCCCAGCTCCGGCGAAGTATTTCTCGATGGGCAGCCCACCTCCCCTTGTTCCGAGGAAGCGTTGACGCGGATCCGGCGCGACAAAATTGGATTTATTTTCCAATCATTCCAACTGCTGCATACGCTGACGGCAGTCGAAAATGTGGAGTTGCCGCTACTTCTTGCGGCGCGATCGAACGCACGCAAAGCAGCACTCGATCGTTTGCGCGATGTGGAACTCGACGGCTTGGAACACCGCCTGCCACACCAACTTTCCGGCGGGCAGATGCAGCGGGTTGCGATCGCCCGCGCGCTGGTAAATTCACCAAGAGTTTTGTTGGCGGACGAACCCACCGGAAATCTCGACACCGCCACTGGCAACGCCATCCTGGAGCTGCTGCTGCGCCTGACGCGCGAACAGCGGACCGCCACGCTGATGGCCACACACAGCGCGGAGGCAGCGGCAATCGCGGATGTACTAGTCACGCTGCGCGACGGCAAGTTCGCGGATGTGCAACGCAAATGAATTTCGCACGGCCAAAACTTTTCTGGCGGATGATGATCAAGCCGCTTGCCGGCGAGCCGGTCCGCACGGCACTTACGGTATTAGCGGTGGCGCTCGGAGTGGCGGTGGTGCTGGCCATGGAGCTTGCGGGCAACGCCGCGACCGGTTCATTTCACTCATCACTGGAAACACTTTCCGGGGAACAGAATCTTGAAGTAACGGCGACAGGTGGAGTTCCCGAAGATCTCGCAGGTAAACTTGCCGCGCTTCCCGACGATTGGCGGGTCACGCCGCGCATGGAAAGTTTTGCGGTTATTGCCGACAGCAAGAAAACCCTTCCGCTGATTGGACTGGACCTGATCGCCGAATCAAACTGGCTTACTCTGAACAAATCCGGAGAATCAACAGCGGACGCTGCAGGGAATATGCTCGCGCTCAACGCTCAAGCTTCGCTCGAAAACCTTACCACCCGAAATTCCATCTGGGTCGGCGAATCACTCGGCAAGCACACCGGCGACAGGTTGCAACTGCTCATCAACGATCGTTCGGGTGTCTACTATATTCGTGGAATTTTCCCGGACGCCAACGGCAATGAATCCGCGATTGTGATGGATATTGCCGCCGCGCAGTTCGCGTTGCAGCGGGCCGGCCGCGTCGACCGCATTTATTTGCGAACTCCGCAAGCTGACGCCAGCGCTTCTTTATCGCTTGACGAGTGGCAGCGCCGCGCGCAGCAAGTCTTGCCGGAAGGCGTTCAGGTTCGCCCAGCGGGTGCTTCCACTAACGAAAATCGAAGAATGTTGGCGGCGTTTCGATGGAACCTTCGATTGCTCAGCTACATCGCGCTAGTGGTTGGCGCCTTCCTGATTTACAACACCATTTCCGTTTCGGTGGTTCGTCGCCGCGCGGAGATTGGGATCACGCGCGCACTTGGTGCCAGCCGCACACAAGTTCTCGTCGCATTTCTTGGCGAAGCCGCCTTCATCGGGCTTGCGGGAGTGCTGCTGGGAGTTCCGCTCGGACGATTGCTGGCGTCCGCCGCCGTCAAACTGATGGGCACCACGGTCAGCTTGCTTTACGTCACCAGCCGACCGGGCTCCATTGCATGCACTCCATGGTCGGTGGCACTCGCGCTATTTGTCGGCACCGGGGTGACTTTGTTTTCCGCGTGGTCACCAGCCCGCGAAGCTGCGCTGGTTGCACCCGTCGAAGCGATGGCGCGTGGCCGGCGTGAATTCGAAACTCGCGTAGCAAAAACATCTGGCTTGTGGTTCGCGCTGCTGCTGGCGATCGCCGCGGCAGGAGCCTCGCGTGTGGCACCTATCGGCGGCAAGCCAATTTTCGGCTATCTAGCGACTTTGCTGGTGGTTGCGGCTGGGCTGTTCGCAATTCCAGCTTTTGTGGATGCCTCCATTCGCACAGCGTCGAATCTGCTGCGTAAATTTCTGGGAGTCGAGGCGCTCTTGGCCGCGCGCAGTCTCGCTGGCTCGCTACGCCGCACCTCGGTACTTGTTGCCGCACTGTGCACCGCCATAGCCATGATGACCGCAGTGGGAATCATGGTCGGTAGCTTTCGCCAGACAGTGGTTTCCTGGATGAATGACGAATTGCCCGCCGATCTTTATCTTCGCCCGGCTGGGAATCCCGCAGCCGATCAGCATCCTACTATTTCACCGGAACTTTCCGACGCCATCGCAAAACTTCCGGGTGTCAGCGCAGTGCAGCGGCTGCGAGCTTACGAAATCAGTTACCAGGGGATGCCCGCGACTCTTGGATCCATCGATCTTGAAAATCGCGAAATTTACCGAACTTCTGATTTTCTTTCGGGACGATCCACCGAGTCTGTCTTGGCTGAACTTCGCGGCACGAACGCTGTAATCGTCAGCGAACCTTTCACCTACAAGCATCACCTCCAGCGCGGCGATTGGTTGCAGCTGGCGCTGGGCGTCGGCCAAGTCAGCTTTCGTATCGCTGACGTGTATTACGACTACGCCAGCGAGCGCGGCATGGTGTTGATGGATCGCGAGGTCATGCTGCGGTATCTGAGAGACCCTGCTCCGTCCAATATTGCGGTGTTCGTATCGCCGGGCGCGGACGTGGCAACGGTGCGCAAAGAGATCGAAGCCGCCGCCGCGAACTATCGCGTTCTGATTTTTGCCAACGGAGATCTGCGTGGCCAAGCAGTGCAGATCTTCGATCGTACTTTTGCAATTACCTACGCGCTGGAGGCGGTGGCGGTGCTGGTCGCGGTGATGGGAGTTGCCGGAGCGCTCTTGGCGCTGGTGATTGATCGCCGCCGCGAGCTTGGGCTGCTCCGCTATCTCGGCGCTTCCAGTGGACAGCTTCGTAAACTGATTTTGACCGAAGCCGGATTGCTGGGACTGCTGGCAAATCTCTCCGGCATGGTCCTCGGATTTTTTCTTTCGCTGATTTTGATTTTTGTAATCAACAAGCAGTCTTTCGGTTGGACCATCCGGCTGCACTGGCCGCTGGCAGTGCTGCTGAGCGCCATTACCTTGGTTTTCGTGGCTACCGTGCTGGCTGGCTACTATCCCGCACGAATCGCGGTAGGCCTCAATCCGCTTGAGGTAGTTCATGAAGAATAGGCGCAAAGCGACGGCAGCAACCCTCTTTGCGTTGATCTTCACGATGCGGCCGATGTTCGCGCAATACAAGCCTGCGTTGCCCGGCTATCATTACGAATTCCCTCGCGACTATTTCAATCATCCTGATTATCAAACCGAATGGTGGTACTACACCGGGAATCTGCAATCCGACGACGGCCACAAATTCGGCTTTGAGCTGACATTTTTTCGCACCGGAGTAAGTCGCGACCGAGAACGCAGAGCACCGTGGGATCTTCGGGACCTATATTTTGCGCATTTCGCGATTAGCGATCTTCGGGAAGGGAGATTTGTTCACAGCGAACGTAGCAACCGGTCCGGCCCGGGAATTGCCGGAGCGGATGCGGCGCAACAGAAAGTCTGGAACGGAAATTGGAGCGCCCTGTGGGTCTGCGGCAGGGAGCAGCTGAATGCTGTTGCAGCAAACTTGGCGATTCATCTCTCCTTGCAGCCGCAAAAGCCGCCGGTGGTTCACGGCGAAAACGGAATCAGCCAGAAATCAGCGGGAGCGGGCCGCGCGTCGCACTATTTTTCGGAAACGCGGCTGCAAGCTGCCGGTGAACTGGAAATCGCTTCCACTAAATATCGGGTAACGGGCCTGGCTTGGATGGATCACGAATTCTTTACCGAGCAACTGGCAGAAGACCAGGCCGGCTGGGATTGGCTCAGCGTGCAACTCGACGACCACACCGAACTGATGCTGTTTCATATTCGCAAGAAAGACGGAAGCATCGATCCGTACTCTGCGGGAACTTTTGTTGATGCCCAGGGCCGCTCGCGGCACCTCAGCGTGAACGATTTTCAATTGGAACCGGCGGCCGAACTTTGGTCCAGCCCGGCCAGCGGAGCGAAATATCCGGTTCACTGGAGGATTCGGGTGCCTTCGCTGGGAATTGTTTTAGATGCGGCGACACCGCTGCCGTCGCAAGAATTCGCCGGAAATTCAAGACTCGCTCCAACGTATTGGGAAGGCGCGGTCATGTTGAGCGGGAGCAAGGATTCAGCAGCGTTGCGCGGAGCCGGATATCTGGAAATGACCGGATACGATCGGCCGGTTCAGTTGCACTGATTCCAGAAAATTCGCACGACGGATTTCAAGCGAAAGCGGCGGCATGCTCTGGCAAGAAACGAGCAGGCCGCCGTTTTCTCGATAGACCTGTAGCGTTTAAGCGATGGGCCTGCGGCCTTGAATCACTCGAATCAAAACCACCGCGATCGCCAGAATCAGCAGAATGTGAATGAATCCGCCCAGGGTGTACGACGTGACCACACCGAGCAGCCACAAAACCAACAAAACTACAAAAATTGTCCACAACAAGGGTGTCTCCTCTTCCTTCTTCAGTTTCTTGGGCCCGATAAGGATTTTGATAAAAATTTGTGCGGGGCTGTCCATTCGTCGAGCCCCGCGCCTGGTTTCCTAGTTAAGCGTCAAGTCACGACCGGCCAGCGCTGCGAGCCTTATCGCTGCGACCGTCGGCGGTGTTGGTGTCTTCCGGTATGGACTTGAAGAAGTCGTCCACCTGACGCTGCGCTTCTTCCATGGCAAGGCCGTAGCGTTCCTGGATTTTCCCGACCAGCTGGTCACGCTTGCCGTTAATCACCTGGAGGTCACTGTCGGTCAATTTTCCCCACTTCTCGCGGACTTTGCCGGAGAACTGTTTCCACTTTCCTTCGATTTGTTCAGAATTCATAACAACCTCCCCGTAGCACTTTGGACTTCGCACGGTAATCGCGGCCATGCGTAATGTCGTTGCCTACACAGCAGAACATGCCGCGGATTGAGGTGAAATACGGCGAACGCCCGACAAGGGAGAGAATCAAGGTGTAGAATGCAGCGATGGTGAAATGGAGGGGTTCCGTACCAGCTGATTGCAAGGCCCAGGTATTTTGCAGCTCGTGAGTTTAGTGCAGGACTTCTCGCTCCAATTCGTATGCCGTGAAAAATGGCTTTCCTTCCGCTGCCACGCGAACCGCGGGAATGAGATGTCTGCCAGATTCTGTCTTGAAGAAACAGCCACACGCGCCGACAATTCGCGCCTGTTCGGCGAACGCTGGAAACTCATGCAGCGTAATGAGAATGACCCGCGTTTCAGGGAAAGATTGCAAAACGCGCCGCGTGGCCTCCAAGCCGTTGCATTCCGGCATCATCAAATCCATCACAATGACGTCCGGGTGAAGACGCCGGGCCAGCACGACAGCAGCCGAGCCGTCGGGGGCTTCCCCGCAGACTTCCCACTCCGGAACCGATTCCAGAATGTTCCGGAGTAGCACTCTCACCGACGGGTGATCGTCGGCGATAAGAATCTTCAGGGGCCCCATTAAATCTCCAAGCGATACCTGTAGCTAACGGACGCTATAAGTCGAACAAAGGGTCCTACACTCGGCAATAAGGAAGATGCTGTACGTGCTGCTAACG
>Ga0209811_10000764_pt1 | contig 12070 bp, 9 predicted proteins | sample Coa_R1_6_FD_187161 | JGI IMG/M metagenome (GOLD analysis project Ga0209811, IMG submission 187161) | Surface soil microbial communities from Centralia Pennsylvania, which are recovering from an underground coalmine fire. - Coalmine... | ecosystem: Environmental > Terrestrial > Soil >...
ACCGTGCGGCTCGATGCCGGCGGCCCGCACCTCGCGTCGGGGCTCTATTTCATCCGCATGCATCACGCCGGCCACGTGCTGAGCAAGAAAGCCGTGCTGGGGAGGTAAGCGCGGGCGCGCTCGCCGCGATGGGCCGATGTGCGCACTGTGCGCATTCTTGAGCGACTTGCGGAGTCACGCGCCGGCGTCGCGCTGAGCGTCAGAGCGTCCCGGAACCGCGTCAGGGCCTGAATCCGCGCGCAGTTACGTCCGCCTCGCCCGTGAGCCCGCGGCTGGCATCGGCCTTGCGGTAGGCGCCCGCGAAGGGCCGCCACGCAGCGAACCGCTCACCGACAGGGTCATCATGAATCCAAACCAGGTGTCCACGCATCGATCAGCCGAGGCGCTGATCCGCAATCGCTCCTTCCGATTCGCCCGCACGTTCACGATGGCCCTGCTCGTCGTCATCGCGGCGGCCGGATGCTCGAAGAACGATTCGCCCACGCAACCCGCGAGCGGCCCGCAGGCCACGGTCGTCAGCGCCACGGGCGACATCGCGACCAAGGTCGCCGACTTTCGCACGCTCCTCGGGGATCCCTCGAATGGCGGCACGGCCGGGCAGCAGCCGGCGGGCCGGCGCGAGGTGAACTGGGACGGGGCCGGCGCCAGGCCGTTCAACAACCAGAACGGATTCCCGCTCGACTTCTTCAACAACAACGTCAAAGCCGGACTGCTCTACGACGGCGGCACCTTCCGCAACGACAGCACGCAGTTCGTGGACCTGAATCCCACCTACGCGAACGAGTTCAAGCCGTTCAGCCCGAAGCTGATGTTCTCGGCGATCGGCAGCAACGTGATCGATGCGGTGTTCCGCGTCGCGGGCGCTGCGACGCCGGCCGGCGTGACCGGCTTCGGCGCGGTGTTCTCGGACGTGGATCTCGACAACACCAGCTCGATCGAGCTGTTCGACAAGGACGGGCACAGCCTGGGCCGCTTCTTCGCGCCGCGCCGGTCCGACGCCAACGGCCTGTCGTTCGTGGGCGCCAAGTTCGACGCCGCGATCGTCGCTCGCGTCAAGCTCACCTGTGGCAACGGCGCACTCGGGGCCGGCGTCAATGACGTCACCGACGGCGGCACGCTCGATCTCGTGGTGGTGGACAACTTCATCTACGGCGAGCCGAAGGCATTCTGAGTTCCAGGCGGGGCGGGGGAGGCGCGATCGTGAGCCCCACCCGCCCCGCGTCGCACCCGCAGATTCCGCGCCCGCGCGCCGCGTGCTAACTTGCCGCGTTCGAAAGGGACGCAAGGCGCGCACCGACCGCGGGGGGGCGATCATGGCTGGGGAGGTGGGGGCAACGGGCGGCGCGGCGAGGATCGGCCTGCGCTGGCTGGCCGTGGCTGGGTACGTCGCCATGATCTTCTTCCTCAGTGCCCAGCCCTACCTGAGCGTCCCGGGCACGTTCGAGTACCGCGACAAGGTCGCGCACATCCTCGAGTACGGCGGCCTCGGCTTCCTGGTGTGGCTCGCGGCGCGCTTCACGTGGCCGACGCAGAAGCCCATCAATCGCGCCATCATCGTGCTGCTCGCGATCTCGGCGCTGGGAGCGTGTGACGAGATCTTCCAGGCCGGCATCCCCGGCCGGGAATCGTCCCGCTACGACTGGATGGCCGACACGACCGGCGCCCTGCTCGCGCAGCTCTGGGGCCTCTCGCGCGAGATGCGCCGCGAGGTGGGCTGAGTTGGCGGGGAAACACCAGGCGCCACGCGGCACGCGCGACCTGCTGCCGGAGGAGTCCGCGCGCTGGCTGAGCGCCGAGGCGCAGGCCCGCGGCGTGCTCGAGCGCTACGGCTACGGCGAGATCCGCACGCCCATGTTCGAGGACTTCGAGCTGTTCGCGCGCACCTCCGGCGAGTCGAGCGACGTGGTGCAGAAGGAGATGTACAAGTTCACCGACCTCGCCGAGCGCGAGCTGGCGCTCCGGCCCGAGTTCACCGCCGGGGTGATGCGCGCCTACATCGAGCACGGCCTCGCGGGCCGCGGGCGCGTGCACCGGCTGTGGAGCATGGGCCCGGTGTTCCGCTACGGCCGGCCGCAGAAGGGTCGCTACCGCCAGTTCTCGCAGATCAACTGCGAGCTGATCGGTGCCGCGGCACCCGGCGCCGACGTGGAGATGATCACGCTGTTCGTGGACCTCTACGAGGCATGGGGGTTCAAGGACCTGACGGTGAAGGTGAACAGCGTCGGGCAGCCGGCATCGCGACAGGAGTACGGCGACAAGCTGCGGAAGCTGCTCACGCCGCAGGGCGCGCGGCTCTCGGAGGATTCGAAGCGCAGGCTGGAGCAGAATCCGCTGCGCGTGCTCGATTCCAAGGACAAGAGCGACATCGCGGTGTTGGAGGAGCTGTCGCCGCGCATGCCGAAGATGCTGGACGTGCTGGACGACGCCGACCGCGAGCACTGGGAGCAGGTGCTCGCCGGGCTCGCGGCCGCGGGGATCCGCCACGAGATCGACCACGGCCTCGTGCGCGGTCTCGACTACTACACGCGCACGGCGTTCGAGGTGCACGACGCCTCGCTCGGCGCGCAGAGCGCGCTGGGAGGCGGCGGCCGCTACGACGGGCTGATCGAGCAACTGGGTGGCGCGCCCACGCCCGGCGTCGGCTTCGCGATCGGCCTCGACCGCACGCTGCTGATGATGGAAGAGCGCGGCATGACCGCTTCCGAGCTGGACACGGTGTGCGTGGTGGCCATGGACAAGACGCGCGACGGCGCGATGGTGCTGGTGCGCGAGCTGCGGCAGCGCTTCCGTGTCGAGGCCGACGTCGAGGCACGGGGCTTTAGCGCGCAGATGAAAGCTGCGGGCAAGAGCGGTGCGCGCTTCCTGGTGATCGCCGGCGAGGAAGAGTGGGCGCGCGGCGAGGTGGTCTTGAAGGATTCGAAGTCGGGCGAGCAGCACGCGGTGCGTCGCGAGATGCTCGCCGGCGAGCTCGCCCGCCTTTCGGCGCGATAGGAGACGACGCAACGTGTCACACGAGCTCGAAGGCCTCGGCGACTGGCGGCGCACGCACACCTGCGGCGAGCTGTCGCGCGCGCAGGTGGGGACCACGGTCACGCTCATGGGCTGGCTCCACCGCTCGCGCGACCACGGCGGCGTGCTGTTCACCGACCTGCGCGACCGCTACGGGCTGACACAGGTGGTGTTCCATCCCGAGACCGGGGGCAAGGTGCTGCTGGATCGGGCGTCGAGGCTCGGGAACGAGTTCGTGATCGCGGTGCGCGGCGTGGTGATGGCGCGGCCCGCGGACGCGGTGAACCCGGACCTGGCGACCGGCGAGATCGAAGTGGACGCGCGCGAGCTGAAGCTGCTCTCGGCGAGCGATCCGCTGCCGTTCCAGGTGAACGAGGAGCACATGCTCGCGAGCGAGGACCTGCGCTTGAAGTACCGCTTCCTTGATCTTCGCCGCCCCGAGCTGTCGTCGCTGCTGGCGCTCCGGCACAAGGCGGCGATGGCGGCGCGCGCCTACCTCTCGAGCCAGAGCTTCCTCGAGATCGAGACGCCCATCCTGGTGAAGCCCACGCCCGAGGGCGCGCGCGACTACGTGGTGCCGAGCCGCGTGCACCCGGGGAGCTTCTACGCGCTGCCGCAGAGCCCGCAGCTCTACAAGCAGACGCTGATGATCAGCGGCTGCGACCGCTACTTCCAGCTCGCGCGCTGCCTGCGCGACGAGGACCTGCGCGCCGACCGCCAGCCCGAGCACACGCAGATCGACCTGGAAATGAGCTTCGTCACCGAGGACGACGTGTTCGCCGCGGTCGAAGGGTTGTTCGCCGCGATGTGGCGGGAGACGCTCGGCGTCAAGCTCGAGACGCCGTTCCCGCGCATCACCTACGACGAGGCGATGCGGCGCTACGGGAGCGACAAGCCCGACACGCGCTTCGGCCTCGAGTTCAGCGACGTCACCGCGATCTGCGCCCAGTCACCGCGCAACGTGGTAGCGAACGGCGCCAAGGCGGCGGGCGGCATCGGCGTGGCGATGCGGCTCCCCGGCGGGGCGGAGATCAGCGGCACGCAGCTGCGGAAGTTCGAGGACGTGGTCAAGGCGGCCGGCGCCGGCGGGCTCACGTTCTTCAAGGTGCTGGCGGCGGACCGCGAGAAGCAGCAGGTCATCTTCCCCGGCGCGCTGCTCGACGAGTTCTTCACCCGGGTGGGCGCCAAGGAAGGCGACGCCGTCGTGTTCACGAACGGCCCCTGGGAGCGGACGTGCAAGGCGCTCGGCGTGCTGCGCACCCAGCTCGGCGCTGCCGAACTGGAGAAGAAGGGGCTCATCGGGAAGACCGGGAGCGAGCAGCAGTGGCGCTTCCTCTGGGTGCGCCAGTTCCCGCTGTTCGAGTGGAACGAGGACCAGAAGCGCTGGGAGCCCAAGCACCACATGTTCACGATGCCGAACCCGGAGCATCTCGACTTCCTCGAGAAGGACCCGGGCAAGGTCTACGCGCAGCTCTACGACGTGGTCGTGAACGGCAACGAGCTGGGCTCGGGCTCGATCCGCATCCACCGTCCGGACATCCAGGAACGGGTGATGAAGGTGACCGGGCTCACGCACGATCAGGCGCACGAGAAGTTCGGCTTCCTGATCGACGCCTACCGCTACGCGTCCCCGCCACACGGCGGCATCGGCATCGGCCTGGACCGCATCATCATGCTGCTCGGCGGCCGCGACAACATCCGCGACGTGATCGCGTTCCCGAAGACCGCGAGCGCGACGTCGCTGATGGACGGCAGCCCGAGCCCGATCGAGCCGGAGACGTGGAAGGAGCTGGCGCTCGCGCCGGCGAAGCCGGGAAGTCCCGGCGCGACCGTCAAGGGGTGAGCCCGAGTGCCCGTCCTCGGCTCGCACTTCAAAGACCTCGTCGCCCGCTATCACGGCCCGGAAGGCGACCAGTTCGCGCTCGAAGAGTTGGTGCCGGTTGCCACACGCTTCCTCACGCCGGAATCGCGCGTGCTCGAAGTGGGATGCGGATACGGTAGGAACCTTATGGCGCTGGCATCCACGAAGCCCAGAATGGTGGTGGGCTCCGATGTGGACGAAGGCGAGCTGATGCGCGCCGCCGACAAGCGCGCGACACTCCCGGCCAGCCACTACGCGCGCATCGAGCTGGTCCGCCAGGAACCGCGCCGCCTCCCGTTCCGCGATGACACCTTCGACATGGTCGTGCTCTGGCAGGTGCTCGAGCATCTCTTCGGTCAGGAACTCAAGCAGACGGTGGTCTCCGAATGCGTGCGCGTGCTGAAGCCCGGCGGCGTCGTGCTGGTGGAGACGCCCAATCAATGGTTCCCCGTTGATTACCACGACAACAAGCTGCCATTCGTGCACTGGGTGCTGCCGCTCCCGGCGCGCGAGTGGCTCACGCACCGGGTGCGCGGCATGAAGTACCACCCCTCTGAGTACGTTTACCTAGGCTCGTGCGAGCGCCTGCTCAAGAACGCACCCAATGTGCGCGCCGTGCGCAAAGAGACGCGGGTATACTTCGCGCCCTCGTTCGCCGAAGCGTGGCGCGGGCTCGCGGGCACGCAGGTGGGCGCGAAGCGTTGGATCTTCGCGCTCGCGTGGCCGTACCACGCGGTGGCGCGCCTCTGGGGCGGAAGCGCCGACAGCATTTTGCCGTCGCTGCGTGTGGTGTGGAGGGTGGAGAAACCGTGATCGTCTGGCAGTGAAGCCGTTCGCCGCCGCAGCCGAGATCGAGTCGTTCTTGAGAACGGGGTTGGAATGATCAAGTTCATGCTGTTCATCGACGGTACGTGGCTCTACTCGAACACCTCGCGCCTCGTGGAGGCCTCGGGCGAGCCGGGCTTCGTCCTCGATTTCGGCCGGCTCCCGCGCGTGCTCGCGGAAGAGGTCGGCCGCCGCCTCGGCCACGACGAGTGGACCGTGGTGCGCACCCACCTGTTCGGCAGCTACGCGGCGAACATGGACCCGCGCGATCGCGAGCCCGTCGAGCGCCGGCTCAACTTCTTCACCATGCTCCGCCAGCAGCACCACTACGAAGTGGAGTCGTTCCCGATCGAGTTCCGCGGCAAGCGCCTGCGCCGTACCGATCGCGACGCCGCGGACACGTTCGAGCCCAAGGAGAAGTGCGTCGACATCGCGCTCGCGACCAGCATGCTGTTCAACGCCTCCATGTCGAACGCCTACGATGTCGCCATCGCGGTGCTGGGCGACCAGGACTTCAAGCCCGTGCTCCAGAGCGTGCGCCGCCTCGGCAAGCGCGTGGCGATCGCGAGCATCGCCGGCGCCTGCTCGGGTGAGTACACGGACCCGGCCGATCGCGCGCGGGTGCGCGACGTCGAGCTGTTGTGGCTCGAGGACTTGCTGCCGCGGCTCGCACGGCGCTACGACCCGCATTTCCTCGACTGCCAGTCGCCGTCGCACAAGGGCGAACGCCGCGTGGAGACGACCTACTATCCGAAGCGCGGCGAGAAGTTCTACTGCCCGGCCTGCCGCGAGGAGTTCGCGAGGCAGCGCGAGGCGGCGGCGCTCGCGGGCGGCACGGTCGCGGGCAACGGCGGCAACGGCTCCAACGGCCACGCCGCCGTGGAGACGTTCACGGTCGCGCCCACCGACACCATGCTCATGGGGGTGGTGAAGCACAAGCGCGTGGATCGCAACTACGGTTTCATCATGGTCGACGGTTGCGGCCAGTTCGATGGCGCCGAGTACTTCTTCCACGAGTCCGACCTCAGCGACGGCACGCGCTTCGCCGAGCTGGCCGAGGGGACGTACGTGGATTTCCAGGTGAAGGCAGAACCGCCCCCGGGCAAAGCGCCCCCGGCGCGCAACGTCCGACGACGCGTCACCGTGTGATCCCATGGCGGCATCGCCCCCCGAAGTCCGCGAAGCAGTAGAAGTGCTCTCCAGCACGCCCGAGATGCTCGATCTCTGGCTCTCGGGGCTCTCCGCGCCGTGGTTGAACGCGCGCGAGGGCGACGGCACGTACAGCCCGCTGGAAGTGGTCGCGCACCTCACGGACGACGAGGAAGTCGACTGGATGCCGCGGCTCGAGATCGTGCTCGAGTTCGGCGAGTCGCGGCCGTTCACGCCGTTCGACCGCGACGGGTTCCGCACGCGCTTCGACGGTTGGGAGCTCGAGCGGTTGCTCCCGCGCTTCGCGAGCACCCGAGCAGCGAACCTTGGGCGACTCGAGGGGCTCGGTCTTCGCGCCCCCGACCTCGATCGCACCGGCATGCACCCGGCGCTCGGCCGCGTCACCATCCGCCAGCTCCTCGCCGGCTGGGTGGTGCACGATCTCACGCACCTGGCCCAGATCGCCCGCGTCCTCGCCAAGCGCTATCGCAACGCGGTGGGTCCGTGGCGCGAGTACCTGGGGGTGCTCGGCGACCGCGAGGCGGGAAGGCAGTAGCGCCATGCGCCGTGGGACGGTCGTCGCGATCCCGGTGCTGCTCGCGCTCGGTGTGGTGGTGTGGGGCAGGGCGCAGGCGGACCCGACGCCGCCGCATTCGGAGATCCGCCGCCAGGCGATGTTCTTCTCCGGCTACTACCTGTTCGTCGACCCCGACCCGTGGGTGCTCACCAAGGAGTTCACGCTCTTCTACAACAGCGTGCCGGACACCGGCGCCGACCGGCCCGGGATGCGCGGGCTGTTCCACCTCATCTACCAGCGCACGGCCGGGCCGCAGGCGGCCGAGACGCTGTTCGGTCACGCCTGGTCGCAGGACCTCTTCCACTGGGTCGTGGACACCGCCGCGTTCGCGGTGGACACCACGCCGTGGAACTCGCTCCACGTGTGGGCGCCGAGCCTGGTCGAGTACCAGGGCAAGGTCTACATGTTCTACACCGGCGTCGACCAGGCGAACGACCAGAGCATCGGCTACGCCTCGACCTCGCTGCTCGACACCACCAACACGGTGTGGGATGCGGACCGCGTGCGCGTGTGGACGGCGAACGACACGCGCTGGGCGATCGCGGACCCGCCGCTCTACAGCGGACAGACGCAGTTCCGCGACCCGTTCGTGATCCACGACCCCGACCAACCCGGCCGCCTGCTGATGTTCTACGCCGCGCACGATTCGGTCGACTACAAGCTCAACCGGGGCGGGCTCGTGGTCGGCGTGGCGCGCAGCCAGCCGGGCGCCGTGAACGCGTGGGAGGACCTGGGCTACTACCCGAGCACACTGCCATCGGTGACGAAGATCGCGCAGCTCGAGGGTCCGCACGTGTTCCCGGTGAACGGCGGCAACGACGGCTGGCGGCTCATGTACTCGAGCGCCGGCACGCCACCGGGGGAGACCGGCAACACCACGATCCGTTTCGAGCGGCTCTCGTCGGGCGCGAGCGTCGCCGACACGACGCCCGCCCACTGGGGCGCGCCGCAGGTGCTCAAGGACTACCTGGGCGGCAGCTCGACGGTGTTCGGTTGGAGCGGCTCGGAGGAGCTGCACGTGAGCGGCGGCGACTACCTCGCGGGCTTCACGGCCTGGGGGCCGGCGCTCCAGGGCATCGCCATCGCGCGGATCACCTGGCAGGGGAGCGAGTTCTCGCTCGGCCAGCCGACGGTGACGGGCGTCGACGAGTACCGCTCGCCCACGCGCGGCGTGAGCATGAGCCTGCCGGGCTACTCGCCGCATGCCGGCCGCATCGCGTTCCAGCTCGACTCGCCGCTCGTCCTGGAGGCGAAACTCGAGATCTTCGATGCGCAGGGACGGCGCGTGGCGTCGCTGCTCGCCGGCCGGCTCGCTCCCGGCCGCACGTCGCTCGCCTGGGACGTCCGGCGTGGGGTCGCGAGCGGTGTCTACTTCGCGCGCTTCTCGTTCGCCGGGGGGGCGCGCACGGCGACCGTCCCGATCATCCGTTGAGTGCCTGCCGCACGACGCCGCCATCGCGCGCCCGCGAGCGAGGCCTGTGACCACCCCACCCCCGAGCGTCTTCCCCCGCCGGGATCAGGCCTTCGACTGAGTGCGGTGCGTCCCGCGTCTGGTAAGCTCTTGTTCACGCCGGCAGACGTCCGCGCGGATCCTTGGAGTCACTTTGGCCGCGGGAAGGTTTCCCCTGTGAGTTCCGAGCGCGTGCTCTCTTCCGTGCTGCTGGCAGCCGTCGCTGCTTCCATCCTCACGATTCCGGCCCGCGGCCGCACGGCATGCGAACCCCGCTACCAGGTGCGCCCCCCGTACTACGCCTTTCCGGCGGCTGCCGAGCCCGTGTGCGTTGCGGCCGGGGATTGGAACGAAGACGGCCGTACCGACGTCGTGGCCGCGAGCATGAAGGGCGTGTCGCTGACGCTGCTGCTGGGATCGCAGGGCTTTCACCTGCTGCCCGGGGGCGAGATCGGCATGGCCGGCGCTCCCCGATGGGTGGCGTCCGGTGACATGAACGGAGACGGACATCTCGATCTCGTCACGACCGGCGACTTCGGGACCACGGTGCTCGTCGGCGACGGACGAGGTGGTTTCCGGGTCGCGGCGAAGTATCCATACGCCGCGTCGTTCGTCGGGCTCGTCGATCTCGACCGAAACGGCTCGCTCGACGTGGCATTGAACGGAACGGCGGGGGGCATCGCGTTCCTGATCGTGCACGGGCTGGACATCGGCTCCGTGGAGGAGCTCCCCGGGGCCGCTTCGATGTCCCTCGGGGACTTCAACGAGGACGGCTATCCCGACCTGGCCACGACCGGCGTGGATGCGGTGGTGCGGCTGAACATGGGAGACGGCAGGTTCGGTCCGCCAACCGTCTACCGTCGGGACTGCCCGTCCGAGTTCATCTACGTGGCCGACGTCAACGGGGATCATCATCTGGACATCATTGGCGGTGAGGAGCCGCGGCCCTCGGGTTCCTGGTGCGGCTTCACGCTCACGGGCCGGGGGGATGGAACCTTCGACCCGACCTACGGGCCGCTCGCCGCGGCGCCGAACGGCCTGAATGAACGGCCCCCGGCCGAGTCCGGGCCAGGCTCGGTCCTGAACCAGTGGGCCGACACGTTCGCCGACATCGACGGGGACGGCGAGCGGGATCGCGTGAGCTTCGGGCAGCAGCTCTGGGGCCTCGAGTCCGGCCCGTGGGCGGTGACGGTCCATCCCGGCGGCGAGGCGCGCCGCGTCCCGCGGGGCGAGATCTTCGACGCATGGTCCTCCGACCTCGTCGATATCAACGCGGACGGGATCGACGACATCGTCGTCACCGGCGACGGACGGCTCGAGGTCTTCCTCAGGGGCACCGACGGGTGGATCCGCGGCGGAGGGGGAACCGGTGGTTGGGGTGCCGACAACGGATACGCGGTCGCCGACGTCAATGGCGACGGCAAGGCCGACCTGGTGATCGGGAACCTGTTGTTCCTGGGGAACGGCGACGGGAGTTTCAGGAATCCGCCGACTCGATACTTCGAAGACGAGCTGGACGGACTCGATGCACGAGACGTGGACGAGGACGGAAGGGTGGATGTCGTGGCCGTGCGCCCCAACGGCACGTATTCGGGCGGCTGGCCCGTGGGTGAGCTGGCGTTGCTCCGCGGCAACGGCGACGGAACGTTCCGCCCGCCCTCGGCGCTTGGGATCACGACCATCCGACCTCGACTCATGGATCTGGACGGCGATGGCCAAGTCGACCTGGTGACCGGCGGGGGGCTGGACCCCATGTCTTCCATCTTCTATGGCGTGGGGGATGGGACATTCACAGTGGGCCCCGTGCTCGGGGGTTCATGGCTCTCCCAGCATGGGGACATCGACGGAGACGGCCGCCTCGACCTGGTGATGCTGAAGGACGGAGCGACGGTCATCCACCGAAGCACCGGCCGGAGCTATGAAGCCATCGTGCCGCGCTTCGCCGGGTATCCGACCGTCGCGGATGTCGACGGGGACGGCAAGGACGACATCATCACCTCGGGCTTCGAATCGTTCCGCATCCATCTGAGCAACGGGGACGGCACCTTCCGCGAGCCATGGCCCGAGGCCTACGGCCCGGGCGGCGTGGTGATGGCGGATCGCTCGAGCCGCAAACTGCAGGACATCATCGTCGTGACCCACGTCTACGACGTGCATGGCGACACCCACAGCAGCCTGACGCTCGTCAGGAACGAGAGGAACCCGAACCGGCCGCCGGTCACTGGCGGCGCCCGAGCTGCCGTGCAGAGCCCATCCGCCACGAGTCACGACATGGCGAGGGTCTCGATCGAGGGGTTGAGCGACCCGGATGGCGATGGCGTGACCGTGCGGGTCACCGCGATCACCCAGGACGAGCCGGTGCGGAGCGGCCAGGGTCCAGGCTCGAAGGGCCCCGCGTCCGTTCCACACTGTCCGGACGCGACGATCGACGGCGGCCAGGCCCTGATCCGCTGGGAGCGCGACGGCGCGGGGAACGGGCGCGAGTACGCGTTGCGATTCACCGCCGCGGACGACTGCGGGGCGACCAGCGAGGGCCAAGTGACCGTGTGCGTGCCGCATGACCCTGCCTCGCCGTGCGTGGACGACGGCCAGCGCTTCAACTCCCTGGCGTGCGATGGCGCGAGCGGAACGGCGCCAGCCGGGGAGCCTTTGCTTCTGCCCGTGCCACGGGCGGGCGGCGCCGATCTGCGATACGCGATCGCGGAGGCGGCGGTGGTGCGGCTCGAGGTGTACGACCTGCTCGGGCGCCGGCTCGCTGTCGTGGCGAACGGCTGGCGGCCCGCGGGGGCGTACGAGGCCCGATGGCGCGCCGGTCACGCAGCGGGAGTCTACTTCGCGCGTCTGACGATCGGGCAGCAGGGCTACGTGAAGCGCTTCGCGCTCCTGCCGTGATCGCTGGGCGATAGCGCAGGGGCGCCGGTGCGTGTCGGAGCACCCGGCGCCCGCTCTGCGCACTCCGCCCGGTCAGGCGAAGTTCCCTCTGCCGCGCCCGATCCCATGCTCGGGCGCGGCGCGGCCGAAGTCCGTTCCCCCCTCAGCCCGCGATGTGCAGCCACATCTATCCCCCGGGCCTCCCGGGGCCCGGGGTTCCGGCGAGTCCCTGCTCGTCGGAGCATCGTGCAGCGGTCGACGCGCGACGAACCGGGTTCGGTCAGTCCATCACGACATCGGGTTCACCCGACATGTTCGGGACCATCCC
>Ga0209811_10000766_pt1 | contig 12043 bp, 13 predicted proteins | sample Coa_R1_6_FD_187161 | JGI IMG/M metagenome (GOLD analysis project Ga0209811, IMG submission 187161) | Surface soil microbial communities from Centralia Pennsylvania, which are recovering from an underground coalmine fire. - Coalmine... | ecosystem: Environmental > Terrestrial > Soil >...
CCCGGCCCGACCAACGTGCCGGACCGGGTGCTGCGCGCGATCGACCGCGCCACCATGGACCATCGCGGCCCGGAATTCGGCAAGATGGGCCTGGAGATCCTCGAAGGCCTGAAGTCGGTATTCCAGACGAAGCAGCCGGTGGTGATCTACCCGGCGTCGGGTACGGGCGCGTGGGAAGCCGCGCTCGTCAACACGCTCTCGGCCGGCGACCGCGTGCTCATGTTCGAGACCGGCCATTTCGCCACCCTGTGGAACAAGATGGCGACGAAGCTCGGGCTGTCGGTCGATCTCGTTCCTACCGACTGGCGCCGCGGCGTCGATCCCGCCGCGGTCGAGGCGAAGCTGAAGGAAGACAAGCAGCATTCGATCAAGGCCGTGTGCGTGGTGCACAACGAGACATCCACCGGTGCGACCAGCCGCATCGGCGCGATCCGCAAGGCGATCGACGCGGCGGGACATCCCGCGCTGTACATGGTCGACACGATCTCCTCGCTCGCCTCGATCGACTACCGCCACGACGAGTGGGGCGTCGACGTCACCGTCGCGGGCTCGCAAAAAGGCCTGATGCTGCCGCCGGGCCTGTCGTTCAACTGCGTGAGCGAGAAGGCGCGCAAGGCCTCCGCTTCCGCCAAGCTGCCTCGCTCCTACTGGAGCTGGGACGAAATGCTCTCGAACAACAAGACGGGGTACTTCCCGTATACGCCGGCGACGAACCTGCTCTATGGCTTGCACGAAGCCCTGCAGATGCTCCGGGATGAAGGGTTGCCCAACGTATTTGCGCGCCACAACCGTCACGCCGAGGCGACGCGGCGCGCGGTGCGCGCCTGGGGCCTGGAGATCCTGTGCAACGTGCCCGAGGAGCAGTCGAGCTCGCTCACCGCGGTGATGATGCCCGCGGGCCACGACGCCGACCGCCTTCGCAAGATCATCCTCGAGGCCTACGACATGTCGCTCGGCACGGGCCTCGGACGCCTCGCAGGAAAAGTATTTCGCATCGGGCACCTCGGCGATTTCAACGACCTCACTCTCGCCGGCACCCTCGCCGGCGTGGAGATGGGTCTCGAGCTCGCCGGAGTGCCTCACAAGAAGGGCGGCGTGCTCGCAGCCTTCGAGCATCTCACCGAGAGCGCACGCGCGCCGTCCCGCAAAGTCGCTTAACCCTCTAGGAGGAGGAGTCACATGAAGCAATCGCGCACGGCCGCTTGGGCGGCCATTCCGTTCGCCATCGTCATAACTGCCGCTGCGGCGCCCGCGCCTGCCGCCTGGGAACCGACCAAGCCGGTCGAGATCGTCGTCGCTGCCGGAGCCGGCGGCGCATCCGACCAGATGGCGCGGATGATGCAGGCGGCGATCCAGAAGAACAAGCTGATGAAGCAGCCGATGGTGGTGTCGCTGAAAGGCGGCGCGTCGGGCGCCGAGGCGCTGATGTACATGAAATCGGGCGCCGGCGACCCCAACCGCGTCCTCATCGCCTACTCGCTCATCTACATGCTGCCGATCTCGGCCAAGATCCCGTTCAACTGGCGCGAGCTGACGCCGGTCGCGCTGGTCGCGCTCGACCAGTTCGTGCTCTGGGACAACACCACTCTGCCGCAGGCGAACGTCAAGGACTTCATCGCCGCCGCCAAGTCGGCCAACCCGCCGTTCAAGATGGGCGGCACCGGCTCGCGGCGCGAGGACCAGGTCCTGTCCGTCTTCGTCGAGAAGAAAACCGGAGTGAAGTTCGCCTACCTGCCGTACAAGTCGGGCGGCGAGGCGGCGACCCAGCTGGTCGGCAACCACACCCAGGCGAACGTCAATAACCCCTCGGAGAACCTCGAAGTGTGGCGCGCCGGCCAGGTGCGCGCGCTGTGCGTGTTCGACAAGGAGCGCATTTCGTACAAGACCAAGGTCACCGACAAGCAATCCTGGAACGACATCCCGACCTGCAAGGAAGAGGGCCTGGACGTGCAGTACCTCATGCTGCGGGCGATGTTCCTCCCCGGAAAAGTGACGCCGGAGCAGAAGGAGTTCTACGTCGATCTCTTCAGGAAAGTGTCGCAGACCGCCGACTACAAGGACTACCTGGAAAAGCAGGCGCTCAAGCCCGCCTTCCTCACCGGCAATGCGATGCAGAAGTTCCTCGAGGAAGACGACGCGCTCAACAAGAGCCTGATGATCGAAGCGGGCTTCGACAAGAACTGAATGTCTGAGCCGACCGAGGAACCGCGCGCGGTCGCGAGCACGCGCGCGGTCGACATCGTCGTTTCCCTGCTGCTCGCCGCCTTTGCGGCCGTGATGGCCTGGGACAACTGGAAGAGCGGCGCCGGCTGGGCGTCCGACGGCCCGAAGTCGGGCTACTTCCCCTTCTATCTGGCGCTGCTTCTCGGCGGAGCGAGCCTCTTCGGCCTCGTCAAGGCGACCGCCGATCGGGCGGGCGCCGACAAGCCCTTCGTCAATCGCGACCAGTTGCGGCGCGTGATGCAGGTGCTGGTGCCGACGTTTCTCTTCTGTCTTTTCACGCAGTGGCTCGGCCTGTACGTCGCGAGCTTCCTTCTCATCGCCGGCTTCATGCGCTGGGTCGGCGGAATCGCGTGGTGGAAGTCGCTGCTGACGAGCGTCATCTTCGCGGCCGCCATGTTCGTCACGTTCGATGTCGCGTTCGACGTCATCATGCCCAAGGGGCCGATCGAAGCCCTGCTCGGGTTCTGACCGTGGAAGCGCTCGGCCTCCTGCTGCACGGCTTCGAGGTCCTGCTCACCTTCAAGATCCTGTCCCTGATGATGGTGGGCCTGGTGCTCGGCATCTTCGTCGGCGTGCTGCCGGGCCTGGGCGGCCCGAACGGCGTCGCGATCCTGCTGCCGCTCACCTTCACCATGGAGCCGACCTCGGCGATCGTGATGCTCTCGTGCATCTACTGGGGCGCGCTCTTCGGCGGAGCGATCACGTCCATCCTGTTCAACATCCCCGGCGAAGCCTGGTCGGTGGCCACGACCTTCGACGGCTACCCGATGGCGCAGCAGGGCAAGGCGGCCGAAGCGCTGACCGCCGCGTTCACGTCCTCGTTCATCGGATCGCTGGTCGCGGTGCTGCTCATCACCTTCCTCGCGCCGGGCATCGCCTCGTTCGCGCTGCGTTTCGGGCCGCCCGAATTCTTCGCCGTCTACTTCCTCACCTTCTGCTCGTTCGTCGGTCTGGGCAAGGAAGAGAAGCACAAGACCATCATCTCGATGTCGCTCGGGCTCCTCCTCACCGCCATCGGCATGGACACGGTGTCGGGACAGCTGCGCATGACCTTCGGCTCGGACAATCTCCTGCGCGGCATCAACTTCCTGGTCGCGGTCATCGGCCTGTTCGGCATCAGCGAGATCCTGCTGACCATGGAAGAGCGCCTCGCGCTGCGCGGCCACGCCGCAGCGATCAGCTTGCGTGTCGTATTCAAGGTATGGAGGGAGATGCCGCGGTACTGGGCGACGCTGCTGAGATCGTCGGCGATCGGTTGCTGGCTGGGCATCACTCCGGGCGGGGCCATCGCCGCCTCGTTCATGGGCTACAACGTCGCGAAGCGCTTCTCCAAGGACAAGGAGAGTTTCGGCAAGGGCCGCATCGAGGGCGTGTTCGCGCCCGAGACCGCGGCGCACGCCTCGGGCACGTCGGCGCTCCTGCCGATGCTCGCGCTCGGCATACCCGGCTCGGGCACCGCGGCGATCCTGCTCGGCGGCCTCATGGTGTGGGGCCTGAATCCGGGCCCCTTGCTCTTCGTCGAGCACAAGGACTTCGTCTGGGGCCTGATCGCCTCCATGTACCTCGGCAACGTCGTCGGCCTCGTCATCGTGCTCTCCACGGTGCCGCTCTTCGCCGCGGTGCTGCGCGTGCCCTTCGCCGCCATCGCGCCGATGATCGTGGTGTCGTGCGCGGTCGGCGCCTACGCGATCCAGAACGCCATGTTCGACGTCTGGCTGATGCTCGTCTTCGGCGTCGTCGGCTACGTGTTCAAGAAGATCAACATCCCGCTCGCGCCGTTTACCCTGGCGCTCGTCCTCGGCAACCGCGCCGAGGATTCCTTCCGGCTGTCGATGATCGGATCGGCGGGCGACCTGCGCGTTTTCTGGTCGAACAGCCTGGTCGGCTCGATCGCCACGCTCGCGCTCGTCCTGCTGTTCTGGCCGCTCATCTCCGCGGCGATCGAACGGCTGCGCGGTGCGCTGGTCAAAACCACGACATGACCATGTCCATGGAAATCCTTCTCGCGCGCGAAGGCGATATCGCCACCGTCACCCTCAACAACCCCGAGCGGCTGAACGCGCTCAACCTCGCCATGTGGAAGCGCCTGGGCGAGGCCATGCGCGAGCTCGACCGCGACAAGGCGCTGCGCTGCGTGGTGGTGCGCGGCGCGGGCGAGCAGGCCTTCGCCGCGGGCGCCGATATCTCGGAGTTCGAGAAGACGCGCAACAACTCCAGGGTCGCACGGAAATACGGCGAGCAGCTCGAGAAGACGATGGACGCGATCGCGCGCTGCCGCCATCCGGTGGTGGCGATGATCCACGGCGCCTGCGTCGGCGGCGGCCTTGAGATCGTTTCGCAATGCGACCTGCGGATCTGCGGGACCTCCAGCCGCTTCGGCATCCCCATCAACAGGCTCGGGCTGGTCGTCGGCTACGGCGAGATGGGAGGCCTGATCGATCTCATCGGCCGCGCGGCGGCGATGGAAATCCTGCTGGAAGGCCGGATTCTCTCCGCGGCGGAGGCGAAGGACATGGGGCTGGTGAACCGCGTCGTCGCCGACGACAAGGTCGCGGAGGAAGCGGTGGCCGCGGCGCGCCGCATCGCCGCCGGGGCGCCGCTGGTCGCGCGCTGGCACAAGAAGTTCGCGCGGCGCCTGGCGCAGCCGCGCCCGGTCGGCAAGACCGAACGCAACGAAGCATACGCCTGCTACGACACCGCGGATTTCCGCGAGGGCGTGGCGGCGTTTCTTGCGAAGCGCAAACCCGAGTTCAAAGGAAAATAGCCATGCGACTGCACATCATTGCAAGCCTGCTCGTTCTCTCCCTCGCCGCATCCGCCTACGCCGCCGACGACAGCCTCGACAAGGCCGCGAAGAAGACCTCGGACGGCATGGGCAACCTGCTTAAAGGCATGGGCCAGGAAGTGAAGAAGACCGGCATCGGCAGCGACGGCAAGAAGGACGACAAGAAGGCTGCAAAAGCAGGCAAGGAAGACAAGAAGTAGCCTTGCCCCGCTGATTGAACGCGGATCCCTCGCGGGCGTCTAAGGCTTCGGGGGAGCTTTCACTGGAGACCGCATCCATGCGAATCGTTATGACCGCTGCACTCATCGCGGCGCTGAGCGGCGCCGCCTACTCTGCCGACGACAGCCTCGACAAGGCCGCGAAAAAAACGAGCGACGGCTTCGGCAACCTGCTGAACGCCATGGGGCAGGAAATAAAGAAGATCGGCGACGAGGGCAAGAAGGGCGAAAAGAAGGACGAGAAGAGGCCCGCGGCGAAAGCCGATCCCAACCCCAAGGAAAGCCGAAGCAACCCCTAGGCGCCGAACAGCTCGCTGAAGCTCTCGCGGCCCTTGGGCGTGATGTGCACGATGCGCGAGCGGCGCTGGCGCAGTATCCATCCCCGGTCGAGGTAGATCCTCAGCAGCGCCTCACCCAGCGCGCCGCCGAGGTGCGCGCGCCGCTCGGTCAGATCGACGCAGGTCCGCGCAAACACCCGCCGCGCGGCGTGCGCCTGCGCGAGATCCACGCCGAGCGCGCCGAGTTTCCTCCCGCCGAGCGGTGTGACGGTGAAATCCCGCCCGTCGGCCGCCAGCCACCGCTCCTTCAGCATGCTTTCGAGGATTTTCACGGCAGTCTTGCCGGCCAGATGCTCGTAGCAGGTCCGGGCGTGGAGGAACTCGACCGGGACCTCGGGCGAAGGCAGAGGAGGACGCGGCGAGCGCGGCCGCGACACGACGCCGAGCGAGGCCATCGCCTCGACCACCTCGGCGACCTCCGGATTCGCGATCCTGAAATAGCGGTGGCGCCCCTGCACCTCGGCGGCGAGCAGGCCGCCGCGCACGAGCTTGGCGAGGTGCCCGCTCGCCGACTGCGCCGAGATGTTCGCGCAGTACGCGAGCTCTCCCGCCGGGCGCGTCGCGCAGCCGATCAGCGACCAGACGATCTTCGCTCGCGCCGGGTCGGCGAGCAGCGCGGCGATGCGGGGGAGGTCGGGGGCGTCATCCATATTTCACCTGAACGTGAAACATGCATGTTACCCCGCGCGGATAATGACGTCTATCCCGCGATCGGCGGGTAATCCACGCCAAGGAGCAGCCATGCACGCAGAGCCCGTTGCGAGAGACGTAGACGTTCTCGGGAAGCTCAACGCCGGCTACATCGACTCGGTCCAGCACTCGGACGTACGCTGGTTCGAGAAGAATCTCGCCGAGGATTTCCTGAACAGCAATCCCGACTGCTCGCTCGTCGACCGCGAAGGCTTTCTCGATCAGGTCGGACGGCCGGCGCCGTTCACAAATCTCCGCGCAGAGGACGTGCGCATCCGAGTCCTGGGCGATGTCGCCATCATCCACGCGCGGACGCGCTACACCTGGGCCGACGGCCGCGACGCCTCCGGCCGTTACACCGATATCTGGGCGCGGCGCGGAGGGCAGTGGGTGTGCGTCGCCGCCCAAGTTGTCCGCGGCTGAGCTAATCTAGGGAGCGATGGTCCGCTCCCGGATCGACCACATCGTCGTCACCGCCGCCTCGCTCGCCGAGGGCGTCGACTACGTGCGCCGCGAGCTCGGCGTCGCGCCGCAAACGGGCGGCGAGCACGAGCGCATGGGAACGCACAACTGCCTGCTCAAGCTCGGCGACAAGCTCTTTCTCGAAGTCATCGCCGCCAACCCGGCCGCTCCCCATCCGGGCCGGCCGCGCTGGTTCCAGCTCGACGAGCCCGAGTCGGTCAAGGCGCCCCGCCTCGCGACCTGGGTCGCGCGGTGCGACTACATTCACGCGCTCGCACCGGCGTCCCTGGGGAAGATCGAAACCCTGACCCGCGGAAGCTTCCGGTGGCTGATCACGATCCCCGACGACGGCAAACTACCGCTCCAGGGCGTGGCTCCGACGCTGATCGAGTGGCGATCGGAATCGCACCCCGCGGACGAGCTCAAGGATCTGGGCTGCTCGCTCGTCCGCTTCGAGGGTATTCATCCCCAACCCGAAAGGGTGACCAGCATGCTGCGGTCGATCGGGTTCGTCGGCGAATTCCCGGTGTCAGCGGGCGACGTGCCCGGCCTCGCTGCTCACATTCAGACGCCCGCCGGGGGGCGGTTGCTGCGCTAGCCGGGACCCGCGCCCGGGATGATTCCCGGCGCGAGGCCGTAGCAATGGTCCGAGATCTCGCAGGGCCTGCACCACCACACGCGCTCGCGCTCCGCGTGAGCGACGCAGTGCTGGAACGCGCGGCGGATCATGCGCAGCCGGAACGGCTGGCCGAACACGTAGGGATGAATCGAGACGTTCATCACCAGCGGGTGGCCTTCGCTCTGCTCCACCATCTCGTCGAACTGCTCGACGATCATGTCGCAGAAGTCGCTCGCGTCCTGCTTGCGATGGATCACGACCTGCGAGTCGTTGAGCTCGATCGGGTAGGGCACCGACAGGATCGGCCCCGAGCGCGTGCGCATCCACACCGGCTGGTCGTCCATCGGCCAGTCCATGAGGTAGCGGTACCCCAGCGCCTTCAGGAGATCGGGCGTGTTTGCCGTCTCGTAGGCGCCCGCGCCCATCCAGCCCTTGGGCGCCTTGCCTTCGCGGCGCGTGATCGTTTCGGTCACCTCGCGCAGGATTCGCTCCTCGTCGGGCTGCGACAGCCCGCGCAGGTTCTCCGCGTTGGTGCGCCCGTGCGCGACGACCTCGTCGCCGCGCTTGCGGATCGCGTCCATGATCTGCGGCGCGTAGTCGTAGAGCAGGCTGTTGCAGTTGTGCCCGGCGGGCAGCTGCAACTCGTCGAGCAGGTCGAACAGGCGCCAGATGCCGATTCGGTTGCCGTAGTCGCGCCAGGAATAGTTGCGGTGCGTCTGCGGCTCGCCGGTCTTCGCCGGGTCGTGGCCGAGCCCTGAGCCGAAGGCGAACCATTCGATATTGGTGGTGACGGTGAAGGCGAGGCGCCTGCCGCCGGGCCAGCTGTAGTCCTTGCGCTCCGGGAGCGGGACGTAGTCGTACCGGTCGTGCTGCGGCAGCGGGAATTCCACGCTGCTAGTCCGCTTTTGCCCCGGAGGCCTTTACCACCGGCGCGAGCTTGGCGATCTCCTTCTCGAGCATCTCGTGAAACGCTTCCGGGCTGCTCGAGATCGCGTCCGCGCCGAGCTGCTGGAAAACGTTCTTGATCTCGTCGGTCGCCACGACCTTGGCGAATTCGGCGTTGAGCTTCTTCACGACCGCGGCGTCCATGCCTTTGGGGCCGAGGACCCCGCTGTAGAGAATGATCTCGAAATTCGGCACGCCCGCCTCGATCATGGTCGGCACCTCGGGCGCGGTGGACACCCGTTTCGGCGTCGTGACCGCGAGCGCGCGCAGCTTCCCGGCCTTGGCGTTCGACACCGCGGGCGGCATGGTCGAGAACACGTAGGTCACGTCCCCCGCCAGGATGGCCTGGGTCGCAGGCCCGCTCCCCTTGTAGGGGACGTGCAGCACCTGCAGGCCTTCGCGGCTGTTGAACAGCTCGCTCGCGAGGTGGAGGATCGTGCCGGTCCCCGAGGAGCCGTAGGTGTACTTCCCCGGGCTCGCCTTGAGCAGCGCCGCGAGCTCCTTGACGCTCTTCGCGGGCGTGGTCGGATGCACCACGAGCATCAGCGGCGTGGAGGCGACCAGCGTGACGGTCGTGAAATCCTTCACCGAGTCGTACGGCAGCTTCGCATAGAGGCTGGCGTTGATCGCGTGCGAAGTGATGTCCTGGAGCCAGATGGTGTAGCCGTCGGGGACGGCCTTGGCCACGGCGTCGCCCGCGATGGTCGTGCCCGCTCCCGGCTTGTTCTCGACGATCACCGGCTGGCCGATGGTCGTGGTCATCTTTGCCGCGACCGCGCGCCCGAGCACGTCCGAGATGCCGCCGGCGGCGAACCCCACCACCATCTTGATCGGCCGGTTCGGGTAGTCGGACTGCGCTCGCGCCTGCCCGACGAATGCGATGCCTGCCGCGAAGGCGGCGAGCCCGAGAATCCTGTGCATGGTCCTTCCCCCGAAAAACGCTAAACCACTTTCCTCTGCCGGAGCGTCGCGATCGCCGCCTTGTCGTAGCCGAGCCCCTTGAGGATTTCCTCGGTGTGCTCGCCGACCTCGGGCGGCGCCACGGCGATGCTCGCCGGCGTGCGCGACAGCTTCACCGCCTGGTTGACGATGCGGAGCTCGCCGAGCTTCGGGCTCTTCACGCCGACCGCGGCGCCGATGTGCTTCACCTGCGGATCGTCGAACATCTTGTCGATCGAATAGATCGGCCCGCAGGGGACCTCGGCCTTCGTGAGGATCACGATCCACTCCGTGGTCGTCTTCGATGCGAGCGCCTTGCCGATCTCGGCGTTGAGCGCGACGCGGTTCTTCGAGCGGTTCTGGTCGCCCTTGAAGTCCTCGCGATCGAGCATGTCGGGTCGCCCGATGCCTTCGCACACGCGCCGCCACATGCCTTCGCCCGTCGCGGCGATGTTCATGTAGCCGTCCTTGGTCTTGTACGCCGAGGTCGGCATGCTGGTCGGGTGATCGTTGCCCGCCTGTCCCGGAGCCTTGCCCGTCTGAAGGAAGCGCGCCGCCTGGAAGTCGAGCAGCGCGATCTGCGACATGAGGAGGTTCGACTGCACCCACTGGCCTTCGCCGGATTTCTCGCGCTCGAGCAGCGCCGTCATGATGCCGAGCGCGGCGAACAGGCCGGCCGAGATATCCGCCACCGCGGTTCCGGCGCGCACCGGCCCCTGGCCGGGCAGCCCGGTGATCGACATCAGGCCGCCCATCCCTTGAGCGATCTGGTCGAATCCCGGCCGGTCGCGGTACGGCCCGTCCTGCCCGAACCCCGAGATGCTCGCGAGGACGATGCGCGGGTTGACCTTCTTCAGCGACTCGTAGTCGATGCCCAGGCGGAACTTCACGTCGGGGCGATAGTTCTCGACCACCACGTCGGCGTCCTTCACGAGCTTCATGAAGATCGCGACGCCCTCCTTGTCCTTGAGGTTGAGCGTCAGCGAGCGCTTGTTCCGGTGCAGGTTCTGGAAATCGGGCCCGTCGCGCGGGCCGCCCATGGTGTCCGCCTCCAGGCTGGGCGGCGTCTCGATCTTGATGACGTCCGCGCCGAAGTCGGCGAGCTGGCGCACGCAGGTCGGGCCGGCGCGCACGCGCGAGAGATCGAGGACGCGAAAACGCGCAAGCGCGGTGGAAGCCGGGACGTGGGGCATGGCCAATACGGGATTTGCGGATGAAAAGGACCGCTATGATAACCTTTCGACGGGGAGAGCAAATGTCCGCTCGCGATCAGGATCTGCACGAAATCCGGGAAGCCGTGGCGAAGCTGTGCGCGACCTTCCCGATGGAATACTGGCGCGCCACCGACCGCGAGCGGCGCTACCCGACCGAGTTCGTTCGCGCCCTCACGCAGGCGGGGTGGCTTTCGTGCCTCATCCCCGAGGAATACGGCGGAGCGGGCCTTCCCCTTTCCACCGCGGCGGCGGTGCTCGAGGAGATCCAGAGGAGCGGCGCGAACGGCGCCGCCTGCCACGCCCAGATGTACACCATGGGCACGGTGCTGCGGCACTGCAACGAGGCCCAGAAGAGAAAGTATCTGCCGAAGATCGCGACCGGCGAGCTGCGCCTGCAGGCCTTCGGCGTGACCGAGCCCAGCGCCGGCACCGACACCTCCTCGATCCGCACCACGGCGTCGAGGAAGGGCGACCGCTACGTGATCAACGGGCAGAAGGTGTGGACCTCGCGCGCCGAGCACTCCGACCTGATGCTGCTCCTCGCCCGCACCACGCCTCGCGACGAAGCGAAGCGAACCGAGGGCATGTCGGTATTCATTGTCGACATGAAAGCGGCGCTGGGGAAAGGCCTCACGATCCGGCCGATCCGCACCATGATCAACCACGCCACCACCGAGGTGTTCTTCGAGAACCTGGAGATCCCCGCCGAAAACCTCGTCGGCGAGGAAGGCAAGGGCTTCCGCTACATCATCGACGGCATGAACGCCGAGCGGATCCTCATCGGCGCCGAATGCATCGGCGATGCGAAATGGTTTCTCGCCAAGGCCACCGCCTACGCCGGCGAGCGGAAGGTTTTTGGCCGCCCGATCGGCCAGAACCAGGGGGTGCAGTTCCCGATCGCGCGCGCACACATGGCGACCGAGGCCGCGGCGCTGATGGTCGAGCGCGCCGCGGGCCTCTACGATGCGGGCAAGCCCTGCGGCCCGGAAGCCAACATGGCGAAGCAGCTCGCCGCCGAGGCCTCGTGGCAGGCGGGCGACATGTGCCTGCAGACCCATGGCGGGTTCGGCTTCGCCGAGGAATACGACATCGAACGCAAGTTCCGCGAGACGCGCCTCTACCAGATTGCGCCGATATCCACGAATCTCGTGCTCTGCTACATCGCCGAGCACGTGCTGCACCTGCCGAGGTCCTACTAGAGACCGGCGTTTTGAGGAGAAAGAGATGAAGAAGAAATTTTTGTCCGCGGCATGCGGACTTGCCGCGATCCTTGCGTGGAGCACTGCCTCATCGCAGAGCTCGGCGCAGGACTTTCCCAGCCGCGCAGTCAAGATGCTGGTGCCGAACGCGCCCGGCAGCTCGATCGACACCATGAGCCGCATCGTCGCCGCGAAGCTCGGCGATGCCCTCGGCCAGTCGGTGTTCGTCGAGAACCGCGACGGCGCGGGCGGCCTGATCGGCGTCGAGGCCGGCAAGAACGCGAAGCCCGACGGCTACACGCTGATCTGTGCCTCGAACGGCTCGATGATCATCGCGCCGCTCCTGAAGAAGACGCCGCCCTACGACGCGGTCGCCGACTTCGAGCCCATCACCAAGCTCGGCACCATCAC
>Ga0209811_10000767_pt1 | contig 12035 bp, 10 predicted proteins | sample Coa_R1_6_FD_187161 | JGI IMG/M metagenome (GOLD analysis project Ga0209811, IMG submission 187161) | Surface soil microbial communities from Centralia Pennsylvania, which are recovering from an underground coalmine fire. - Coalmine... | ecosystem: Environmental > Terrestrial > Soil >...
GGAGGCTGTGTTTGAGCAACCGCTAAGCTTGTGGCGCCGAGCGCCAGCAGAGCTACGAGCAATGAGCTTCGATGTGTCATCTTGAATCTCCCAACGCTGTGTCCTATCGCACCCGCGGAGCATCGCGGTTGCGCCAGTCTGGCGATATCAGGTACAGCCGCGGATACCGGTGAGATCGCGCTGACGTAGCGGTTCAGCGACGCGAGCTCCTACTGGACCGTGCCGTCGCGGCCGCGAGGCCTCCCGCTGTTGCTGCGAGTCACCCTCGTGTAGCGTGTGGTCGCACGGATATCAAGGAGGGCCCGATGAGCACCGGACCGGGGCGCTGGCGAACCCAGGGCGTTCGCATCATCCGCGCCGACGAACTCGACGACGCCACCGCGCAGACGCTTGGAATGCACCGCCGCGCCGCCGTCACGACCGCCAGGACCGGGGCGAGCAAGCTGTGGGCGGGTACGGTGACGATTGACGCCAAGGCGAAAACCGGCGCCCATCATCACGGCGATCTCGAGAGTGTGATTTATGTGGTGCGTGGTGTCGCGCGCTTGCGATGGGGCGATCATCTGGAGTTCATGGCGGAGGCCTCGCCGGGGGATTTCATTTACGTGCCGCCGTACGTGCCGCACCAGGAAATCAACGCCAGCGACGAATTGCAGCTGCACTGCGTGCTGGCGCGCAGCGGGCAGACCGGCCTTGTCGTCAATCTGGACATTACGCCGGTGGAAGTGCCCGAGTTGGTTCGCTGGATCGATGATCTGCACCGGTAGCCCTTTACTGCCCGCCCGGAATTGACAACGTGCTTCCGGGGAAGAACCCCACGGCCGCCACGCTTCTCGCGAAGCCGGTGAAGTACATTCCCGCCGGAAACCTCGCCGTACTGCGGCGCCAGGCGCGCGATTGTCGGGCGTGCCCGCTGTGGAGGCGGGCCACGCAGACCGTCTTCGGGGCCGGACCGGCACGCGCGCAGATCATGTTGGTCGGTGAGCAACCGGGTCTGCAGGAGGATCTGCAAGGCGTGCCGTTCGTGGGTCCCGCCGGGCAGTTGCTCGACCGCGCTCTGCAGGCGGCGGGGCTTGACAGGCGGGCGCTCTATCTCACCAACACCGTCAAGCACTTCAAGTACGCGCCGCGCGGCAAGCTGCGCCTGCACAAGCGGGCCAATGCCGCAGAACAGGAGGCCTGCCGCGCGTGGCTGGCGGCTGAGATCAGCCGCCTGCAGCCACGGCTCCTCGTCGCGCTCGGCGCCATGGCGGCGCAAACCGTGTTCGGCGCTTCGTTCCGCCTCAGCGCGCAGCGCGGGCGCTGGCACACGCTCGGTGAAGGCACGCGGGCGTGCGCGACCTGGCACCCTGCGGCCGTGTTGCGCGCGCCTGGGGAGCAACGCGCCAAGTTATATGGGGAGCTCGTGCGCGATCTGACCGCGGTCAGGCGGCAGTGACGGCGGCCCGCGCTCGGTCGTCCCGTTACCGGGGCAGGTCTCCCGCGGGCGGAATGGGCGCAGTCGGCGACGGCGGGCTGGGTGGCGGCGGGGTCGGCGGAGCGACGGCTGCCGGTGGCACCGGCGCCGGGGGGATCGCCTCAGGGGGCGGGACGCCGGGGGGCGGCGGCTGCGCTGGCGGCAGAATCTCGCCGGGCGGGGGCGGCACCGTGCCCGGTGGCACGGGTGAGCGCGGGGGTCGCGTAATCTGCGCCACGGCCGCGAACGCCACTAACAGCCCGCAGGCCAGGGAGACGCTTGCGAGGGCAGGCTTCATTGGAATGCATCCTTTTATCCTGCCTGAAGCCTAGGCCGCCGGGGCCACGGGGGGATCCCGGCGAACCGCCCGAACGCGTGTCAGAGAAGATCGACGGCGCCGCTTGAGCAGCGGGCCCCGCTGGGACTAGGCAGCCCCGGCGCTGCGGCGGCGTATGGCCTTGAGCGCGCGAAAGCGGCCCGTCACCGACAGCTGCTCCCGGCTGGCGTGGCCATTCCAGAGCGCATTGCGGCGCGCCACGAAGACGCTCTTGGACAGTGCCTCCAGCGAACCGGCCTTGGCGAACAGGAACCCTTGGCCCGCCACGCATCCCAAGGCCAGGAGCGCCTCCACCTGGGGCTCAAGCTCGATGCCTTCGGCGACCGTGTCCAGCCCGAGCGTCTCGCCCAGGGTGATGACCGCGCTCGCCAGTTCCGGCCCGTTGTCAGAATTGGTCAGCCGGCTGACGAAGGAGCGGTCGATCTTCAGCATATCGATCGGGAAACGGTGCAGGTACGAGAGCGAGGAGTACCCGGTGCCGAAATCGTCGATCGCGAGGCGCACGCCGAGTGCCTTCAGGCGATGGAACCGCTCCAGGTTCGCGTCGGTGTTGTACATGATCGTGCTCTCGGTGAGCTCGATGACGAGGTTGCCCGCTTCAAAGCCCGATTCGCGCAGCGCCTCCGACACGTCCTGCACCAGCTCGCCATGCTGCAGGTGGCGCCCGGAGATGTTGACTGCCAGCCGCAGCTCCGTGCCGCCGGCTACGGACTTGCGCCAGGCGCTCATATCAAGGCAGGCCCGGTGCAGCACCCAGCGACCGAGTTTGTCGATCTGGCCGCACTCCTCCACCACCTGGATGAAGCGGGCCGGCAGCAACACGCCCAGCTGCGGGTGCCGCCAGCGCACCAGCGCCTCGACCCCCAGCAGACAGCGGCTGCTCAGGTCCACGATCGGCTGGTACTCGATGAAGAACTCCTCGCGCGCCAGTGCCCGGCTGATATCCGCCTCCAGCCGCAGCCGCTCGTGCAGCATGTCCTGCATCTGTGCCTGGAAGGTGATGTGACGATTCTTGCCGGCCGCCTTTGCGTGGTACATCGCGATGTCGGCGTTGCTCAGCAGCGTCTCGGCGCTGGCGTTGCGGGTCGAGAAGGCGACCCCGATACTGGCACCGACGCGCACCTCCATGCCGTTCAGCGCAAACGGCATGTCGAGCGTGGCGATCAGCGCGTCCGCCAGGCGCTCCACCTCCGTCACCGTCCTGACGCCTTCCACCAGGATCGAGAATTCGTCGCCGCCGAGGCGCGCCACGGTGTCCGCGGAGCGCGTGGTCTTCATGATCCGCTGCGCCACGGCCTGCAGCAGCCGATCGCCGGCATCGTGGCCCAGCGAGTCGTTGATGTTCTTGAAGTTGTCCAGGTCGAGGAACATGACCGCCACGAAATTCTGGGCGCGCTGCGCGAGCGCCAGGGCATGCTGCACGCGGTCCCGGAACAGGTTGCGGTTCGCCAGCAGCGTCAGGGGGTCGTGGAAGGCGAGCTGCCGCAGCTGCTCCTCGAGCGCCTTACGTTCACTGATGTCGCGGAAGTTGAGCGCCAGCCCCTGCACGGCGGGGTCCTCCATGAGGTTGCTGCCCACGCCCTCGACCACGCAACGCTTCATGTCGCGCTCGATTCGCAGCTCCACCGGCCCCACCGTGCCGGCGGAGGTGGCCGCGACCTCGGCGAGAAACTGCTTGAGTCGCTCGCCGTCCTCACCCCGCCAAAGCTCGGGCAGGCTGTTACCGATGACCGCCTCGGACACCAGCCCGAGCGTGCGCTCCGAGGAGGGCGATACGAACCGCACCACCCCGTCGGGAGCGACGATCATGATGACGTCGGAGGCGTTCGCGATCAGTGAGGCGTAACGATCCTCGACGATGCGGGCCGCCTTGCGCTCGCGGATCACCGCGTCCCCGCGCAGCACCACGCCCTGGCGCACCATCAGCAGCAGCGTCAGGGCGAACACCACCATGGTCATGACGGTGGCCGGCCCGCCGATGTCTCCGCGGCTGAAGTACACCAGCACCAGGAAGGCGGCCAACATCGCCGCGTGCGGCAGCGAGCGCGCCAGGACATCGGAGGCCTGGGAGGCCGCCTTGGTGACCGGCGCGCGGTTGCGCAGCTGTTCGCGCGAGGCGGCGGCCATCGGCGCGTAGCAGCACAGGTAGAGCACATCCTGGAACTGGCCGGGCAGGTAATAGCCGCGCACCTTGGCGAGCGACCACAGCACATCGGCCATGAACATGATGGCGTAGCCGCCGAGCAGCAAGAGTGGCACCCGCCGGCCGGCCACGCTGCCGGAGCCGGCGAGCAGCGTCACGCCGAGCATCAGCAGCAAAATGCAGTCGAGTGCCGCGTAAGCCTCGCTCAGCGCCTGCCTCAGAAAGTCCACTTCGGAGGCGGTCGCCGCCGGGCGAATCACCAGGAACCAGAAGAACGCCCCGAAGCCGACGACAAAGATGGTGGCATCCAGGGACAGCTGCACCCAGGGCACGCGCACCGCGGCTGCACGGATCAGGTACAGCGCGCCAACCGTGGAGGCGAGGTAGAACGCGCTGTAGAAGGCATCGGCAGGACCTGGGAAGGGATCATGGCCGCGCAGCCACGAGGTGGCCCCGATCGTGACCCCGATCGAGTACAGGGCGAGTGCGCCGCCGAGCACCTGCCACGCCCTGCGCATCGGGCCGGGCGCCGTATAGCGCGCCGTCGCGCCCAAGAGCACCGCCGTGGCGAGCGCGGCCGGGATGTCCGACACCAGGGCCACGTAGTGCGTGACCTCAGGTCCCCCGAACCCGGTGGCGATCCAAAGAGTGCCCGTGATGACATAAGCCACGAAGCTGCCGTACAGGATCGCGATCCAGCGCGGCGGCGGCTCGCGAAGCAGTTGTTCAGTGTCTGTCTTGGTGTCCACTTCGGATATGTCTGATTCCGACGCGCGCAAGGCGTAAGGCTACGGGATCCTTACGCCCAAGCAGGGGGAATTAGAGCCAAAATCAGCATCTGAATGGGACAAAAGCGCGCTGACGTGACGCAGTTCTCGCGCCCGGGCCACCCGCGACGTTCCCGGCACGGCTCGGGCACCCCGCAGGGCGTCGGCACGCCCGGAGCCTGCGGCACGGGTTCCCGCACTCCCCGCCCGGCACAGGTCAGCCAGGCGGCACCTCGCCGGAAAAAGTGACGGGCGTGGCGCCGGTGATGGTACCGACGGTGGCCTTGTCGCTCACATAGAGCACGACCTCGTGCTCGAAGCGCAGCTCGCCCTGCACGACGGCCCCCGGCCCGATCACGATGCGCGGCTTGCTCTCGTGCGTGCTGAACCAGCCGGAGGGCTTCTGCACCAGAATGCCGCCCTCGACGTGCGAATCTCCGGCGATGTTGATGTCGCCCGACACCGTATGCAAACCGCCGGCGACGTGTGCGCCGGTCAGGCTGATCTTGCCGTTGACGGTTCTGATGGCCCCGCCCACCTCCGCCCCGCTCTTCAGGTCGATCTCACCGTTCACGGCGGTGATGCCCTGCACCACGTGCGCGCCCGGACCGAGGGTCACCGGGCCGTTGACGGTCTTGGCCGAATCCGCCGTCGAGTGCGCACCCATGTCGATCGAGCCGTTGACGATGGTGGCGGAGGTGACACTCGCGTTCTCCTCCAGGCTGATGGAGCCGTTGACGGCGCCGACCGAGCCGCTGTGCTGCCCGGCGGGCACGTGGATGGAACCGTTGACGGTCTTGGCGCCGTCGGCGTTGGCGGTGACATTACCGTTGCCGGCATCGATGTCGCAGCCGCTCAGGGCCACCGCCGCCAGCACCGATCCCGCGACGCTTAAGTACCGCCACATCGCTTGCTCCCCGCCTGCCGCCGTGCGCGGCCCCTTCGAGTTAGATCATGCGGCCGCCGGCCATCCCAGCACGCCGCTTGTTGCCTGCCGCGCCTCGGAAAGCTACCGCCGCCGCCGCCCGCTGTCCACTTGCGGGCGGGGCGGCGGCGACATTCGCCTTGAACTCACCGCAGCGCCGGCTTACAAAGGCCGTACCCTCAAGGCGGCGCTGGCCGTGTGGACCCATGGGTGGGTGTTTATCGTGTTCTTGCTGCGTGGCTTGCTCGATCGGGTGTTGCTCGTGTGCGCGGTGGTGGCCGGCGGCCTGGTGCCGGGCTTCATCGCGCAGTATCGGCAACGCCTTGGCGGGCGACTGGACCAGGCGCGCCTCGATCTAGCACCCTGGCAGCACCTCGCCGATCAGTTCTACCAGGGTGACCTCGGCAAGCTGATTCAGTACCACCTGGACAGCAGCGATCCGAAGTTCTCCGCCGAGGGTGCCGTCATCCGCTCACTGGTGAGCACCGTGCAGAACCTGCAGGGCGCGGTGGATGCCATGCACGGCAGCCTCTTTCAGCAGAGCGCCTACCTGCTGCTGCACGCCGACCCGGCCCTCGCACGCGCAACCTGGGCGGACTGGGTGCCCACCTTTGCCCTCTCGGCCGACGGACTGCTGTTCGCGCTGGTGCTGGCGGTGGCCGTGTGGCTGCTGTTCCAGTTCTCCTGGTGGCTGCTCGCTCTGGCGGGGCGGCGCATCGCCCGCGGCGGCCCTAAAACGCGCTACGCCGCGCCATGACTTGTCAGCGTCGAGCGCCTGGGCGACAGTAACCCTCCTAACCCGGCAACCCCACGGCGCCCGCTCAACCGGGCGCGGGTCAGTAGAACAATGAGATCGCGCCATCGCGCCCTAGTCCTTGCCGCCGTCCTGGGTTGCCTGCTGTGCCTCGGCGCCTGTTCGCTGATCTCGATAAAGAGCCCGGAGCGGCCGCTGTCGACCCGCGACCTGAACGCGCGCATCCTGACGCGCGAATACTCCGCGGATTTCATCGCCGCGGTTGCCCAGTGTGCGGACCAGATCGCGCTCGCCGAGGAGGACCCGGCCATCAAGCGCAATACGCTGCAGTGGAAGATCTCGGCGACCACGCAGAGCCAGCGCGCGGCGCAGCAGCTGGCGCCCATGATGGGGGTGCTCGACACCTGGACGTTCGCCACGGCGATGACGGATTTTCTGTCCCCCGCGCATCCGGGCGGCACGCTCTTCGGCGCACACCAGGGGGCAGCGCTGGCGCTCGCAACCCAGTATGAAGTGGCCGCCGAATCGATGGCGCGCCGGCTGGCTACGCCGAAGGAGTTTCAGCAGTTCCAGGGCTTCGTCAGCGACTACGCCAACGAGCACCCGCTGCAGGATCTGAAGTTCGTGCGCCCCTCGGTCGTGCAGCTGTGGGTGCTCAGGGGTGGCGCCGAGGTGCCGCTGGTGGACTCCCTCGGCACCATTCCCCAGGCCCTCGCCGACACCTCCGACCGCATGCGCATGCTGGGCGAAACGCTGCCCTCGCAGTCGATGTGGCGCACCGAGCTCGCGCTGGAGGAGTCGGGCGCCTCCAGCGAGAACGTGCGCGCGGCGCTGCTGCGCCTGGACGCGCGGATTGCGAGCGTGACCGCCGCCGCCCAGGGCGCACCGCAGCTGGTGCACGAGGCCGTGGTCGACGTGCGCGGCAGCCTCCTCGAGGTTCTCGACCGCCTGGATGCCTCCTCGGCGGCAACCATCGCGGCGCTGCGCGTCGAACGCGCGGCCTTGTCCGCCACCGTGAGCAGCGAGCGCGCCGCCATTCTTACCGCAGCCGACGAACAGCGCCGGGCCCTCACCGCCGACGCGGGCACCCTCGCCGATCGGCTCGTCGCCTCCACCGGGGACCAGATCCGGCGCCTGACCCGCGAGGTGCTGCTGCTGTTTATCCTGCTTGCGGCCGTGGTGCTCGGCCTGCCCTTCGGCGCGGGCTACCTGGTGGGGCGCGCCCAGCGCAGCCACCGGGTTTCCGGTCCTCATTGAGGCGCGCGGCCCGTCTGCGCCGCGCTGCGGTGCTGCTTGCCGCGGCCGGCTGGCTGGCCGCAGGCTGCACGAGCACCCCGGTCGTCCGCCACGCCTCACCGCCCGTCGCCGCCAAACCCCCCGCGCCGGCGGGCCCGCTTGCGGACCTGGACCGCGCCCTGCGCGCGCACGGGCACGAGGATGAGTCCGCCTTTCAGCTGCTGAACACCAATGCGGACGGGCTGCGCCTGCGCCTGGCGCTGGTGGATGCCGCGCAAAGTTCGCTCGACCTGCAGTATTACTTCTGGTGGGACGATGACAGCGGCGGGCTGCTCATGAAGCACGTGGTCGATGCTGCCAATCGCGGCGTGCGCGTGCGTGTCATCCTCGATGACCTCACGACAGTGCTGCGCGAGCAAGGCCCCCCCAAGGTGCGGGACTGGGCCGCCGGCGCACTCAACGCACATCCCAACATCGAGATCCGGCTGTTCAATGCGTGGCAGGAGCGCTCGCTGCTCGCACGCGGCACCGAATTCATCGCCCATGCTGACCAGATGAACCAGCGTATGCACAACAAGCTCATGGTCGCCGACAACCGCGCCGCGATCGTGGGCGGCCGTAACATCGGTGATGAGTACTTCGGCCTCGCCGCGGAGTTCAACTTCCGCGATCTGGACGTGCTCGGCATCGGCCCAGTCGCGGTGCAGGCTTCCGCGGTCTTCGACCGCTTCTGGAACAGCAGCTGGGTAACGCCGGTCGATGAGCTGAATCTCGGGGCGACGCGCAAGGATCTCGCCGCCGCCGCCCCGCGGGTGCGCCAGGAACTCGCCGCGGCGCCCGCGCTGCAGGCCTTCCCGCTGGACCCCGACCGCGCCGCCCTGGCGCGGCTGGTGGCCGCCAGCCATCCGGGCAGCAGCCGCATCCTGACGGACCTGCCGGCCGAGGACGGCCTGCGGCACCGCATGGCGCCCGCGATCCGCGCGCTCATCGCCGGCGCGCAGCGTGAAGTGCTGATCACGAACGCCTACCTCATCCCGGATGGGGCGCTGATCCAGATCCTGCGCGAGCTGACACAGCGCGGCGTCGTGGTGCGAATCCTCACCAACTCGCTCGCCTCTCAGGACGTGGCCGCCGTCAACAGCCACTACAAGCAGTGGCGTGCTCCGCTGCTGGCCGCCGGCGTCGAGCTCTACGAGATGCGCGCTGACCCGGCCATCCAGGCGACGGTGGTCGACACCCCGCCGGTGCGCAGCAAGTTCACTGGCCTGCACTCCAAGGCCCTGGTGATCGACCGGCACACCGCGTTCATCGGCTCCATGAACCTGGATCCGCGCAGCAGCTCGCTTAACACCGAGATGGGCGTGCTCATCCAAAGCGGCGCGGCCGCGGCGGAGCTGGCCGCGGTGATGGAGCTGGAGATGCAGCCGCAGAACTCCTGGCGCGTGCAGGCCGACGCCAAGGGGCACCTCAGCTGGAGTGATGCAACAGAAACGGTCACGCGCCAGCCCGCACGTGGCTTCGCGCAGCGCTTCGCGGATGCCTTCTTTATGCTGTTCCCAGCCGATCTCTACTAGGCCGGGCAACGGCCCGTCCGAGCTGCCTATCCGGTGCCCATGCGCGCCGGGCGCGGCGGCGGGTCGCTCCCGGGGTGCTGTTAGGCTACGCTCCCAGGCACAGGCGCCGGGCTGAACGTGCCTGTCACCTGGTGGAGACGCCGTGAAACACCCCCACGACCGCAGGTCCCGCGCTCGATCTTCCCTAGCCGCCGCGGGAGTGCCCGCGCTGTGGCTCCTGTGGTGGGTGCCGTGCGCATCGGCGGCTCCCGCACCCAACTGTGTCGACACGTCCGCGCCGGTACAGCGGCTCATCTGCGCGGATGCACAGCTGACGCAACAGGATCAGGCGATCAGTGAGCTGTACGGCGCCACCCTGCAGCAGTCTGCGGACGCGGATCGCAAACGCCTGAAGGCGCGCCAGAGCAGCTGGCTCACCGCCCGCGAGGCCTGCGTCAATGGCGAGCGGCCGCGCGAGTGTCTGGCCGACCAGCAGAAGCGACGCCTCATCGAGCTGCGCATCGGGCTCGGGCAACTGAAGGCACCGGCCGCGGTCGAGTACGCCTGCGCCGGCCAGGAGGCGACACGGATCAGCGCGAGCTACTACCCGACCGATCCGCCGGCGGCGGTGCTCAGCTACGGTGATCGGCAGGTCGTGGCTTTCATCGCCGAGTCCGCCAGCGGCGCCCGTTACGCTGCCGGGAATGTCGAGATCTGGGAGCACCAGGGCGCCGCCACCTTCAAATGGGGCAAGACCGAGCTGCACTGCACGCGCCACTGAGGCGCGGCTGCGCCTTCAGAGCCGTTTCCAGTCCTTGAGGATCTCGCGCGCCGCGTTGTGGCCGGGGATGCCGGAGACGCCACCCCCCGGGTGGGTTGAGGCGCCACATTGATAGAGCGCCGTGACGGGCGTGCGGTAGTCCGCCCAGTGCGGCGCCGGGCGCTGCCAGAAGAGCTGATCGGCGGAGAGCTCGCCGTGAAATATGTGTCCCTGGGGCAGGCCTACGATCGCCTCCAGATCCGGGGCCACCAGGGTCTCCACATCGATCACGCGCTGCGAGAATCCCGGCGCCATCTCGTCGAGCACCGCGAGGGCGGCGCGCGTCAGATTCGGTTTCTCCGCGCTCCATGAGGCCCCATCCTTGAGCGTGTACGGCGCATGCCCGCCGAACACGTTGATCACGTGCTTGCCCGCCGGCGCCAGCGAGTCATCCACGATGGTCGGCACCACGGGAGTGAGGAAGGGACGTGAGGAATACCAGCCGTACTTCGCCTCATCGTAGGCGCGCTCCAGGTACTCGATGCCCGGGGCGATGTGCACGTACGTCGGGTAGGCAAAGCCGTGCCGTGCGGCATCGAACGCGCGATAACGCGGCGGTTCCTCCGCGGCGATGTTCAGCTTGAAGGCGGTGGAAAACGTGCGGAAGGTCTGAATGTCCCGCAGGAACTCCGCCGGCAGGTGCTCGGGGGCCAGCAGCCGCCGGAACAGTACCGGCGCGGCCACGTTCGAGACGACGGCCTTGGCGCGGAACTCGCGCCCGTCGGCGAGGCGCACGCCGCGCGCGCGCCCGTCACTCACCAGCACTGCGGCGACCGGCGCCTGGGTGAGCACCACCATGCCAAAGCGCGCCGCGGAGCGCGCGATGGAGCCCGTGATGGCACCCATGCCGCCGCGGATGAAGCCCCAGCCACCGGCCCCGGCATGTTCGCCCATCAGGTGATGCATGATCACGTAAGCGGTGCCAGGGGATTTCGGTCCGGCGAAGGTGCCGATGCAGGCGTAATAGGCCAGCACGCTCCTGATAATGTCATTCTCGAACCACGCCGAGAGGTAGTCGTCGGCGCTCTGGGTCAGCAGGTCGACGAGGCGGTACGCCTGATCGCCGATCCTGCGGTGCCGCCACAGCAGCGACGCACTGCCGCGGAAAGCTTTCCAGCTGCGGCGCACCGGATCCACCGGCGTTTCGAACAGCAGTTGCCGCACGAAGGTAGCGGACTCTTCCAAGTAACGCGCAAACGCTGGATAGACCTGCGCGTCGTGGGCCGAAAAGCGCGCGAACTCCGCCTGCGTCTTCGCAATGTCGTCGCTGAAGACGATGGAATCATCCCCGCCGAGCGGGCAGAACAGATCGTTGGCAGGCAGCACCTCGAGCCCGAAGGACTTCAGCTCCAGATCCCGGATCACGCGCGGGTGCAGCAGGCTCATGACGTACGAGAAACGCGAGGCCCGGAAGCCGGGGCTGAACTCCTCGGTAACGGCCGCGCCACCGAATATCTCGCGGCGCTCCAGGACCAGAGTCTTCAGACCCGCCCGCGCGAGGTAGGCGCCGCAGACCAGCCCGTTGTGACCGCCGCCGATCACGATCACATCGCCATCATCCGTCATGCGTCCCTCGGATAAGTTGTGTGCGGGTGTGCGCCTGCACGGCAGGCGGGTGGCCGGGTGCGGTCGGGCCGGTGGCTTGCGGGGGCTTTAGCTTACCGGAGCGCCCAGGTCCCGCCACTGCTGGCGCGCGCGGCGCAGGAACTGCTGGGGAGCCTCGAGAAAAAAGACCAGGGACGTGGCGCTGGAGAAGCAGTACAGGCGCCGGTCATCCGGATCCACCCAGTTGATCGAGCAGTCCGCGAAGATCCGCACGCCCGCGCTCACACCGATGGGGTCGTTGCCGCCGAACTCACCGTGCATCGAGCCCGGCGGCGGGATGGCCGCCTTCCAGATCCCGGCCCGGGCCGGGTCCGTCGAAGCCGCGTCGTGCGCGGCGGCCGCCGCGATGACATCGGCAGGCTCGGCCCGTGCCGCCACTCCCGCGCCGCAGCCGTATGCGGCCAGGGCTGCGAGCATCCAACCGTGGCCCGACGATTTG
>Ga0209811_10000769_pt1 | contig 12032 bp, 9 predicted proteins | sample Coa_R1_6_FD_187161 | JGI IMG/M metagenome (GOLD analysis project Ga0209811, IMG submission 187161) | Surface soil microbial communities from Centralia Pennsylvania, which are recovering from an underground coalmine fire. - Coalmine... | ecosystem: Environmental > Terrestrial > Soil >...
CTGGCCGCGCTGCGACGATTGCTTCGCGCTCCAGTTTGACAAAGCTTTAACAAATATGATTCAGGCATCTTTATCCTTCGAGAAAGGACTGCAGTTGTCCGTATCGTCGCGACATGTGAATGCGCCGTGGCTAGCGCTCGCGCGAGTCAAAGGACTCGGCGCCGTGAGTTTCAAAAAACTCACGACGCGGTTCGTTGATCCGACGGCGGCATTCTCCGCCGCACTGACCGAGCTCGAACAAGTCGAAGGATTGCACCGCGATGCGATCGACGGGATCGTCGCCTTTTCGGATTGGGCGGAGATTGACGAAGAAATCGAACGCGCGCGCGATGCTGGAATAGCGATTGTCCCGTTTACCAATCCGAATTATCCGGCGCGGCTGCGCACGATCGCCGATCCGCCGCCGTTCCTTTATGTTAAAGGGAATATTCTTACCGACGACGACAAAGCGGTTGCGATCGTCGGCTCACGGAGCGCTAGTGAATATGGACGCAGAGTGGCGCGCGATCTGGCACGCGGCTTGGTGTCCTTGGGATTCACCGTAGTCAGCGGGATGGCGCGCGGTATCGATGGCAGCGCGCACGAGAGCGCGCTTCAGGCCGGCGGGCGTACGATCGCAGTCCTCGGTTCAGGCGTCGAGCGGGCTTATCCCGCAGAGCATGAAACGCTCTACCGGCGCATTGGCGAAAACGGCGCGGTCCTCTCCGAGTTGCCCATTGGCACGCGGCCGCTGGCGTTCAATTTTCCCGCGCGCAACCGTCTGATCAGCGGTTTGTCGCTGGGTGTCGTTGTGGTCGAAGCGACAGAGAAGAGCGGCTCGCTGATTACCGCAACTTTGGCGGTGGAGCAAGGGCGCGAAGTGTTTGCCGTGCCGGGCGAAGTGGGCTCGAGCCGGAGCCGGGGCGCGCACCGCTTGATCCGCCAAGGCGCGAAGCTCGTCGAGAGCGTCGACGATATTATCGAAGAGATCGCGCCGCAACTATTGGATCGTACCGGCAGCGCGACACAACGCGCGCCGCGCGTGTTGCCGCAAAATGCCAGCGATGCCACTCGCACGATTTTTGCGTTACTGCAGGAGAACACCCTGCAAGTAGATCAAGTGATTGAAAGAACCGGTATGTCGGCCGCTCAGGTTTTGGAAACTCTCTTGGATTTAGAGTTGCAGGGGTTGCTGCGACAGTTGCCAGGAAAGATCTATCGAGCGGAAAGGTAAATCTAGACATCAAAATGGGGAGCATTCAGAATCGAGTTTAATTCATGGCAGCTAAGAATCTAGTCATCGTTGAATCGCCCGCCAAAGCGAAGACCCTGGAAAAGTACTTGGGACGCGACTTCCAAGTCAAAGCGTCCGTCGGTCACGTCGTCGATCTGCCGAAAAGCAAGCTCGGCGTCGATATTAAAAAAGATTTCGCACCGGATTTTCACGTCATTCAAGCCAAGAAAAAAGTCATCGAAGACCTCAAGAAGGCGGCCAAAGGGAAAGATAATATCTACCTGGCTTCCGACCCCGACCGCGAGGGCGAGGCCATCGCCTGGCATATCGCCGGTCAGGTCGCGAAAAATCACAAGCACGTGCATCGCGTGCTGATCAACGAGATCACCAAAAAAGCGGTGCAGGAAGCCATCGCCAATCCGCAGGAGCTCGATCGCAACAAATTCGACGCGCAGATTGCGCGCCGGGTGTTGGACCGCTTGGTGGGCTATCAGCTCAGTCCGCTGCTGTGGAAAAAAGTGCGGCGCGGCTTGAGCGCCGGGCGGGTGCAGTCGGTCGCCGTGCGCCTGGTCTGCGAGCGCGAGCGAGAAATCCGTGCCTTCGAGACGGTCGAATACTGGTCGCTGACGGCGCAATTGGAAGGACGTTTGCCGCCATCGTTCAAGGCGCGTTTGGCCCAGTGGCAGGGACAGAAGGTCGATAATAAGAAGTTCCGCCTGGAGAACGAATCGCATGTCCAGGACATCATCAAATCATTGGACGGCGCCGGCTGGATCATCGGCGAAGTCGAAAAGAAAGAACGGCGCCGCTACCCGACGCCGCCGTTCGTGACCAGTAAATTGCAACAGGAAGCGGCGCGCAAGCTCGGCTTTCAACCCAAACGCACGATGCAACTGGCGCAGCAGCTCTATGAAGGCGTCGAGCTCGGTAGCGAGGGCTTGGTGGGTCTGATCACCTACATGCGCACCGATTCGACGCGTATTTCCGCGGACGCATTGAGCGCCGTGCGCGAGCATATTCAAAGCCAATACGGCAAGAATTACGTGCCCGGCAAACCGAACACGTTTCGCTCGAAGAAAGGCGCCCAGGACGCGCACGAGGCGATACGCCCGACCGCGCTGGATTACGCGCCGGAGCGGGTGCGACGTTATTTGCGCCGCGATTTGTTCCAGCTTTATTCGTTGATCTGGGACCGTTTCGTCGCCAGTCAAATGGTGCCCGCGGTTTACGACCAGACGTTATTCGAGATTCCCGTCAGAGAAGCGTTGTTTCGCGCCACCGGCCAGCAAATCAAGTTCGACGGCTTCATGAAAGTGTACATCGAAGGACGCGATGAGCGCGCCGCGGATAGCAAGGACGAAGACGAAGAGGACAGTGACGCGCAAGACACGGACGGGGTATTGCCGAATTTGCAAAAGGGCGACTTGTTGAAACTGCTCGGCCTCGATCCGCGCCAGCATTTCACCCAGCCGCCGCCGCGCTACACGCAGGCGTCTTTGATCAAAGAGCTGGACGAAAAAGGCATCGGCCGGCCGTCGACATACGCTGCGATTATCTCGAATATTCTTGACCGCGAGTATGTCATCCAGAATGAAAGCCGGTCCTTGGCGCCGACGGATTTGGGTTTTCTCGTTACCGATCTTCTGGTCGAGAGCTTTCCCGATATCCTAAACGTCGAGTTCACTGCCGGCATGGAAGATGAGCTCGACAAGATCGAAGACGGCAAAGAAAAATGGACCAAGGCGATGAAGCGCTTTTACACGCCGTTTTCGCGCGACCTCAAAAAAGCCGATAAAGAGATGCGCGACGTCAAACGCCAAGAGGTGCCGACCGACATCGACTGCGATAAGTGTGGCGCTAAAATGGTGATCAAGTGGGGGCGCAACGGCGAGTTTCTCGCTTGTCCGCAATATCCCGAGTGCAAGAGCACCAAAAACTTCAAACGCGCCGACAATGGTGAGGTCCAAATCGCCGCCGAGGAAGAAGTCAATGAAACTTGTGAGTTATGCGGGAGGCCAATGCTGTTGCGCTGGGGCAAGTTCGGCAAGTTTCTCGGCTGCAGCGGCTATCCCGAGTGCAAAAATATTCAACCGCTGCAAAAACCTGTGGACCTCGGCATCAAGTGTCCCGAGTGCAAGGAAGGCAACATCAAAGAACGCAAATCGCGTTGGGGCAAGATCTTCTATGGCTGTGACAAATATCCCGAATGCAAGTTCGCCTCGTGGGACAAGCCGTTGCCGATCGCTTGTCCCGATTGCGGCAGTCCGATTCTCGTCGAGAAAGTGACCAAGCGGGCGGGGCGGACGCAGCGTTGTTATAAGAAAGAGTGCGGCTATTCGATCCAGGTTGAAGACCCGCCGAGCGCTGACAAATCCGCGGCGCAGTCATCGGCTAGCTCCGCCTAAGCGGCGCGTTTCGTCAAATCGTCAGGTCAGCGCCGCGCGCGCCGATTTCTCCCGGCCCGCACGGACTTTTTTTGCTGTGTAAGAATCCATGGAAAACGTCGTGCGCATTATCGGCGGCGGGCTCGCTGGGGCGGAAGCCGCCTGGCAGCTTGCTCGCCGCGGTATCTCTGTCGAGCTCTTCGAGATGCGGCCACAGCGCATGACCGAAGCGCACGCCGGCGGCGATCTCGGCGAGCTGGTGTGCAGCAACTCGCTCCGTTCCGATTTACCGTCGGCCCCGGCCGGCTTGCTCAAGGCGGAAATGCGCTGTCTCGATTCCCTCATCATTCGCTGCGCCGATCGGCACCGGGTGCCGGCGGGCTCGGCGTTGGCGGTGGATCGCGCGAATTTTAGCCGGGCTTTGACCAAAGCCGTTGAGCAGTTGGCGGGAGTGCGGATCGTTCGCGAAGAAGTTCGGCACATTCCAGACGATGGCATTGTCATCATGGCCACCGGGCCGCTCACTTCGCCGGCGTTATCAAAAGAATTGGCCGCTCGATTGGGCGAAGAGCATCTTTACTTTTACGATGCGATTTCACCGATCGTCAGCGCCGAATCGATTGATATGAGCGTCGCCTTTCGCGCCTCGCGTTACGATAAAGGCGGCGGCGATGATTATCTAAATCTGCCGCTGACGCGGGAAGAATATCATCGTTTCATCGATGCGCTTTTGACCGCCGAGCGCGTGCCGACGCATAGTTTCGAACGCTTCGTGCCTTTCGAGGGCTGCATGCCGATCGAAGAAATGGCCGACCGCGGCAGAGAGACGCTCGCGTTCGGGCCCATGCGCGCGGTCGGGCTGCGCGATCCGTGCACCGGCACGCGACCCTATGCGGTGGCGCAGCTGCGCCAGGAAAACCAGGAGAAAACGCTCTACAATCTGGTCGGTTTTCAAACCAAAATGACTTACGCCGAGCAGCGCCGTGTCTTGGCGCTGATCCCGGGACTGGCCCAGGCCGAATTCGTCCGTCTGGGCAGTTTGCATCGCAATACTTTCATCAATGCGCCGCTCCATCTTATGCCGACTCTGCAATGGCGTCAGCGCGCGACACTATTTTTTGCCGGCCAGATGACCGGCGTCGAGGGCTACATCGAATCCGCCGCGACGGGACTGCTCGCCGGGATCAACGCCGCGAAGCTGAGCGCCGGCGCACCGACGGTCACGCCGCCGGCGACGACCGCGCTGGGCGCACTCTTGCATTATATTACCGATCCCGAGCGCAAACGGTTTCAGCCGATGAACGTGAACTTCGGACTGATCGCGCCGCTCACGGCGCGTTTACGCGGCAGGGCAAAAAAGGAAATGATGTCGCGCCGGGCGCTCGCCGATCTGGCGGCGTGGGCGCGCGAAAGCGCCGTGGCGCCGGCTGAGAAGGAGCTGGAGTTGGTCGCGCGGCGATGAGTCCCAGACGAAGCGCCTTTATCGATATCGGCACTAACACGATTCTTTGCCTGATCGCGGAAATCCGCGACACCGGTCGGTTTAGAGTTTTAGACGATCTCGCGGAAATCGCCGGGCTTGGCAAGGGAGTCGATCAGACGGGGTTGATCTCCGCCGAGGGCGAGCAGCGCGCCCTCGCGGTGTTGGAACGCTATCTGGATCATTGCAAAAATCTCGGCGTGGAAGAGGTGAGCGCCGTCGGCACCAGCGCCCTGCGCGACGCGCGGAATAGCGCTGAAGTGCGCGCTCGCTATCGCGCCAAATTTGATTTGGAAATACGCGTCATTTCCGGCGATGAAGAAGCCGCCTATTCATTTCTCGCTGTCGAGCGCGGTCTGGGTTTGGCCGGACGAGAGCTGTTGGTCGTCGACGTCGGCGGCGGCAGTACCGAGTTCATACGCGGCAACGCAGCCGGGGTGCTGGGTGCTGTGAGCATCGATGTCGGTTCGGTGCGGCTGACGGAGCGTTATCTGCATTCGGACCCGGTGCAATCGCCTGAAGTCGAACGAATGTATGCGGCCATCGATGACGCGCTGGACGGATTACAATCGCGCGGCATTCGAGAGCAAGGGCCGCTCACGCTGGTCGGCATCGCCGGCACTTTTACGACTCTATCGGCGATGGAAAAACAACTGATCCGCTATTCCCACGGCGAAGTTCACGGCAGCCGCTTGACGCTTGAGCAAGTGCGCCGGCAGATCCGTACGCTTCAGCAAAAATCCATCGCGGAGCGCCAACGGCTTATCGGTCTGGAAGCGAAAAGAGCCGACGTGATATTTGCCGGCGCGTGTCTGGTGGAAAGGATTCTCACTCGCTTTCAAGCCGACGCCGTGATCGTCAGCGATCAGGGCGTGCGCTACGGTCTGTTACACGAAGCCGCGAAGGCCTTATAATACTGTTGACATTTTCAGACGAATTGGAAATGATCGGCCTTTATTTTTGTTTCGCCGTTCAAATCCGGCCAAGCGGAATCCATGCGCCAGGGAGGTAACAGCTAATGACTAAAGGAGAATTAATCGACGCGGTTGCCAAGAGTGCGAAGATCAGCAAGCTCGCCGCCGGTGTGGCCGTCGACGCGACGTTCGACAGCATCGCCAAGGCGATTCGCAAGAGCAAACGCTTTCAGGTACCGGGGTTCGGTACCTTCACGGTGCGATCACGCAAAGCCCGTAAGGGAAGAAATCCGCAGACCGGCGCCGTGATCAACATCAAAGCGAGCCGCTCCGTAGGATTCAAACCGGCTCCGGTACTCAAAAAAGGGCTCTAAGCTCCCGGCGATCCGCTCCGGCCACCGCGGAAAAACCGGGTGGCCTTTTTTTTCGCCCGCTTGATGCGCCGGGCGCGGCTGCGTAAAATGGCAGGAAAAACGGAACCGGCTTACTAATCTAGGAAGAAACATGTCGATCAAAACCGAAAAAATTTGGCTTGACGGAGAGTTGATTCGTTGGGAAGACGCCAAGGTGCATGTGCTGTCCCATGCACTGCACTATGGCACGGCCTACTTTGAAGGCATTCGCTGCTATCATTTGGCCGACGGCCGCTCGGCGGTATTTCGTTTGCTGGAGCATACGCGCCGGCTCGCCGATTCCGGCAAGATTCTCGGTTTTCCTCTGCCCTATTCCGAAGAGCAACTGAACCAGGCGACGATCGAGGTTATTCGCGCCAACAAATTGAAGGAGTGCTACATCCGTCCGTTGGCGTTCGTCGGTCTTGGCGAGTTGGGTCTCTACGCGCCGAACAATCCGGTGAGCGTCTGCATCGCGGTTTGGCCCTGGGGCGCTTATCTCGGCGCCGAAGGTTTGACCAACGGCATCCGAGCTAAAGTGTCTTCTTTCACGCGCCACCACGTCAACGTGATGATGACCAAAAGCAAGGGCGCGGGCAATTACATTAATTCGGTTTTGGCCAAGCACGAAGTGAAAAAAGCCGGTTACGACGAAGCGATCATGCTCGACCCCGAGGGCTACGTTTCCGAGGCGAGCGGTGAGAATATTTTTATGGTGCGTGACCGCAAGATTAAAACTACGCCGCTCACGTCGATCCTTCCCGGCATTACCCGCGATTCGATTATCACGCTTGCTCGTGACAAGGGTTACGAGCTGATCGAAGAGCGCTTTACGAGGGACGAGCTTTACACTGCCGATGAGGCGTTTTTTACTGGGACGGCGGCGGAGCTAACGCCGATTCGCGAAGTGGACGACCGGCAAATCGGCGCGGGCCGGCGCGGACCGGTGACCGAAGATATTCAAAACGCGTTTTTCGATATCATCAAGGGGAAAAACGGCCGCTACGAAAAATGGCTCGCCTACGTTTAGCGGGCGGGCCGGTTGTTTGTCTCGTCGTCGCGCATTGCTGAAATCTTTATCATGACGGATTCTCGCGATGCCACCTTGCGTGTGACCATGCTGCCGCGCGATACCAATGCGCGCGGCACGATATTCGGCGGCGTGATCCTGAGCCATCTCGACTTGGCTGGCGGCATCGCGGCGTCGCGATTGGCCGCGCGTAACTTCGTCACCCGCGCCATGCACGCGGTCGAATTCATCGCGCCGGTTTACGTCGGCGACGTGGTTAGCTTTTATACTACGGTGCTGCGCCAGGGCACCACTTCAATTACCATCAAAGTCAGCGTCGAAGCCGAACGGGGCAGGGATCCGCGCCAACGGGTCAAAGTGACCGAGGCGGAAGTAATCTATGTTTCTGTCGATGAGGCGGGAAAACCGGTACCACTAAATTAAATGAAGTCGTTGGGGCAGCTTCGCCGGGATCGAAGATGACTGACTTGAACAGCCCTCGCATATTTTCTTGCTAAAACTTCGCGATCCCATCGGCGTTGATCCGGAGCCGCATCGATCTTTCGCCTAATTTATTGGCCGAAATCGGAACGTTTGCACCGGTGACGAGCTTTCAGTATCAATGAATGGCGATGGGCAAGGCCTTCTTTAGAATTGGCTTATGGTTATGGGTCGCGGGGGTGGCTGCCTGTGGCGGTCCCGACGGGAGAACGAAGACTCTGCGCGTCGGCTTCGTCCCCGCTGAAGACGCGCAACAGGTCATGCAAAATGCCCAACCGATCGTGGAGATTCTGCGTCAGCGGTTGGGAATGGAGATTCAACCCTTTGTCGCCACCGATTATACCGGCGTGGTTGAAGCCTTGCGGGTCCATAAACTCGATGTTGCCTTTCTGGCGCCGGCGTCCTACGTGCTTGCGAAAAACGAAGCCGATATCAAAGTGATCCTCAAATCCGAGCGCAAAGGCATTCCCTTCTACTACGCCGCGATCATTACCCGGGCCGACAGCGGCATTGAAAAGCTCGACGATCTGCGCGGCAAGACCTTCGCGTTCGGCGATGCGCTTTCGACCACCGGCAATGTTTTTCCGCGAAAAATGTTCAGGGAGCACGGCATCGAACCGGTGCGCGACTTTAGGCAGATTCTCTACTCCGGGGGGCACGACGCCACCGTGTTGGCGGTGCTCAACGGCAAAGTCGATGCCGGCGCCACCTACGCCAACTCGCCGGACAGCCAGGATACCGCCTGGATGCGCTATCTGAAAAATCCCGCGGACGTCAAGCTCATTCGCGCCATCGCATTTTCCGAGCCGATTCCGGCGGATAATTTGGTCGTCAGCGGCAGCCTCGATTCGAGCATCGCCAAGAAGGTTGAAGAGGTCTTCATCGAGCTCAGCCGCGATCCGAAAGGAAAGCAAATGCTGCGCGAACTCTATCAAATCGACGGCTTCGTTCGTGCCAGCGACAAAGACTACGACTCGGTGCGCCAGGCTTTCATCGACGCCGGCATACCCATCAAAGATACGCTGCAGAAAAAACCCTCGTGACTCTTCTCGAGATCAACGATCTCCATCAGTCTTATAACGGTGGCGTGCCGGTGCTGCGCGGCATCAGTCTCAAACTTGAACAGGGCGAATTTGTCGGCGTCATCGGACTGAGCGGTGCCGGCAAGTCGTCCTTGTTGCGCTGCGTCAACCGTCTGGTCGAGGCTAGCGCCGGAGAGATCCACGTGCCCAAAGAGCTGCTAAATCACGGCGCGGCCGGCGCGCCTGTCGATGTTTTAAAGCTCGATCGCGCTGGCTTGCGCCAGTTGCGCCGCAGGATCGGCATGATCTTTCAGCAGTTCAATCTTGCCAAACGGTTGTCGGTGATTGAAAACGTGCTCGCCGGTGGACTCGGATATCAGCCGTCGTTCAGAAGCACGCTCAGAATCTTTTCCCAAGAAGAGCGCCGCCAGGCGCTCATCAATCTCAAGCGGGTCGGGTTGTTGCAGTACGCTTACAAGCGCGCCGACGAGCTCAGCGGCGGCGAGCAGCAGCGCGTCGCGATCGCCCGCACGTTGATGCAGCAGCCGGCGCTCATTCTCGCCGATGAACCGGTTTCGAGCCTCGACCCGAAACTGTCGCGCGTCGTGCTCGATATTCTCAAACGGGTTTGCCGCGAAGACGGCATTACCGCGCTGGTAAGCTTGCACACGCTCGAGCTGACCCGCGAGTATGCGGATCGGGTCATCGGATTGAAACAAGGACGGATTGTCTTCGACGGCCCGACATCGGAACTGACCGCCGCCGCGGTCGACGCCATCTATCACCACCAAGAGTAGCGCGAGCAAAGCTTAGCCGGCGGTTTGCCAATGCAGTCGGCGCCGGGTTGCTGAGTCACATTGTTCGAGCTGGCGCTGCGCGTCGCGGTAACCAGCTTCGATGATCGCATCGACCGAGCGCCAATCGAAAACGCCGAAACGGGCGACCGGCGGATTGAGACAAATATCGGCTTCGGTTTTGGCGGTTTCAATGATGCCGATGCCGCCGACGGTCGTGGTGCGGTAAAGAATGTCGAGAATGTTGGGAATATCCGGTCGCTCGGAAAACGGATTGAGCCGCTGCCAAAATAACTTCCAGCCCGAGACGGTATAGCTTTCCGCCAACTTGCTCTTGAATTCCAACTGCTCGCTGACATCGACCGCGAGCACAGGGCCTTGGCAGAATTGTTTCATGACGGCGACGGGCAAGTTGTTCATCAAGCCGCCGTCGATCAAGATCTCGCCGTTTTCGATCGCCGGCGGTCCGATGCCAGGGATCGAGATGCTGGCGCGCACGGCTTTCCACAACATGCCGGCGCAATGAATTTTTGCCTCGGCTCGGGTCAAGTTCGTCGACACGCAAAAAAATTTAGTGCGCAGGTTTTCAATTTGACTGTCGCCAAACATGCTTCTGAGCATCTGGTCCATGCGCTTGCCGGAATTCAAAGCGACGAGAGGCAGGGTGTAATTTCGCTCGGGCTTGCAGCGCGGCCAAGCTTCTCGGTTTACGCGGACCATGGTTTGCCAATCCCAGCCGAGAGCGTGCTGCGCGGCGATAACCGCGCCCATGCTCGTGCCGCCGATGGCATCGATCGGGATGCCGCTCTCGCTCAAGGCGCGAATCACGCCGATATGCGCGAAAGCGCGCGCGCCGCCGCCGCTCAAGACCAAGCTCACCGCCGAGGCGGTCAAAAGACGCGCTAGTTTTTTGAAGTCGGCTGGAGCCGTCAAAACCGTATGATGATGCGTGGTGACACTCAGGCACGATAGCCACTTTTGCGCTTGTATCGTCGGTTGAAAATCCGAGCCGTGCAGGAGAACCAGCTCAACCGACGCGCTCATTTGCCGAGAGCCAAAGTAGGTCGCTAAGATTGACCGCCGTGACGGTTCTGGTTCGGAGTCAGCGGCGGCGATGATCCATATGAGGTCGGCTTGGCGGATGCAACGCTGGGTCCACGGCGAAAGCGCCGCGTCGGCTTCATACACGACGAACCGATAATTGGTTTCGAGCGCGCTCAATTGGCCTGTCAGTTCCCCGTGCTCGGCTAGCGGGTCTGTTTCGGCCCACCTGCCGAGATGACTCGAGCGCTCATGTAAATGGATCGTCGCGCCGAAATTTTGCAAGGTTGTTACGAGGCGGCGGGTAAATTCTCGGATCGGCACCGCCTCATCGAAAGCCAAGATCGCCAGAGTTCGAATGTTACGGCGTGTTAGCGTTGGGTCACTGCCTTGACTTTGGCGACTTGCGATCTGCAGGGTCAATTGGCCGACGAGTTGCGGATGATTTTTAAAAACGTTTTCAAAAGCGGCGCGAGAAAGTCGCGCCAGCTCGCTGTCACGGATCGCCCGCACCGTGGCCGAGCGCGGGTTGCCGGTGAGAAGCGCCAGTTCACCAACACTTTCACCGCGGGCGATTTCGCGAATCGCCTCTTCCGTGCCGTTGCCGTACTCGATCGAGACGCGCAGCCGACCCGACAGCACGACGTACATCGCATCGCCGATATCGCCGGCGCGAAACAGAGTCTCGCCGCCGGTGAGAGGGCGCCAATCCAACTGCGGCAAAAGAGCCACTAGCGCCGCGCGATCCATCGATTGAAACAGCGGCAGGCACGAAAGATAGGCAAGCTTATCTGGTGAGAGCATGGTTCTAGGCGCTGCAGAGCTAAACCTATGTTGCTAATAACCGGCCGTTCCGTCAGCGCTGTTGAGTTCCCGAATCTCCGCCAACCGGAAGACTTGAGCGCGCGGTTTGGCGTGTCCTTGACGCGGAGAACTATCCGAAACCGCACTGGGGTGTCAACCTGGCTGGCTTGTCCGCGCACTCGTGCGTGAGTTAAGCTGGCAAAAATCCCGGCCAAGTGTATTGTCGGATATGCGTGATCGAACGGGAGCAGCAAGGAGAATAAGAATTTGACCGTTAAAGACGGCGAGGGAGATATCTTCAGCGCGGCGCCGCGGCCAAAACGTAAAGCGCGGTCGTGGCTTCTGATTGCGGTTTCACTGTTGGTCTTGGCCTGGTCTTTTACCGGGGCAAAGATTCGCCCGGCGGAACTGATCGAAGGCATTCCGCAGATTTTTCTCACTCTCGGGCGCATGCTGCCGCCGGATTTTCACAAGATCA